>Ga0055584_100000347_pt1 | contig 43523 bp, 34 predicted proteins | sample OSDHelmetaG_FD_58716 | JGI IMG/M metagenome (GOLD analysis project Ga0055584, IMG submission 58716) | Pelagic marine sediment microbial communities from the LTER site Helgoland, North Sea, for post-phytoplankton bloom and carbon turnover... | ecosystem: Environmental > Aquatic > Marine >...
CAGGTCTTTTTTACATTTGGCTTTCGCTCTTCATCACGCTGGCGTTCATTGATGAAACCGCTGGGATTGGATTACAGCAGCGGATTTCAGAATTCCTTTTTGGAAGCATCTTATCTGGCGATTTCACAAGCTTAGCACTGCTGGCTTCTTTCATGGGATTTGTCGTCGTGGCGTCCACCGTAAGCTTGTTTCGTTCGGTCAAGGGGATGGGAGAAGCTTCAGCTCCGGAACAGTCACTCGTTCGATCCTTCGATGTCCCGGAAGAATGGGGCGTGTTAGGTCAACTTATTCGGATGGAGCTGCTACTTATGTGGCGCAATCGACGCCCAAGGCATTACCTCTTTGTCTCCCTGCTCTTCTCCACCATGTATCTGATATTTATGCTGAGTACAGGCGGATCCATTTCAGCTGCTGCCTTCGCCGCGCTACTTGGTTTATTCGCATCTGGCGGCTTCGTGCTCAACTACGGTCAATTGATGTTCGGGTGGGACTCAACTCACTATCCTGCCATGGTCACGCGCAACGTACCTTTTCATGAAATGGTACGAGCAAAGTTGATTGTCCTTCAGTTATCCTGCCTTTTGCTATTTCTGGCATCCCTTCCGCTTTTTATTTGGTTCCGACCAGATCTTGTACCGTTGCACTTTGCTTTCCTCTTTTACAACGCCGGGGTCACGACCATTCTAATTCTTGAGCTAGCAACTCGAAATTCCCAGCGTATCGACATAGCCCGTAGCGGCGGCTTCTTTAATTACGAGGGATTCTCTGCAAAGCATTGGCTCTGGTTCATACCCACAGCCCTCCCTCCCGTATTGTTCATGCAGGTTCTGAGCGGCTCGCCACGGGTAGCACTTGTTAGCTTGGCTGGCCTAGGACTTGTAAGTATTCTGTTCAGTCGTGGTTGGACGCGCTACTTTGCGCGCGGCCTACATCATCGTAAACACTCCATGCTAGAGGGCTTTTCGTCACGTGAGAGTTGAACTGAACAAAATCAGGAAGATCTACGGCGAAAAAATCGCACTAGATGTGCCCGCTTGGTCCCTGGACGATGGTGAAGTGCTAGGACTGGTAGGCAGTAATGGTGCAGGAAAAACCACCTTCTTGCGCATTCTTTTGGATTTGCTTCAACCGGACGAGGGTTCGGTCCGGATCGATGGCCGGGAGCTAGCACTAGATACAGCTTGGCGCGGCAGAACAGGTTCGTTTCTTGATCGCTCTTTCCTGATCGAATACCTCACGATTCCGGAATACCTGGAGTTTGTAGGCGCCACACTTGGATTGACGAAACGCGAAATGAGCGATCGATTAGGGGAGTTTGAATCCTTTTTGCCCTTGTCTCGCGTTGACCAAAATCGGTTACTCCGAGATCTATCTACAGGAAATGCCAAAAAAGTCGGGATCCTCGCCGCATTGTTCGTGCATCCGGAGTTCGTTGTACTAGATGAACCCTTTGCCAATCTCGACCCTCCTTCCCAGATTCGACTCAAAGATATTCTAGTCTCAATGGCAGCTGAGCCGGGTCGAAGTATGATTATTTCGAGCCACGATCTCGGCCACGTTACCGACGTATGCGGCCGTATTACGCTTCTAGAATCCGGGCGAATTCAGCGTGACATCAAACGCAGTGAAAGTACTCTGGCCGATCTAAAAGACTACTTTGCAGGTGAAGACGTCTCTTCGGCCACCTGATCTGTCTATGCCGCGCCTGGAGCCATTGGGCAGGCATTACACCTTGCCTCTGTTACGTCATCGGCATGAGCCTCTCCAATTGACCACTCTGATCGAGGACAATTCGGCTGCACTGCGACAAGGGGGCCATACGTATCCGCTGGCCCGTCGGACGGCTCATGGGCCAGAGCGTCATGAACAAGCTCAGCAAGACACTCCATGAACAGCGGATGGCAATTCAGTCCCGACGCCACTTGGTAGTGTGGAATACCTGCAGCTTCTGCTACGCCTCGCATTTGAACGTCAAGTAAAAATGCTGTGTCAAATTGTTCGCTCACGTGATCCACTGGTATAACGACCACTGCCCGAGTACCAGCACGGGCCATGCGCCGCAGACGGTCCTGAAGGTCAGGTGTTACCTGGTCCGTCCACTTTCGTCTGCGCACAAATGATAGAGAAAAGTCTCGGTCCCGTCCTCGCAGGGCCATGATGCCATCTACGGTATTGTGAACCAGACAGCAATATGGATCTCGATTGTCCGGATCCTCACTTGCAGGGATCCCATGGGCAGCAAAGAGGAGTTCTACGTCAGGTCGAATATGCTTTGGAAAACGCTGCAAGGCCTGCTCGATACGTTCGTTCACAGACAGAAGGTATTTCTCACGGGTGGCAAACTCCCCGATAGACGTTGTAGGCCACGCTTTGATCTCACCTGATCTAATAAGGGCTTCCCACGTCGCGAATGCCCGTCCTGACGTCTCGGTCGCATACTGCGGAAACATCGGCAGGAGTACCACATGCGTCACTCCATCTTCGTCCATTTTTTGCGACGCATCAATCATGTCTGGCATTCCGAACGGCGAAGCCAGATACGTGGAGAATTTTACGCCGTCTGGCAAACCCTCCAACATCTTTAAGCGACCGGTCAGGTCAATACATTGCTCGCGATTGAGTCGGTTGATGGATGATCCGCCACCAATGGAAGAATACTCTGATAGGACCTGACGAGAGAGAAGCCGGGCTGACAAGCGAGATTGCAAATGGCGTACCCAGAGTTTCCAGCCGGAGCGAGCCCCAGGGGGCAGCATCATTCGATGATACAGATACCCATACACATCTTCTTTCTTCTCCGGAGCTCCCGGAACCAAGAGAACGACACCCACCTTATCGCCGGCGCCCGGGCGTACCGGTTCCTGCGAGAAGAAGCGCCCGCTGTAGAGGCGTTCGTCGCTTGCATATGCCTTAACAAGATCGCGAGGCGACATGTGGCAGGAGTTGATGGGAGTGGAATCTGAAAGGGAGTTAACCTGCCGGCAACAGTTCGAAATGCATTGCCAAAAGAAGGCATACAGACGTACGGTTGAGATCGAGGTCACACACCCAATCAAAAGCTAAACTCTCATCTGCCGCCGTGTTTTCAGGAATTGTGAAGGGGTCGCCTATTCTAACAAGCTTCAAAGCAACCACAAGAACAATTCATACGGACATCCTGCAATCGAATTGATTTATGCTCCTTGGACTCTTCAAAACAAAGGAATTACTAAACAGGAACACGATCAGCCCATTCTTGGGGCCAATTTCCCGGCGGCCTGGCCGTCCACCGCATTCGCTCTTTGGTCGTCGGATGATCAAGCTCGAGAATCGAGGCATGAAGTGCGAGATTGCGCCCATCTAGCTCTGTCGTCGCTCCGTATTTGAAGTCCCCAACGATCGGGCATTTTCTCGACGCACACTGCACCCTTATTTGATGTGGTCGGCCCGTGTGCAACTCGATGCTGATCAGGGACTTCTTCCCCTCTGCCGCTAAGGTCTGCATCGATAACTCAGCGCGTTTAGCCCCTTGATGAGATTCACGAACGATACGCACTCGTTCATTCTCCTTAACTAACCAGTCAATCCACTTCTCGTTGAACGGAGCATTTCCCTCCACAAGGGCTACGTATTTCTTTGTCACGCTCCGAGAACGAAACTGCTCCGCAAGACGGGACGCAGCCTTGGATGTTCGAGCAAATACCATTAGGCCCGATGCCGGGCGATCCAGACGATGAACCAGGCCCAGATACACATTACCCGGTTTATTGAACTCCTTCCCTACCCACTCTTTGCAGGCGGTCAACATATCCTCGTCACCTGTACGATCGGCTTGCGAGAGCATCCCTGGAGGCTTCTCGACAACAAGCAGGTGATTATCTACGTAACGAATGGTGATCGATGATCCTGCTTTCATTATGTGCTATCCCCGAAGGTGCCATCATCGAGTGCTTTGCGGATTTTAGCCGTCAAAGAAGAGCGAATCAGATTGTAACTGTGGTCGATGAGCTCAATAACCAGTTTATCGCTCAATTCTCCGTCCAAAACAATTGAATTCCAGTGGATCTTGCTGAGATGATAGCCGGGCTGAACGGATGCGTATGATTCCCGCAGCTCAACGGCTCTTTCTGGGTCGCACTTGAGCGAAATCCAGAGGGGACTTTTTTCCAGAGAGATCAAGGCAAACATCTTTCCGCCAACTTTAAGCACAAGCGTGTCCTCATCGAATGGAAACCCTTCCGTTGCTCCGGCTTTTCCTATGCAGTGTTGGTAGACGAGCTCCAGCATTACTATTCGTCCATTTTCAGGATGCCTCATGTCGCTTCGCACGATGTAAAGCATCATTAATCCAGGGAACACTAGAGGAAGAAACACGGGATGACGCAATCCGATGCCGCCCAGCTAGGGTTTGGTGGTGAAATATATAGAAAGCTGCTTCATCTGTTAGCCATGGCCTACCCGATCGGTTATGTAGTCCTTGATCGTAGTATGGCTCTCCCGATTCTTGTGGCGCTCAGTCTCATTGCTCTGACTTTGGACGTATTCCGATCTCGAAATAGCGCGGTCCACTCTTTCTTCGATACGGTATTCGGCTTCATGATGCGCCGTTCTGAGCGAGATGTACTCGGTAGTGGACCTGTGTTCAACGGAGCCACATGGGTTACGGTGTCATTCACGCTGTTGGTTGTACTGTTCAATATTGAGGTGGCGATAGCGTCATTTACCATGTTTATGCTCGGAGATGCGGCCGCAGCTCTTTTCGGAAGACGATTTGGAAAGACCCCTTGGGCTCGCAAAGGCTGCACGGTTGAGGGATCCGTCGCATTTGCAGTGATTGGCTTCGCTGCTGGCATGCTCCTTTGTAGTGTACCCGTGGCCTCTCCTGTGATTGACATATCACCTTTTAACCTCGCCGTCGCAGTTTTGGTAGCCGCTGCAGTGGAGGCTGCCCCAGTTCCAGTAAATGACAACATAACTGCTCCGTTCGGCGCAGCTATCGTACTTTCTCTCCTCCTTGCCATTGGCGCTTGAACACGGGTAGATACCCCGGATCTCTCCTTCCCATGTCGAAACTCACCACATCTGCCATCCGCCGCATCGCCGGGCTTGAACCATTTCCTCAGCCCCCTCTGCTTCGCACCAAGTATCCGGTCGTATTGATGCATGGGTTCGGACTGCTGGCATTCCTAGCTCGCGGTGGCCATCTCCACGAGGAGGCAATGGACCTCAGGCTCAGAGGCATCACGGCCTATGCGCCCAACATTTCACCTTACAACGTGATTCCACAGCGAGCGGCTACGTGGAAGGATAGAATTGAGGTGATTCTCAAGGAAACGGGCGCCGAGAAAGTGAACCTCATTGCGCACTCGATGGGTGGATTAGATGCCCGATACCTCATCAGCCGGATGGATATGGCACCACGTGTTGCCACACTGACCACCATCTCCACCCCTCACAGAGGGTCATCATTAGCTCAGATGGCCTTGAAACAGCCTGAGCGGATCCGCGAGTTGGTACGAAGTGCAGCGAATTGGGTTGGCGAGCAGGTCATGGAATCTGAAGCTGACTTCAATGCAGCCGTAGAAAGTCTTACACCCGAGTCGCTAACTGGACACTTCAATGAAGACGTCCCCGATGCCGATGGCGTTGTATACCAGTCGTATGCAGGGAGTGCTGGCAAAGGAACACTGAATTCCATCAACCCAATTTTTCGTCCAATGAACTCATGGCTCTATTCGAAAGAAGGTGTCAATGACGGAATCGTTTCCGTTGCCTCAGCTCAGTGGGGCACCTTCATGGGGGAAATCGAAGCGGACCACATGCAACAGATCGGTATCGATGTGCTTGCCGGAAGCTCGTTTCGTTCAAAAGAGTTTCTGGCAGACGTGGCGAAAAACCTTGGACATGCCGGCTACTGAATCATTAGGTCCCCATACGAGACCAATTCACCAAGGCGATCAAAAACATATAACCGGACCAAGCCCGTTCGAGCCAAGAGGGCCGGTGTAAAGCGAAAGATGTAGGCTCCTGGATCGCCAGCATCGAGAATGTCGTCTAGCGTTCTAAGTGTACCAGAGGCGTCACGTGCACGAAGTGCTAGACCGCCCTGAATGGAGTTAAACTCTAGAATAGTCACCGGAACGGTTACAAAATCAATCGTTGCAGGATTGGGGTACGCTGGATCGAGGCGAACTTTTCCACCGTAGACGGGCGCAATTCGCCAATCATCTTTATCATCCTCGATAATCCTGCCTGTGTCGTCCGTGCGTGCAAAGCCTGAGGCCGTGCCGCTAGCGTCCCGCACGAAATCATCTTGCTGTTGCTGTGTATCGCAGCCAGTAAGGATGACTACGGCTGACAGTGTCAGGAAAACAAGGCGCAATGCCGTATTCTTCACGTCGGTTTTTCGGAGGGTTTACTATTCAACCCGGGACCATAGAACGTCCCGTCGAAGACTGCGTACCATCGCCCTGCCCTCTCGTTCCCCCGTCCAGATGCCTTACCTTACAGCTCGAAACCTAGACGTCCATCTCGCTGGAAAGCGGATCCTTGAAGCCGTGGATTTCGAATTCGAAACCGGCACGTGGACTGGCATCCTGGGACCAAACGGAAGTGGGAAAACTACTCTTTTGAGGACTGTCGCTGGTTTCTTGGAGTACCAAGGCGATTTGCTACTGCACCAACGTTCAATCCAATCTTGGTCCTCGCGCGACATGGCACGGCAGCTAGCCTTTGTGCGCCAGTCGCACTCGATGTCTTTCGACTTCCGAGTCAGTGAACTCGTCATGCTCGGACGCGCACCTCACAAGACGCTCTTGTCATCCTATGATCATACCGATGAAGAGAGTGTATCGCATGCACTTCAAAGCGTTGATCTTGACGGCTTTGAGGATCGCTCCTTTCACTCCCTCAGTGGTGGAGAGCAGCAGCGCGTTTTTCTCGCTCAGGCTTTAGTACAAGAGGCAGACATCCTCATGCTGGATGAACCTACCACGTACCTAGATGTCCATCATCAATATGAATTCATGGAGCATGTTCGCTCTCTTGTTCGAGAAGGCCGTTCGGCCATCGGCGCATTTCATGATCTTGAATTGGCCGCCCGGTTTTCGGATCAGTTATTAATCCTTCAAAATGGACGGGTTGCCGCTCAAGGACCGCCCGTAGACGTATTGACGTCAGAGCTTTTAGCCGATGTATTTCGAATGAAAGCTGATGTACAGCCGACGTCAGATGGTGCCGTTCGTATTACGTATGCTCAGCCTCTGCCATAAGCAGGTATCTTTTTTCCAGATGCTATGTGGAATATGAGTAGGCATCGAACCTGCTGGTATTCTCGGCGTTGGTCTTTTCTGTTTGATTTCATGCCCCAAGTCCTCTCTCTCGACGTAACGAATGAAGATCTATACGCGCACAGGTGATTCCGGTGAAACCGGTCTATTTGGTGGACCTAGGGTATCAAAGGATGATCTCCGCATCGAGGCCTACGGTACGGTAGACGAGCTTAATTCCGTCTTGGGTATTGCCCGGGCAGCGCTTTCTGCGGCAATGCCTGGTAAGTTCAGCGTCCCGGATCAGACGGGTGAAAGCGCTAGTGCACAAAGCAGCCCTCGTGCAGGGTATCTACGGCTTGATGCCTGGATGGAGCGAATCCAGAATGAACTATTCGATCTTGGCGCAGATCTTGCAACCCCGTTAGAAACGAAAGCATCCGTAAATCGCATGACCAAAGAGCCGGTGACGGCCTTGGAAAACGATATAGATTCTTTTGAAGAAGACCTCCAACCGCTAACAGCCTTCATTCTTCCAGGTGGTTCAATGACCGCCGCCCAGCTTCATGCCGCTCGCACCATTTGCCGCCGCGCCGAACGACGAGTGATTGCTCTTGCAAGCCGGGATGAGATCAATAACTTCGCGATGGTCTATCTCAATAGACTCTCAGATGCACTGTTTGTAGCCGCACGCTGGGTAAATGCTCTATCTGGCATTCAGGACCATGAATGGACATCTAGTCGCTGATTGGCCGTTGTGACCTATATTGACGTCGCCCATGGTCACGCGTGCCTTACCAACGGCGGGCCCCCAAACGCCCGATTTACTTTCTGATCCATGCGAGACCGACCGTATCTGCTTGCAGCGCTTCTCATTGCAGCTGCCACCTTTTTCCTGCTGACCAGGTCGCAGGGACCGGCGGAGCCGTCTTCTGACGCTGATACCCCTATATCTTCCGCGTCCCTAACCATGGACGAGTTCGGTATGCCTGTGGACCATTTATCCATCAGCGAAGCGACCGTTCAGCGTAATGAAACGTTTTCCGATCTGCTCAATCCGTTCAACGTCAGCTATGAGAGGATCGTATCCTTAGCCCGCGATGGACGCGACACGTTTGACGTGCGTCGAATGAAGTTTGGACAGACCTACCGCGTATACACGGATTCCTCGGGTGTTGGGCTCTTTATGGTCTATGAACGTGATCTGACTAGCTTCGTAGTATTCGACCTTGGAGAAGAGCCCTCTATCCGGATAGAAGAACGCGATGTATCAGTTCGTGTCCGTGAGGTGGAAGGCACCATTGATCGGTCGCTGTATGTAACGCTTGTAGATCAAGGCATTCATCCGACGGTAGCCAACCGCATGTCGGAAGTGTATGCGTGGCAGATAGACTTTTCACTTATTCAGAAAGGAGATGCATTCCGAATCATTTTTGAGGAGGAATATGTTGGAGAAGACCTAGTCAATGTGGGAAATATCCTTGCCGCTCGATTCGAGCATCGCAAGGAAGACTTCTTTGCCTTTCACTACGCAAATGGCACGATTGACGAGCATTATGACCAAGATGGAAAGAGCCTACGAAAAGCTTTCCTCATCGCTCCGGTTGAATACAAGCGGATCTCTTCGAGCTTTTCCTACCGTCGTTTCCATCCCGTCCAAAAGCGGTTTAAGGCGCATTTAGGAACGGACTACGCCGCGGACCCAGGGACTCCCATCATGGCAACTGGAGATGGCGTTGTGGCCGAAGCCCGCTACGGTCAATACAATGGCAACTACGTCAAAATCAGGCATAATGGGACCTACACGACGCAGTACCTGCACATGTCCAAAATCAAGACGGGTATCCGCGCGGGCGTCGCCGTCAAACAAGGCCAGATTATTGGATTCGTCGGATCTACTGGGTTAGCAACCGGCCCTCACGTCTGCTACCGATTTTGGAAAGAAGGTCAGCAGGTCGACCATCGTCGGGAAAAAATTCCGTCAGTAGGTCCAATCCCGGGTGAGTTTGCCGTGGACTTTAGCATCGAGCGAGATCGATGGATGCGAAAGCTTGCTGGCCGATTGGCTCCTGGTGCAGACATGACCTTTGCTCGTCTGCTGGAAACACCAGAAGCCATTACCTCGCCGTAACAGGTTGAACGTTTATTTTTTCAAACCATAGATCGGATCAGGTGCTGAGGATGGTTCTCCTCCTCGTCCCCCACCACGACGGTCCACGATTTGAAGTTCGGTATTAGACTCAGCTCCGTTAGAAAGAAGACGGACGGTGTACGTACCTGAGGGCAGATACCGGTTGCCGTTGCCCTTCACTTCTGGCTCTTCCTCAAAGCTTGAGGCACCGCTTTCTGAGACACTCATATCGTAATCGATGAAATTGAGGCCGGAAACCATTTCCTGCTCCATCGACTGAACGATATCTCCTTCGGCTGCTTCAATCTGAATCGTGGCAGAGCCTGCGCTGGCTGACCAGATGGTGAGCATGGTTGTCGGTTCGCTCACGTCGCTGTAGGGACTGCGCTTGCTTCCCCAGGCTGTGCTATGGATTACTTCATTTGCCGCAAATACGTGAATAGAAGCTGCCATCAATTCCGTATCGAGCGCCGAAACAGGATCTAAGTCGATGCGCCAGATCGAGCGACCATGAGTGCCTACAACTAATTCATTCTCTCGAGATTGAATCTTGAGATCATGGACGGGGACAAATGGAATCTCGGAAGCCAATCCATGAAAAGACGCTCCGCCATCGAGTGATGCATACGTAGCGTGATCCGTTCCGACGATCAATAGATGCTCATTGTCCGAATGTTCGACAATGACGTTGACCGGCTCATTAGGAAGGTCTGACCCTATGCGTGTCCATGTAGATCCGAAGTCCTCGCTGCGGTAGACATAGGCATCAAAGTGATCCCACCGATACCCATTGAGCGTAGCATAAACACGGCCTTCGACATGCGAGGATGCCACCACACGACTCACCCAAAGGTTGTCGGGAAGCCCAGCGTCAATCCGATTCCAGCTCACTCCACCATCCTTCGTGACCTGTACATACCCATCATCCGATCCCGTGTAGATAAGACCAAACCTCAGGGGTGACTCGGAAATTGTCGTCAAGGTGCCGTAGGGCACATCACCTGCCTGTCCGCCACCCGTTAGGTCGGGCGAAATAGGCTGCAGGTTAGCACCTTGGTCCATCGAACGGTAGAGCCGATTGGCGCCGTAATAGAAAATATCTTGGTTGTGAGGTGAAAGCAGAATCGGGGTCTGCCAATTAAACCGTAGCGGCTTCTCGCCGAGCTCATGGCGTGGACGAATCGAGATGCGTTCGCCGGTGGTGCGATTTTGACGACCGTAGAATCCGAACTGGGACCCGACATACAGGACATCATTAGTTCGGGTATCGACCTGAACTTGCATACCATCCCCACCGCCAATCGCTTCATACGGATAGTCGCCGCTAGCATACCAGCGGTAGCTGGCTGAATACGTGCTTGGCCCCATCCAGGTACCGTTATCCTGGAGCCCTCCGTACACATTGTAGGGCTCTGCCATGTCAACCTGAACGGAATAAAACTGTCCGACTGGGGGCACATTCAGCTTAGACCAGGTCTCGCCAGCGTCATAGGACAGGTTCAATCCACCATCGTTGCCGTTGATGATATGGCCCGGACGACTCGGGTTCATCCAAAGTGCCTGATGATCTGAATGGACATGGGATTCACTGATCGAGGTCCACGTTTGGCCACCGTCGTCGGAGCGAATGATCGGCACGCCCATGGCATAGACCTGATCAGGGTTATCCGGCGCGACTCGGACTTCACCAAAATAGTACCCGTAGGTGTTATACACGCCGGGTAGATCTTCCTCATGCGACCGAGTCCAGCTGGCACCGGCATCATCGCTGCGGTAGACTTCAAGTCCGATCACTGGCGAATCGAACAATTGAGCGTTCGCATCATCGACAAAGTCGACTAGAGCTTCAGGAGTGATGACATTATCAGCCACCATTTTGGTGACTACCTCTATCGAATACCGCTCAGGGAAGTTTTCCCGTTCTAAATAGGCGGCAATATCGGCTTCTTCCTGGTCCAGAAATTCTTGCTGGGACATCCCACGCAACTGAGCTCGCGTCAGTCCATTTCCCTCTTCTTTCTCATCGTTATCGTCCTTGCGGAATTGATTGTCGAGAGCCGCGTACATGATAGCTGGCTGCGTTGGATGAACGGCTAAGCCAATCCTGCCAACGCCCTCTCCGCGCGGAAAGCCATTCATGTCACTGCGCGACCATGTACGACCGCCGTCTATGCTCTTGTAGATCCCGGACCCAGGGCCAGACTCGCTGAAATTCCAAGCCCGACGCTCTCTCTCCCACATTGCTGCATATAGGATATCGGGGTTCGTGGGGTCCATAACCAAGTCGATAGCTCCCGTGCGTTCGTCCACAAACAGTGTTTTCTGCCAAGACGCGCCGGCATCAGTAGACATATACACGCCTCGATCTTCACTAGGCGAATACAGTGCGCCGGCTGCAGCCACCCAAACTATATCGGGATTGTCCGGATGCAGGACAATGCGTCCTGTTCGTTGTGTATCTGTCAGCCCCATGTGAGTCCATGTGGCACCCCAATCGGTACTTCGATATACGCCATCGCCGGCGTACGAAGAGCGGCTTGAATTATTTTCTCCCGTTCCGACCCAGACCGTTCCCGTTTCCCAATCAACGGCGATATCACCAATAGTCATGGTACCATTATGGTCAAAGACCGGGTCGAAGGACTGGCCATTATTCCAGGTAACCCATAGACCGCCAGAGGCATAAGCCACCATGAAGTGCGATGGATCAGCAACATGCGCATCGATATCCACGACCCGACCGCTCATTATAGCTGGCCCAATATTGGTTGCCGGGACGTTAGCTAGGGGCGAGGACTCAAAATTCGACATTCGCCCTTCAAAAGCTGATCTGCGGGCTTCAGGCCCGGTAGCCTCGACCAGGTTGTCCATTACAGGGATTGTATTGGCACGCTGTGCGCTCGCGCTACTAGCCGATACACAAATAAGGAGGCTGAAAAGAAGGATCCGGTTTCGCATGACGGATGACAGACTTTAGGGTTGTTTCTGTGGGAGGACGTCTTTCGATCAAAATAATCGCTGATTAACATACCTCGGAAACTCATTAAATGTTGTAGGAGAAGTACTGCTGAGTCACCCCTCTATCGCTTGCTCTGCTGTTCCTCATAAAGGCGTTTAGGCCGAAAGCCTGTGGCGCTATGGCAACATGTAGATGATGCTTTTCAAGCTTGCGCCCGGTTTGGGAGTTAACTACGTTTGGTCCATCGCTTTACTGCCCACCCGACCTACTTCCCTGTATGGCTGCCCCTTTTATCATTGGACTCACCCGGCCCGTCACAGAGAGCCGGTTAGACGTTCGGAATGCATTCGATAGCACGCTAGTGGACACTCTCTCTGTAGCAACGGTAGCGGATGTGGATGAAGCCGTGGCTGCGGCAAAAATTGCTTCAAAACAGCCTTTTCCTGTGCATGAACGTGTCAGCGCATTGTATGCCGCTGCAGACAATTTGGAAAATCATGCGGCAGAAGTGGCACTTTTGCTAGCCAGAGAAGGCAGCAAAACCATCCGGGAGGCACAGCGTGAACCCGTGCGAGCCGCAGAGGTCTTGAGAATGGCCGCAGAGGTAGCACGCACTATGGCCGGTGAAACGCTCCCGTTTGACGCCCGCCCGGGGTCGGAAAAACGAGTGGGCTATTTTGTACGTAAACCACTGGGTGTCATTGCCTGCATCCTTCCGTTCAATGACCCGGTAGCCCTTGTCGCACACAAAGTTGGCCCTGCCATTGCGGCTGGTAATGCCGTCGTCTTAAAGCCAGATCCGTCTTCCTCGCTCGCGGTCCTTCGCACCTGTGAATTGATGCTCGAGGCAGGAATTCCAGCTGGCCGGATTAATGTAGTGACGGGTGGTGCCGAACCAGGAAAACGACTTGTCGAACATCCAGATGTGCGCATGATTTCCTTCACTGGAGGTCGCACTACGGGCGAAGCTGTTGCTCGGAACGCGGGGATCAAGCGTCTCTCTCTCGAACTCGGATCAAACTCTCCCGTCATCATCATGCCGGATGCACGCCTCGAGGCCGCGGTGCGAGCGGTCTCCGACGGCGCTTTTGCACAGGCCGGTCAAAATTGCCTAGGTGTCCAGCGCGTCTACGTGCATTCAAGCATCTATGACACATTCAGGGGGTTGCTTCGTGAACACGTTTCCTCCCTCAAAGCAGGCCATTCCCTAGATGATTCGGTCGATGTCTGCCAGATGATGCGCCCATCGGAGGCCGACCGGGTCAAAGCGCGCATCGATGAAGCCGTAGCGGCCGGAGCTACCGTCTTGTGCGGTGGTCATCGTACGGGTTCCGTAATCGATGCAACCATTCTAGAAAATGTGGGTGATGCCTCGCGTCTAGCGTGTGACGAAATCTACGGGCCGGTTATGGGGCTTTTTTCCTTTGAGACACTCGAGGAAGCGGTCGATCGAGCCAATGCGGTAGATGTAGGCCTTCATGGGGCGGTGTTTACGGAAAGCTTACGCGATGCATTCTACGTAGCCGAACACCTAGAAGTTGGTGGGGTAATCGTCAACGATTCGACGGATTATCGCCTAGATACCATGCCGTTCGGGGGGACCAAGAATTCTGGGATCGGTCGCGAAGGTCTTAAGTACGCAGCCGAAGAAATGAGCGAAACCAGGGTTGTTTGCTTCAATCTAAGTGAGTGAGCACAGGCGGTGATGGGTGCGTGCAGCGAGCGTTAGCGGGTGCTGGCGCCGGGTGCTAATGGACTGCGGTCGCGAGGAGGGTACGGGGTGCAGTCGCGAGGTGCGGTCGCGAGGTGCAGGTAGAACGGTTAGTCCATTTCAGACATCACGTCCACCAGCTTATTTCTTGCTATGTTTCTACCGGAAAGGAAGATCACCACAGGACCATCAGGCCGGGGAAATGAGGGATCAAGGCAGGCTGCAATGGCTACTGCGCACGACCCTTCCATGATCAATTGATGTTCATCGATAAGCCAACGCATCGCACGGCGCAATGCGACCTCATCAGCCAAGCGAATGTCATCGTGCCGTGTTCGCAATATCTCAAACGGCAAAACCCCAATACCGCCTTCCAAGCCCGAGGCAAGGGTATCGATGGGTGGCATAGCAGTGACAGCTCGTCCTTCTTGCATGCTCTTCAGAAAGGCCGCTGATCCTTCATGTTGACAGAGGACGATGCGCGATGCAGGCAGCTTTTCCTTGACATGGAACGCGAATCCACCAGCATGTCCTCCTCCACCGACTGGCATGACGAATGTTGTTGCATCTGGCACCTGATCCAGTACCTCGACGGCAACTGATCCGCCATTGGCCGCCATGACAGCAGGGTCGTCGAATGCGCTTACGAAAGGCAAGCCAAGCTTTTCGGATTCTTCAAGCGCCCATTTTTCCGTGTCATCGTATCCAGCATATCGTGAACGGCGCACGTCAGCACCGGCTTGCTGCATCGCAGTCAGTTTGACTTTGTCTACGCTCGAAGGCACAAAAATAGTGGCCCGCATACCCAGTTTTCCGGCAGCATATGCCACACCTCGGCCATGATTACCTGCCGAACAGGTTGCGACATGATCGATGCCTTCGTCGAACAGGCGATGCATCACGAACAATGCTCCGCGCACCTTGAAACTACCGGTGAGCTGGAGATTCTCCAGCTTCAGCCAAACATCAACGCCCAATCGCTGACTCAAATCGTCTGAGCGTTCAACTGGAGTCCGACGTACCCGACCCTCAAGAAAGGTGGAGGCTTCTTGGATCAACTCAAGTGAAAGGGAAGCAGAGGTGTGATGAGACACAGAATCAGAGGTGGCGACGTGAGAGATGTGGTCTATTGAACGCTGAAACTACGCAAAACTAACGCATCGCCCACGCAACAAGACATGGTTCGCGACAAGAACCGCAAACAGGGACTATCTTAGCGAACTGGCTCCTCTGTCATTCTTGCTCTTATCCCTCGGAACGTTGACTCCCTCAGAAGCTCACTCCCTGCAAAAGGCCCATTTCAGGGCTAACCCGAATCCTTCGTTGAAGCATCGGCTTACCCGGCTGCGCTCACTACGGGCTGAGTTGCTTCGAAGAGAAGATGACATCCATGCTGCGCTTTGGGCCGACTTTAAAAAGCCGTCACCTGAGGTTGAACTCACCGAGATGCTTGCCACGCTCATTGAGTTACACCACGCGATCCGACATTTGGCTTCTTGGATAAAGCCGCTTCGTGCTTCTAATCCTGTTTTTCTCGTTGGCACCAGTACGAACACTGTCCGTTTTCCCAAAGGACCGAGCCTAATCATCGCGCCCTGGAACTACCCGATCCTCTTAACACTTGGGCCCCTGGTCCATGCCACGGCAGCTGGCTGTCCAGTTATTATCAAGCCATCGGAACACACACCGAATGCAGCTGACCTTGTCGACGAAATCATTTCAGCAGTTTATCCTCCAGAGGAGGCTTTCGTCTTTAAGGGTGGTCCGGAGCGGGCTCAAGAACTACTCGCGATGGACGTTCAGCATATCCATTTCACCGGAAGTGCGCGCGTTGGACGGATCATTATGGAGAGTGCAGCCAAATGCCTCGCATCTGTTACGCTAGAACTTGGGGGAAAATCGCCCACCTATGTCCATTCAGATGCCGACCCTTTGAAAGCTGCAAGAAGCATTTGTTTCGGCAAATTTTCCAATGCCGGGCAGACCTGTATCGCACCCGATTACTTGCTCGTGCATCAAGATGTGGCGGCCCGGCTTCTTGATGCCCTCCGAGATGAGATCTTGGCCGGTTACACAAGCGGGAAGGGAGACGCTGACTTGGCTTGCATCGTAACCCCGGTACATTTTGAACGACAACTTTCTCTTCTTGATGATGCCCGTACCATGGGCGCTAAAGTTGCAATCGGCGGTGGATCCAACATTAGTGACCGACGTCTTGAAGCTACGGTCCTAACTGACGTGCCTCTCGCGTCGCGCCTCATGCAGGAGGAAATATTCGGACCCATCCTGCCATTCATCACTGTTGCATCACAAGAAGAAGCGCTTGACATCATTCTCGATCGCCCGCCACCGCTTTCCACGTATGTCTTTACGTCAGATGAGTCGGTCCTGGAACGCTTCTCATCGTCCGTAAGAACCGGCGCTGTCTGCCGCAATACGACCCTCTTGCACTTCGTGCAGCCATTTGGACCCTTTGGAGGAGAAGGCACCTCTGGCATTGGTCGCTCTCACGGAGAGGCAGGATATCGCGCTTTTTCGAACGAACAGGTCGTGCTAAGGCGTAGGTGGGGATCCTGGATCCTGCGTCTTTTGCTTCCTCCATACACGAAACGCACCTCTCAATGGAGTAGGCTATTTCGGCATTTCACGTAAAATCTAGTTAGGACCTAGCCGGCTTCCTGGTTCTTACCGCGGTCCCATGCGAACACCACCATCAAGACGAATGACTTCGCCATTCAGTTTGATGTTTTCGATGATATGTTGGGCGAGAAAGGCATAGTCAGATGGCTTACCGAGACGCTTTGGAAATGGAATTTGACTGATCAACGATTCCTGCACCTCGTCCGGCATGCCCGCGACCATAGGTGTTTCAAAAATGCCGGGAGCGATAGTCATGCACCGAATTCCTTCGCGAGAAAGGTCTCGTGCGATTGGTAGCGTCATTCCAACAACGCCACCCTTCGACGCCGAATAGGCGGCTTGGCCAATTTGGCCGTCGTAGGCGGCTACAGAGGCCGTATTGATCAACACACCCCTTTCACCGTCCGAGGTAGGATCATTCTGCGACATGGCAGCTGCTGCCAACCGGATCACGTTGAACGTACCAATCAGATTCACATTAATGACCCGCGTGAAGCTGGCAAGATCATGGGCTCCACCTCGACCTACCGTTTTCTTGGCAACCAGGATACCGGCGCAGTTTACCACACCTTGCAGGCCACCAAACCTGTCAAAAGCGGTCTGAATAGCATTTTCAACGCTTGCTTCGTTGGTCACATCGGTTTGAGCGAACACGGCGCGCTCACCAAGTGAATCCGCTTTTGCTTGACCTGCTTCGATGTTGACATCAGCGATAACGACGTTTGCGCCCTGCTCAACAAGACGTTCTGCCGTGCCGGCACCCAGACCGGATGATCCGCCTGTTACGATGAATGTGCTGCCCTGTACCTTCATGAAGCTGCCTCGGATATTTTTCGTTCGATATGCGTTCGCTCGAATCTACATCGGGACTCGTTGAAGGGCTGTCGAAATCGACGGAAGAAACCGACGGAAAAATCATCCGGCGACTGAGAGCCCAATGGAGTATCCCATGCCGACAGGGCTTAGGGGTACGTTGTCCTGTTTCACCTTTTTGTTATCACTCCTCCAGGCACCCAATGGCCTACGCCATCAAGGAAATTTATACGACCCTTCAAGGTGAAGGCTACCACACGGGGCGCACAGCCGTTTTTACACGCTTCGCTGGATGCAATTTGTGGACGGGCCGCGAGGAAGATCGTGCCAATGCGGTATGCAGCTTCTGTGATACAGATTTTGTTGGGGTGGACGGACCCAACGGTGGCAAATTTTCTTCGGCTGAAGAAGCCGCTAAGCAAATTTTTAACGTGTGGAAGGACGCCACGGGCACAGATAAGCCGTTTGTAGTATGCACTGGCGGCGAACCTTTGCTGCAGTTGGATACGGCATTGATCCACGCCCTGCATGCCCTTGGCGCTGAAATAGCGATCGAAACGAACGGGACGATTCAGGTGCCGGACGGCATCGACTGGATTTGTGTTTCACCCAAGAAAGATGCGGAAATCGTCCAGCAGTCTGGCCATGAATTGAAACTCGTGTGGTTTCAACCAGAGGCTCCGCCTGAACGATTCGCATGGTGGGATTTTGAGCACTTCTACCTCCAACCCATGGACGGCCCAGACATCGAACGTTTTACAAAGGAAGCTACTAGCTACTGCATGACCAACCCGCAGTGGCGCCTTTCCATCCAAACACACAAGCTGCTAGGCATTCCGTAGCATCATTCCGTAGCATCGGCCTAATGCACCGACAATTCTGTTAGCGTAGTGCCAAACGTTGGCGGCTGATCGACCGCATGACCCCCGGACTCTGCGACTAATCGGATAGCTTTGGTGGTCACCGTAGGAAAGGAGATACCATAGGAGACTAGTCCGGGCTGTAGATACTTTGACGTGCCATCCGGCGGTGTGGGAAGGACGCTGATCCCCTGAACAGCAGCCCATCCGCCTGATGCATCTTGGACCTCCACCGAAGGATTGATAAGCCATCCCCATTCTTCCCGAGGAAAACCTATCGTGTAGCCCAGATGAGAAAATTCCTGAGGCTCATCGAATTGGTAGCCGTAAAAGTGCGTTTCTGACGCTGTGGAAGTGGCGGAATAAAATGGTAATGATTGGCTTCCATCGCGCAATCGCTCTAGATCAGCAGACATGGTATTGTGAAGGATTCCAACAGCATCGCTCGCCTTGTTGGGTCCCCACACCTCGAAACGTACGCTAGCGCTGTCCAATCCTGCGGTTAACGAGACGCGAAACGAACCCTGCTGCATTGCGCGCCCAGAAAGGCGTGATCCATTGCGCTCCAACCAATCCGGCATCGTGCCCACGACATGTACCTCACCTGCTGTGTTGTAGAGGGCGACATCAAACGTGTCTCCCACGGTCAGAAACTGAACTGGCAAGGGCAGTAATTCTTGGGGCGCATGGAAATGGGAGGATTCATCGACAATGAGGACATCAACCCCATCCATAGAAGTTCTGATGCCACCGGACTGTTCAACGACACGGATGCCTTGATCAGACAGTCTTCTGATTTGATCCGTTATGGATGCATCAGGTAAGTCATGACGAGACACATTGATATATCGGTCATTGAATGGCATCGTCCACTTAGCAACGGGTCTAAGTAGGTCGTCAGGGATAGCTTCTGAGCCCTGTGCCAACCCGAGAAGTCCTGTCAGCGTAGCGGCCTGATTGTCTGCATCGAAGCCCATCGCACAGGCCAGATCAAGCGTTCGCTGTATGTCACCTTCTCCATACAGCAGGGCTAGAACGGCTGCCGCACCATTGAGAACGGCATCAATCGGCTCCCATCCATATTCGTTATATGGCTGCCGCACATAATATTTTTCTGCCAGAACCTGGCGAGCCTGAATCCAATTATCCGGATACGTGGCGTGCAATGCTTGCATTTCTCGGATGACGCCCCGAAACCGGCCATCGGAAGGAAGCGCCTCGAAACCCACCTCGATCAAGGCTGAGATATCATCGGTGAAAAACGCCTCAGATAGCATGGCTGCGTAAAACAATGCAGGCTCTGTGCCGAAATCGTCATTCGTGATGCGAGCTGCCCACGCGGTCTTTTCGACAGCATAAGACACCATTCCCGGAGCCGTAATGGCCCAGATTTCGTTAACCAATTGAGGATCGATTTCAAACCAGCGTGGATTGTGCTCTCGGCTTCCGGTCTCGGGAGGATAATAGCCGTGATGCATAAGCGTCAGTGCTACCCTATTTGCCGCCCAGATCCTGTCTCGAATATGGTACATCCAGGCTTCACGCAACTTCCGATAGGTTGGATCAATGCCGTGCTCCTCCATCTGTAGGAGATACATGTATTCCAGATCCGTGTCGTCATCAGAAAAGGCCCCATCCAGTTCAATGGCCCTTTCGAGCGCTTTTCCATAGCCATACGGAAACGTATCCGGACCTGGCTCTTCCAGATATTTGAACTCATGGGAGAGACCATAGATGTTGCCTACAAGCTGTCCCAACCAGAATCCAGCCACTTTATCCTGATAAGTATCCACGGGTATCGACCGAACGCGGTCCAATCCCGAACAAGACAATATCATAAGCGGCAACAGTGCCAGTACCGTGCGCTTGTTCATTTTTTGGGATGGGTTTGCTTTGTAGCGATGTCCGGCGCCTTTTCTAGGATGAGTAATCCTAGTGGGGGAAGATCTAACTGCAGGGAGGCCGGCTGTCCGTGCGTCATGTCCTGACGAGCTTCAAGCGGACCCATACTACCTGCTCCGCTTCCTCCAAATCGTAGATCATCCGATGAAAGCCGGACCGTCCACGTTCCTTTGTGCGGAACGCCTTGCCGATAATTCAGACGTGGAACTGGGGTAAAATTGAAAATGAAAATGAGCTCCTTTCCGTCGCGATGACGCACATACGATGCGACCGTATTGTCCAGATCCGAAAAGTCTATCCAGTAGAATCCACCCCATTCGTCATACTGAAGCACATCAAATTCCTTATAGAGGTTGTTCAAGGTTCGCACCCACTCGGCGATGCCTTGATGAAGGGGTTCATCCAGCAAGCCCCACTCGAGACCTGCGTCATGATTCCACTCTCCGCGTTGCCCGAACTCGCAGCCCATGAACAAGAGCTTCTTACCTGGATGTCCAAACATGTGGCCATAAAGTAGCCTCAAGTTGGCTGCCTTCTGCCAGTCATCTCCAGGCATTTTACCGAACATCGATCCCTTGCCGTGGACCACCTCATCGTGCGAAAGGGAAAGCATATAATTCTCTGCCCACGCATAGACCAGAGGAAACGTAAAATTGTGAAAATGATAGCGGCGATTGATCGGGTCTTCCTTAAAGAACTCGAGTGAATCGTGCATCCAACCCATATTCCATTTATACAGGAATCCCAGCCCTCCTGTGTACGTGGGGTGCGATACACCAGGCCACGCAGTGGACTCCTCAGCCACCATAATAGCATTGGGGAATCGAGTGAAAACCGTCTCATTGATCTCTTTAAGCAGGCTCATCGCCTCCAAGTTTTCTCGACCGCCGAACTTATTGGGTGTCCATTCTTCTCCTCGAGAATAGTCGCGGTACAGCATCGAAGCTACTGCATCGAAACGAAGGCCATCGATATGAAACTCATCCAGCCAAAACAAGGCATTCGACAACAGGTAATTGCGCACCTGAGGTCTGGTATAGTCAAAAACGAGCGTCCCCCAATCCGGATGATGCCGCATGACGGGCTCTTCGTACTCGAACAGCGGCTCACCGTCAAAATCCACTAACCCTTGAGGATCGGTGGCAAAGTGGGCAGGTACCCAATCCAGTAACACCCCGATACCCTTCTCATGCAAGTAATTGATGAGGTACTTGAAGTCTGCCGGTGATCCATATCGAAAAGTCGGGGCAAACGGCCCGATGACCTGGTAGCCCCAGGAGCCATAGTATGGATGTTCTTGAACAGGCAGAAGCTCAACGTGTGTGAAACCCATGTCGAGTGCATGAGCTGCCAATGGCTCAGCCATTTCTCGATAGCTCAGCGACATGCCATCTCCCTTTCGCCGCCAAGATCCCAGATGGACTTCATAGATGGAGACAGCAGCCGTTAAGGATTCCGGTCCCGGACGGGTGGCCATCCACGCATCATCAGACCAAGCAAAATCCTGATCCGCAATAATACCTGAAAGGCCAGCAACTCCATGACCTCCCATATCAGGAGGCTCCATTTCAAACGCGAACGGATCTGACTTGTCTGTCCACCACGGACCACGCCGGATCGAAAACTTATAGCGCTGACCCACGCGGGCTCCACGAACGTAGATTTCCCAAAACCGCTCCATACCCGTACCGACTGCACGCATACTATGCGCTGCGCGGTCCCAATTGTTAAAATCTCCAATTAACGCGACTTCATCAGCACGAGGAGCCCAAACGCGAAACCACGTGCCTTGCCGGTTTGGATGCGCTCCGAAGACCCTATATGACTCCAAAAGGCGGCCTTCTCCCCATAAATGACGATCAAAGGCAGAGACGGTTGGCATGAAAGCGCAGGTAAAGGTGGTGTTGGAATCTAGCAGGGTGAGGAAAATACGACTTCGCATGCAATCATCGGGATCGAGCCCGATGACTTCCTGTATACTGGCACTTCCCTGATCTCGCGCTTTGCTTGATGTCTCACATTCCAGCGGGTTCAAAGCTGCCCCTTTAGCAAGTCATCTATTTTGATCACTGAAACAGGAAAACCCTATCCTCTCGGAGCAACTCTCCGAGACAATGGCGTCAACTTTGCCGTATTCAGTGCCCACGCAACGCGTGTTACGTTGTGCCTGTTTGATTCAGTTGATGCTATGCAATGCACGCAGGAAGTAGACCTTCCTGAGCGCTCGGGCAACGTTTGGCATGGATTCATTCCGGGAATTCAGGTTGGCCAACTCTATGGTTTTCGCGTTGACGGGCCCTATGAACCCGAAAAGGGACACCGATTCAATCGCAATAAACTGTTACTCGATCCGTACGCGCGTAGCATCGCCCGCATACCGACGTGGCATTCCTCACTACTTGGCTATCGGGCCGGTGAAGAAGACGTGTCGTGGAACGACGAGGATTCTGCCCATTGGGCGGCCGTGGCTAAGGTTTGCCATGAAAGCCTAGCTGAACCGGTGCAGAACGGCTTGGAAATTCCCTGGGAACGCACGGTAATCTACGAGACTCACGTTCGTGGCATGACCATGAATCACCCAGATGTGGACCCGGCTCTTCGGGGCACCTATGCAGGATTAGCCTCCGATCCGGTACTATCTCATCTCAAGGAACTGGGTGTTACGAGTATCCAATTGCTTCCGGTCCAGACCAAATTTTCGGAAGAACACCTCGCAAAAAACGGGCTCGTTAATTATTGGGGGTACAATACACTCGGCTATTTTGCGCCCGAACCCACCTATGCTTCAAAACCGGATGACGCAGCTGCTGAGTTTCGTGCAATGGTAGATCGATTCCATGAGGAAGGCATGGAAGTCATTATCGATGTGGTTTTTAACCACACGGCTGAGGGAAATCGTTTCGGCCCGACGTTGTCCTTCCGTGGATTTGATAATCTAAGCTATTACCTATCACGCGAAGACAACCCGCGCATCTTGCACAATTTCACAGGCACCGGAAACACATTAGATGTCCGGCAGCCTGTTGTTATGCAACTAATTGCTGACTCCTTGCGATACTGGGCCCGGGATATGGGCGTGGATGGCTTTCGCTTCGATCTTGCGACTGTCTTGGCTCGTGCAGGCCAGCAAGTTGATATGGACGGTCCGTTTTTCATTTTACTGCAGCAGGATCCAATTCTTAGATCACGGAAAATGATCGCTGAGCCCTGGGACCTCGGACCGGAAGGCTATCGCTTGGGAAGCTTCGTATCTCCATGGCGTGAATGGAATGGACGTTTTCGCGATGATGTGCGCACGTACTGGACCGGAGAAGTGCGCACAACGGCAGACTTCGCATCTCGAATGAGCGGAAGCAGCGACATTTTTACGGGGCGCCGTCCATCGGCGTCAATCAATTTCATTACGGCCCATGACGGCTTCTCGCTCGCTGATGTAGTCATGTATGAGCAGCGGCACAATCAAGCCAATCTGGAAGATAATCGTGATGGGCACGAACCCAATCATTCCAGAAATTGGGGACAAGAGGGACCAAGCTCGGATCCAGCTATTCTGGATCGCCGGAATCGAGTTCGACGGGCTCTTGTTTCGAGTTTACTCCTTGCCCAAGGTGTGCCCATGATTCTGGGCGGGGATGAACTAGGGAGGACTCAGCAGGGGAATAACAATGCCTATTGCCAGGACAACCCGATTTCTTGGCTAGACTGGTCATCATCGGCTGTCGATAAGGATTTCCTTGATTTCGTCAAAGAAGTAGTCACTGCGCGAACGGCTACCCCCCTCCTTTCGCAGCGGCGTTTCCTAAACGAAAAGGGATCTGCCCTAGCAAAATGGTGGCACGCCTCAGGCCGAGAGATGACACAAGAGGACTGGAAGAACCCTCATGAGCGGGTGGTTGGACTGCATCTTTGGTCCGAACCCTCAGTAGATTCCATCGATCAAACATCAAAGCATGCTTTCTTGATGTTCAATCCTACAGAAGAGCCTTGCTCGTTCCTCATGCCTGAATTGGGCGTTGGGGCCTGGCGAATTGCTCTTCCATTCGATGATCTTGTGACACTGACGAAAGGACTGTGCCATCTAGAAGGGCTCTCCGTGGCACTACTGAAGGCTTAGCATGTAGAGCGCCGTACAGCACATCAGTTCCACACGCCCTTGCACACTTACTCGCTTGATCGCTTCGTCCGATGAGTCAGATCTGCGAGCCTACCTGCTAGTTCCTGCGAAAGAGTGTCCGGTGCCATTCTCCATTGCCAGTTTCCATCTGTCGTACCTGGCGTATTCATGCGGGCTTTTGCTCCGAGACCAAGAAGGTCCTGAACCGGCGTAACCACAATTCGAGCCTCCGATTCCATGAGCCGTTCGATGGCTCTGAATGGCAACTGTTCTTCTTCCTTCCCAGGTTCGAGACCCAGATACGACGCGCAATAGGCCTTGGCTCTAGCAATCTGATCCGCATCCTGGGTGCTGGCCGTGTTGGTCCACCAGCCTATCAACGTATCATTGTCATGGGTCCCGGTGTAGGCCACCAAGGATTCAACATAATTATGAGGCAAGAACCCATTGCTTTCATCTGAGTCGAACGCAAACTGCAGAATGGCCATACCGGGATAATCAAACCGCTCCATAAGCTGGGTCACACCATCGGTAATGACACCCAGGTTCTCAGCGATGAGCGGAACGCTACCTAGATTATCCTCAAGGGTCGCAAACAGATCAGCTCCAGGACCTTTCTGCCATGTTCCATTAATGGCGGTCTGTTCGCTGGCCGCTACCTCCCAGTAGGCTTCGAACCCTCGAAAGTGATCCAGACGCACTAGATCTACCAGTTCCAGGATGCGTGCCATGCGGCTCGTCCACCACGAATAGCCAGACGCCTTCATCCGGTCCCAGTGATACAGAGGATTTCCCCAGCGCTGTCCGGTTTCTGAAAAATAATCCGGGGGAACGCCGGCAATCATGGTTGCATGACCGGTCTCATCCAGTGTGAAAAGCCTTCTGTTCGACCACACATCGGCACTGTCCTGCGCTACATAGATGGGTAGATCGCCGAAAATGCGAATCCCACGATCGTTACAATACGTCTTTAAGTCAGTCCATTGATTTTCGAACAAATACTGCCAAAACATGCGCATGCGAAATCTATCGATGTTCGCAGCTCGATAATCGGACAACGCTCTGGGGTCGCGATCACGTAGTTCAGGCGTCCACGTCATCCACTCCATTTCGTAATGGTCAGATTTTATCGATTCGAACAACGCCCAGTCTTCCAGCCATGCAGCTTGATGGGCGCACCAATCTGCAAATTTATCGCGCTCTGCGGGTGAGGATTGTGTATCAAACCGCTCCCACGCTTTTACCAATAAATCGTACTTGTAAGCGCTTACATCCGCATAAAGAACTGAATTAACTTCAAATTGGACGTTTTCATCTATATCATCCCTGGTCAACCAACCATCCTCGAGTAAACGATCAGGAGAAATGAGAAGTGGATTACCTGCATATGTCGATGGTGCCGCGTACGGAGAATACCCATATCCAGTCGGAACCAACGGTAATACTTGCCAGATTGTCTGACCTGCAGAGGCCAAGAAATCGGCGAATTGATACGCTTCCGGTCCAAGATCGCCAATACCGTGCCGTGACGGCAAGGACGTAATGTGAAGCAAAAGACCGCTGGACCGTGGATGCGGCATAGCCTTTACCTGAAGTAAACTAATCAGTGTGTAAGGGCTTTCAAGTTACACTGCTGAGAGAAAAGAATCCGGAGGAAATTCCATTTTAGACCGTGCCTGCGCTATCAGGGAATTTCTGTAACCTCCCTCTCTTTCCTAGCGTACACCTCGCCTCACACGAGCATGATTCGTCTGCACGCTTGTATCTATGAAGGAACTTCTGGCCGTCCTCAATCCTGCTGACTACCGCTTTATTGCTGGTATTCTGGAAAGCCCGCTCAATCAAACCAATGATGAGCGTTTCGTCGAATTGGTTGACGCTCTTGAAAAAGAAGAGTCGTCCGAGAATTACCTGGCCGTACAGACACAGTTCGAAGAGGATTTTCGATATGTGGGCAGTTCCGAGATCATGTACGTATTTCGCTCCATGACCGGAGAAGAAAAAGGTGCATCCTTCCAGGGAATCGTGAGGGATGTAGCCTCTGCGCTAAAAGTTGACGCTAATTTATTAGGGTCTGATCGCGAAATCGTTGAACGATTGGCTGAGTCGTACGCCACTCAACAATTCACCGAATTGACGCCCGAAGAGCAGCAAAAAATGCTTGAAAGTCTCGGCATAGACCGGGATAAAGCAGCTGCCTTCCTTGCGCGAAGTGCTGGCGTTTTTGCTCTTCCAATGCTTATCGAAGCATTCAATCTTGTCATCGTACAAGGGCTAATTAAGACGATTATCTTTGGTACCATAGCCCGCATCATCGGGTCGCAGTTGGCGAGCAAGTTGTTCGCTTTTCTCGTTGCGCGTATGCCGTGGTGGGTGTCCTGGATCGGACCTGCTGCGTGGACATTATCTCTTGGATGGACGGCTTTTGATCTTCAAGGACCAGCCAAGCGTAAAACAATCCCAGTCGTCTTGTACTTAGGCCTGTGCTCACTCAGGGATCGTCATTCTTCCGAGGATGGAGCGTCAGCAGATGCGGATGCAGCAGACGAAAAACGATCGTAAACGCGCCGAACCAGATCCTCTCCCAGCTTAAATGGGACATCAATCAGGTCAGCTGACTGAACCGGTGAGGCACCAGCAGTATCGACATAGACGGTCGCCAATCCGAGGCGGCGCTGAAACCAAGACGATCGAACGCTTGCCGTCTGCAGTTTCCTGATTGGGATGATCCATTCGTGACGCCGAAACCAACCTCTTCTGACGGCAAAGCTTTCAGATGACTCAGCGTACCCGAGGTACCGATACCTAGTGAATGCCATCACAATAAGTAGCGGAATGATGAGCAATCCCCAAAGGAACTCGATACGCCAAAAAGCCGGTATCCCGATCAGAATCGTTAAGGCGACGAAAGAACGAGTGAGAAATCTGCGAATGGTGAGTTTGGAAACAGGCGCCCACGTTGTCGGCACAGACGGAGCACCCACTTTGTTCAGGAAATGTGTGACGTCCTCTCGACGGCCAATCGGGATAGCCACCTCGAATCCTGATTCATTCAGATCCATACCCATCGTCTGGAGTTCGAGCCGAAACCAGCCAAAATGTGCCATCAATGGATGCGTTCGAACGATGTATGCCTGAATACGCCGAAGTGGAATAGTACCCTCCTTGAGTGTCATCAGGCCATGCGATCGATGCAACTTGTCTCCGATTCGTTCGATACGGAAATGGTGGTATCGGTTGATGGTCAGTAGGATGCCGGAGAACCATCCGAGCGATATCGCGCCAAATGCCGCTAAAGCTCCTGCCAGCCATGGAGATCCCGTTATTACATCCTGCCACGGTTCTAACGGCCCGCGGAGCAGCCAAAAAAACATGCGTTCAGGATCTGGCTCGATGTATTGCAGAAGCGAGAAAAACGCTGCGATGTAGAGCAGCGAAAACCGAAATACACCTGCTAGCACGGTCCTTCGAGGTGACAACTGGTATAAAATGTTGGGCTCAGGATGTGTTTCGACGAGTCCTGAATCAGGCGCGCTTTCTAAGAGCTGTGAAAGCGACTCTTTGGTGGATTCATCCACTTCCCCAGGTGGTTTCTCCATTACAGAAACATCCTTCATAGCGGCTTGCAGCTGCCGAACTACTGAGCGGATATACTGCGCCTCAGCTAATGAGACATACTCAAGCATTCCTTCGGCTGTAGCGCTGCCAGCCGTGAAGACCACCACTTTCGCCGTCCCCAGAATTCGCTGTAAGGGTGCTTGCTCTATCACGATGTTCTGAATGCGATCGACCGGAATATTGCGCTTTCGGCGGGTCAACACACCTGAATGGATTACCAACTCCTGAGCCGTAATCCAGTATCGAAATTTGAGATATTGGAGCCCAATCCAGGGCACAAAGATTACGACATACATCCCTGCCAACACCAGATTGAACCAGGCCATCGAGTCACCGTCACGAAAAACGGGCAGAAGGATGAAGACAATGGCTGGCAGACTCACGATTACGCGCTGTACCAGCGTCAGTGGATGCAAGCGCTTGGCCTCACCCCTTGGATCGTGTGAGTCGTGTAAATCGAGAGGGTCTTCCGGGTTGCTATTCGGTTCGGTCAGAGGTTCGTCCACCATGGAATCAGAGAGCCTCGTCAGTGATGAATTCCTTCATCTCATCCCGAAGGGTTTCAGCAACATCCAGTGAAAGACCAGGAAGAATTACGTCGCTAGATTTGGTGCCCGCTGTATGCACAATAAGCTTGGCTACATCGTATTCCCTTTCAAACAAGTCTTGTGATACATCTAGATGCTGGATGCGCCGCAGCGGAATGATGGTATGAACCCGATTGAAGATGCCTCGCACCAACAGTAATTCCTGCTCTCTTAGTTCGTACCCCCAGTATCGATACCGTAGCGCCGGAATCCAGAACACAAATACTCCTAGGAAGAGCATCACAGCGGCAGGGATCAACCCAAAAAGCGTGATGCGATCTGCTTCAAAGAAATTCATGATATCCCAAATCAGCACACCAGTAGACAGCACGCCTGCCCAGAGACCAGATTTGATTCGCCAAACGTTGAGAATACTTTTATCTAGTGCAGTCATCGTGTCGATTGGGGCGCCGCCGATGGAAGGATCGGCTGATTGTACCAACTTCGAGTAGACACACAGGCACGGCACACCGAAAGCATTACTGGCACTTCAACCAATATGCCGACGACCGTGGCGAGCGCCGCCGGACTCGTTGGGCCGAAGATCGTTATGGCCACCGCAACTGCAAGCTCGAAGAAGTTACTCGAGCCAATTAGTGTACCGGGTGTAGCAACGTTGTGCGGCACACGGAAAAAGCGCATCAAGCCGTAGGTCAGACTCGAATTGAAATAGACCTGAATCAAGATGGGAATCGCGAGAAGAATGACTGCGAACCAATTCGTGACAATGTTTTCGGCTTGGAAAGCAAAGATGAGAACGAGAGTCGCTAACAGCGCCACGATTGTCACAGGTCTAAAACGAGGCAAAAAGCTCCCTTCGAACCATTCTTTCCCTTTGCTTCGAATAAGTACTTTGCGGCTAATCCATCCGGCCGAAAGCGGGATCACAATAAAGACCAATACAGATACGACTAGGACGTTCGAAGGAATGTGCACGCCAGTTACGCCAACAAGCAGCATCACGATGGGCGCAAAGGCAAATACCATAATCAGATCGTTGATCGCGACCTGGGCAAGCGTATAGGGCCCATCACCGTCCGTCAGATAGCTCCAGACGAAAACCATGGCCGTGCAGGGCGCCGCTGCCAGAATGATGAGGCCTGCTACATAGTTTCGTGCTGTATCTGGGTCGATCCAGCCCATGACATCGCCAAATAGTGTCGTCACAAACAACCATCCCAGGAGTGCCATGGAAAATGGCTTGACCAGCCAGTTCACAAACAGTGTCACGAAGAGACCTTTGGGTCTCACAAACACGCCCCGGATGCCACTGAAATCGATCTTCAGCATCATGGGGTAAATCATGAGCCAGATGAGGATGGCAATGGCGATGTTAACCTGAGACCCTTCGCCAAATTCCAGCGCGGCCAAGCTCGCTGTCAAACCAGGCGCCATGGTACCCAGAGCAAGGCCTAATACCATACAGAGGAGCACCCAGATAGAGAGATACCGCTCAAAAAAATCGAGGTGTTTAGTCGGCTGATTCATTGAGTAGATCCTTGGTGGGCTTTGAGAAGCATATCTGAATAAGAATCCTCAAGCAGATCGGACTCCTGGACATCGAACAAGCGCATAAATTCCTCGCACTGAGCTTGCAACGTGTCTTGAGAATGCGTTCCATCCGCATCGATGGCTTCGATCTCGAGAAAGGTCCCCAGCTCTTGGACACGGTCAAGATGAATCTTGACGTTGTCCACGAAATGGATCTCGCGCTGCTTGTCGACTACGACAAATATGCCCAGCGCCTCGCCCAGCACCTTCTTGAGCGATGGATCCGGGGGCTTGACCCGATAGAGCTGGACATCAGAGCGCTTCGGGCCTGCTTGGTCCGAACGCTGGTAAAAAATCAGGCTATTCTCGATGGAGCCCTCTCGAAGCTTCAATCGGCCTTCCGGCACCTGGAAATATGTATCAACTTGATGATCGGTTCCGACCAATCTAGATCCCATGTCCGACAAGACCCGCCGGATGTGATCATGGTCGTCACACCGCGCTTTTATCTCGATATTGAGGCGTGCTCCGCTACGCAGAATGTCCTGATCGCTCATCCTACATCCGGGACAGCTCTTCCCGGACGATGGCCCGGATGACATCAGTATTACGCCACGCTGCCACTTTGCGTCCGTTGATGTATAGCGTCGGTGTTGATCCAACTTGAGCCGCACGACCTTTCGCCAGATCGTCTACTACTCGGTCATGCACTTCTTCTGACAGAATGCACTCGGCAAATTCGCGCTCATCCCATCCCAAGTCAGCTGCTGTACGCGTAAAAATCTGAGGTGATATGATAGCCTGATTACGGAAAAGCTCGTCATGGTAGCTCCAGAAATCACCGAACTTCTCGGCGCAAACACCGGCCTTGGCCGCGTTCCCAGCCTGACTGTGAAGTTGTGCTTGCATGCTTGGATTGATGTTCGAATCAAGTGGGTAGTTCATGAACACAACCTTGACATCCTGCTCAAATTCAAACAACGTCGGACGCAGATGGAACGCTGACAGGCCACAAGCTGGACACTGAAAGTCGGCGAATTCGACAATGGTCAATTCAGCATCAGGATTGCCCCAGATGGAAGCGTCTTCTGGATACTGGACATCGTATACACCGCCCGAAAAATGGGCGCTCACCGAAGCACTGACATCCACGTTGCCAGTTATGTCTCTCGAGTGATTCAGGGCACCAGCATATCCAATACCGAAAACAGCCAAGGCGATGGCCCCAACTTTAAGGATTTGGGGTTCAAAGCCAGTATCTGATTGTTCTCCTCGAATCCTGGCGATATAGTCGCCAATAAACCCGCCCCATTTGGCAGGACCGTATCCGAGTCCTGCACCTAGCGAGAATACGATACCGAAGTTGGCTACATACATCCCCACGCAGACGAGGCAAAGGACACCCAACTCAACGAGGTGGTATATCTTCAGAAAGGTGAAGAGTACAGCGCCAAAGGAGAGCAACAACGAAAAGGCCAGAAAGGACGAAGCAGATCGAGCATTCGATCCAGTGGCTCCGAAAAGCGCGGAAAGACCTGCAAAGGCATAGAACAGGAAGCCCCACCACGCAACAGGCACCGAGAACATCTTGGCATAGCTAGATGCGTTGGCTACATCGCAATTCACCCAGTCATTAAGCGAACAACCGCTGGCTTCAACGATACCTTGGCTTTCGATCGTAAATGTCAGCTGGGTGGCATAAAAAGATAATGCAGCCCCCAAACCCGCAAAGATGACAGCGGCCCAGAGAGCCTTCTTATTCAGATCGGGTTGATTGGCCCTACGGGCACGTTCTTTTCGACGGTTTGGTTTCGCCATGTCAACAGGTCGGTTGAAAAGGGTGAACAATCATATTGATGGGGGTTATTCCCCGGCTTTCGGTCCTGACAAACGCCGCATAAAGGCTGCGGATTCCGGACAAAGGCAACGAAATTCTTCCGAGGCTCTTAGGGCATCAGGAGCTTGCGCTCGATCTATACACTCGAATCCAAATGATTCGAAGAAGGATTCCGCCGTCTCAGTTAGAAGATACAGATCAGCATCGCTTGACAGTAGTAGATATTCTGTGAGACGTTTTCCCAGTCCAAGACCCCGAACAGACGAATCCACAACCAGGCTTCGGAGCAATCCGTCTAGTCCGTGTGGCTCAATGGCACCGGCCGCGAGAACAGGGCCGCTTGACTCTCTAGCGCGGATAACCAAGAACTGGTCGATGATGAGAGAGACACCGGACGTTGGCAGTTTAGCCTCCTCAAGAAGATCGATTATTCGAACAAGATCATCCGGAGAAGCCTTTCCAAACGTGTACTCGATGTGAAGGTCAGGGGTCATCAAAGGATCATTCCCACGTAATACGAGCGGATGCCAACGTCGAGGGTTCGCCAGGAACGGTCCAAAGGGCCACCCATCCATCGTCGCTACGTTCAAGACGAGGATATCCCGTAGAACGGGATGCGCTGGCATTAGCCAGCTCAATGGTTTCCCCCAAGCTGCCGTCTCGGGAGACTGTTCTCAGTAGCAATCCAGCCTGCGCCTGATCATTTTCAGGGTCTGCTCCTTCAAGCCATAAAATTACTGCCTCATTCGGACTGAGCATTCGCACAGCAACTCGGCCGGCGGGGCGCCCGAGATCAGTACGGATGGGGTCAGAAAAGGTGCGCCCGGCATCAGCAGAAAAGGCTATTCGGACCTCGGGCGCCCCGCCGGCCATGGTAAACCAACCAACCACCACATTGTCGTCATGTACATCGGCGGAGGGACCATTTACAGGGCAGGCGTTAATCGACCATCCATCAGAGGCCACTGGCTCCGGCGTACTCCACGATCCATTCTCGTAGGCTACCACATAGATGTCTCTTGTTTCGTCAGCTGACCGATCCCGATACAAGGAAAGCAGACGGCCTCCTCCTGCATCAACGAGCGAAGTCGGGCAGCAATCGCATGTTCGTGAATCCACGGCCGTCTCTATGCCCAGTGCACCATCAGTACCAATCGTTCGTGCATGAACTGCCATTTCTCGTCGTTCCGTAGCATAACCGTTTCCATCGAGCCATACCGCCATGAAACCAGCATCATGTGGGACGATGCTCGCAAACCCGTGCTCCGTTGGGGAACGGTCCTCGTGAAGCCAGTCGGGGTCTGACCAAGTATCACCACCGTCATCAGACAGGGAAAAACGCACACCATAGGCATATCGCTCATCGCCCAAGCGATCCAACCAATGCGCAATCAACGATCCATCAGGGTGAACAGCGATGGAGGGTACATCCGCCCAGTTCACGAACCATGTTGATCCGGAGGCTATTTCTGAAGGGGAGCTCCAGGCTCCATCAATTTGAAGTCGCGAAAAAACAAGCCGTGCAACGTCATCAGACCGTTCAATCCAGGATGCTGCTACTCCCCCATCTGGCAGACGAGTCAGAAAGGGTTCGCCCGCTTCTCCTTGAGTTGGCACGCTTATCCGCGTCAGTTCGGTATCAACTGAGCCCGAGTACATACGTGCTGAAGTCCCTACCAAAATCAACAAAGCGAATACTGCAAGAGTTGTAATTCGACTCATTGCCCGTACCCTCGATCTATCGCTCCCATAATGTCGGGAGGTGTCCAGCCTGGAGGTTTCATCCACTTACCATCTTCGCGACGGTAGCTGCCTTCACTAAACTTGCGCAGGTTCGATGCATCGACCTCTTCGAGAACTGGCTCATCGTCAATACCAAAAGCAATCAACGTACCGATGGTGACTACGGAAATATCAGCACATCCATCAACGACTTCTTTCAAGTCAACCGCATTTGGAGCGGTATATTCGAGTCCTTCTTCGAGTACCTCAGCACCACTAGCATGCACCGTAACTCCTAGTGCTGCAACAGTTTCCAATGCTTCTTCCAGAATAAGTTTAGCACGTAGAATACGAATACCTTCATCTGGAATGGTTGCTTTTTCTGGTGTGTCCTGGCCAACACGCTGCATGAAGTCCTTGACGCGCTGGTAGTGAGGTGTAGGCATGAAAAGAGGGAATTGAAAGGTGTAGAAATGCTCGGACCGCTAGTCCTGCAAAATTACCCGTTCTCGGGCAGACTTGCGAACCGACCGAGTGGGGCTTTTGTGGAGCCCGGCCATATTCTGCCGACACCAAAGAGAACGCGGATCATAATCCAAGCGCCGGTGACACCCCACACCCATGACAAAGTCAGCATGTCCAATTGAGACAAAATGATCAATGTACTGCCTCCAACAAGCGTAGCGACTACCGTGGCGTCTCGCAAAAATCGAAAATCCCCTGTTCCCCAGTGAATGCCGTCTGTTCCAAAGGCTAGCGCATTCAAGGGTTGAAAGAGGAGCGCTAAAAGCCAAGCAGAGCCGAAGAGATATCGAGCTGATTCTGGGACGAGCATTCGGGCCATTACGTCTTCGCCTACCCACATCACGATCATTAGAACGACGCCAAACCCCGTCGCTAATTCGAGAATGGTCCTGGCCACGCGGCGGGCAGTTTGAATACGATCGTTTCCAACATAAAAACCAACAAGGCTCTGACCGGCGATGGCAAACGAATCGAGAAAAAGAGCGGTAAAAATCCAGAACTGCCGAATCGCCTGATGGGCTGCGCCAGCCTCAGCGCCCAGTCGAGTTGCCTCGCGTGTTCCGATAATGAGAAAAAGCGTTAGTGCCGCTGTACGAAAGAACAGATCTCCTCCTACACGAAAAAGCTGTTTCACTCGCTCCCATTCCCAAGCAACACGAGCTCCAAGGGTTCGGTGGACCACTATCCACGTCGTAGCCGCTCCCACCCACTGCGAGATCGAAGTGGCCGCCGCGGCTCCTTCAATCCCAAACGCCGGAACGGGGCCCCAGCCAAAGATTAGTAGAGCGTCCAAAACAATATTCAGAGCGTTGACGCCGATGGCGATCCAAAGCGGGATTTTCATCAGCTGTACGCCTCGGAGGGCACCAAATCCAGCAATTGTAACCAAGATGGCTGGCGAGCCTATTAGACGAATACGTATGTAGGCGTCAGCAGCCCCTCCGATATCGCCTAGGGCACCTAGTAGAGCGGTGACCTGAGAGATAAACGGCCAAAGCAAAAGCGCAGATCCTACACCCAGTACGGCCGAAAGCGTCATCGCCATTCCGCAAATGGAGCCCTTGCTCACAGATTCGCCACGCCCATCAGCCTGCGCCACATCTGTTTGTGTGGCCACGCCTAGAAAATTAAATATCCAGAAGATGGACGAGAGAGCCATCGTGCCTACCCCGAGCGCTGCGAGTTCAACAGCCCCCAAACGGGCGATAAAAGCAGTATCTACTAGCCCTGTCAGGGGTTCAGCAACGAGCGAAAACAGCACCGGAACGGAGAGCCGGAGCAGCGTTCGACGGGGGGACGCATCAAATTGGCTGGGAGGAGTAGAAGGCATGACGAGGAAGCTACGAAACCCACTGAATCAGAACCTCCCGATCAACCGTACTGACCACTTCTCATCACTTCTGTCTTGAAATTCGTGCCGATGTTATCGATGTTTCGGAAACCCAGTTGCAACACAGTCATCGCATGACCCCTTTCTTCGCCCAACGAGGGAATCTTTCTAAGACCTCCGCTCGGACGTTCACCACTAGCCTCATCTTGATTTTCGCACTCTTTGCGATGTCGGGCTCAGTAACGGACGCTACCGCTGCCACTAGCCCCGACGCTGCCCTACTGCAGTCTCAGGCCAATCGCGGGCAGATTCAAGGCATCGTGACCGAAGAAGGCACAAACGATGTGCTTCCCGGCGCGAACGTACGAGTCACCGGGACAAACGACGTCAACCAAGCTGTCGAAACAGGCGTTGCAGCAGGTACCGATGGTCGATTTTCCATTTCCCTTTCTCCTGGCACCTATCGAGTCGAAGTCAGCTTCGTTGGATTTCGGACCTGGACCCGCGAAGGCATCGAGGTCACAGCCGGAGAATCTATCGTGCTCTCTCCCTCTCTTGAGGCCACCGATCAACTGATCAATCCGATTACGATTACGGCGTCGCGTTCCCCAGAGCGCCTCCTCGATGCGCCCGCCTCTATCTCGGTTCTTGAACCCCGTGAGTTGAAAACAAGGACATCCCTCACGGCGGCCTCTCACTTATCATCGATTCCTGCTGTGGACATCATCAACACCGGATTGATATCCTCGCGAATTGTGATCAGGGGCTTTAATGACAATCTGGCGTCTTCGCTTTTGACGCTCGTCGACAACCGTATTGCACGCGCACCCTCTGTCCGACTAACGGCGTTACAGCTTATTCCGATGACCAATGGTGACATCGATCAGATTGAAGTCGTTTCCGGTCCAGCCTCTGCCCTCTATGGCCCGAATGCTGCAAATGGGGTGGTTCATATGATCACGCGAAGCCCGTTCGATTCGAGAGGCACCTCTGTCAGTTTCACAGGTGGTCAGCAAGACGTTTTGCTGGGGTCTATCCGCCATGCTGCCACGTGGGGATCGAAAATTGGCTATAAATTTTCTGCCCAATACTACACGGGGAATGACTTTGAATACTGGGACCCCGAAGAGATAGCGGCTAGGGCCCAGGCCATCGCGGACGGAGCGGCGCTTGATACCCTTCGAATCGGTAATCGGGACTTCACGGTGCGCAATCTTGCTTTTAACGGCGCCCTTGAATACCGAGCGGACAATGGCGGTGTACTAACTTTCAATGCCGGCCTCACCCGCGGTGACAATATTGAAATTACGCCTACTGGGGCGGCCCAGGTCGATAATGCGCGTTTAGGATACGGTCAGATTCGCTACCGCAAGGGACGTCTCTTTGCGCAGACCTACGCCAATCTGCTCAATTCCGGAGCCTCCTATTTCTTGCGCACCGGCGAGCAGTTCAGGGACGTGTCGCGCATGTTTGTGGCTCAGGTTCAGCATTGGTCGCAACCCACCTCACTGCTGCGTTTGACCTATGGGCTGGACGCTTTCTACACCCTCCCCGAAGGAGAGGGCACGGTCAACGGACGTAATGAGAATGATGACAATGTGATAGAGCTTGGCGGATACACACAAGCCGATGTCGATGTGCGAGAATGGCTTACGGTTCTTGGAGCGGCTCGACTCGACTATCACGACCGGCTTGACCTCATCACGTTTTCACCTCGTGCCGCCGTCGTCGTTAAACCCATTGCGGGACACACCTTTCGCGCCACTTACAACCGCGCCTTTCGCACCCCGCTGCCGAACGATCTGTTCTCTGATCTTCTCGGGCTTGGCGACGTGTTTACACTCGGGCAGATGGAACCCCTAATTGGATTTGCCCCAACTACGGATCTGCGGGCACAGGGAATGCAGCATGGCTTCTCGTTTAACCGAGATGGCGCCGGAACGCCGCGTTTCCGCTCGCCTTTCGCGCCGCTCGATCCTCGCGGGCTCGCTACCTCCGACTACATTGATTTGCATGACCCCATGTTCACCAACGTTATGTGGTCCGTTGCTAGACAATCCTCTGTCGCTGGCTTGGCAGACAACTTGGTTTCTCAAGGTGTAATCGATCCATCACAGGTTGCGGGTATTTCGTCGGCTCTCGACGCTGTGCTTCCAGAAACCGTGGAAGGTGTCCAAAATCAGCTCAAGATCCTGAACCTCGAATCGCAGGTCTTTGAGGAGACACGCAACGCCGTTGACGCCCCATCTCTTGACGTAACGCGTACCCGCACCATTGAATTTGGCTACCGCGGTTTGATCGCAAAGGCTCTCGTAGCAAGCGTTGACGTTTACCAGTCCAGGGTTTCTAACTTCTTAGGCCCCTATATGGTTGGCACACCCAACGTCTTTTTGGACGGAAGTACGCTAAATGCGGCGCTAGTCACTGCCGTACGGGATCAACTTGCTTTGCCTGAAAATACGGCGGCCTTGAATGCGCTGCTTTCGCTGGATTCTGCCGGGCAAGTCTACTCGAACAATGATGGAGATCCCTCTGGGGAAGTGGCCTTTCTGTTAGCGGCTGGTCTAGCTGGTGCGATTCCTTTTGGCACGGTTAGCCCCGTTGAAGCCTTCGACCCCACGGCTGTACTTCTCATGCGCCGCAACTTCGGCGAGGTCACAGTCCAGGGGATCGATGTCAACCTAATGATGTTTCTCAGTCGTCAGCTTCGCGTCGGGTTGATGGGGGCCATGCTTTCGGACAACTTCTATGAGAACGTAGATGGTGTCGCGGACATCTCTTTAAACGCTCCACGCTTCAAGGCGGGAGCGCAGGTTCAGTATGATTCTCGGGAAGGCGATGTTGGTGGGTCGCTAAGGGTCCGTTACGTAGAGGGATACCCTGTCCGGAGCGACGTCTATATCGGGTCAGTGGAGCCATTTACCGTGGTTGACGCCTCCATGTACTACCGCGTCCCGTTCTCGAAAGACACGATGGTCAATCTTACCGTGCAGAACGTCACAAATAACCTGCATCGAGAATTTGTTTATGTGCCGGAAATTGGGCGCTTAGCCATGCTCCGCCTCACGCACGAATTTTGATCAGACATTTACTGCTCAATGGCTGCGCTCAGCCATTGGATCGTTCGACGTGCAATCGAGATCGTATTTTCCGGGCCAAGAGCATCTCCTACCAATACGTGGTTGTTCTGATCAAGCGAACTCCGAACCATCACGGAATCTTTCAAGTGTGTTCCTAGTCGATCGTAGAGGCGTTCTGTGGTTTCTGGATCTACCACTTGATCTGTCGGCGAGTAAATCAACATGGTAGGCGCAGTGATACGCCCGAAGTCCATGTCTTGGACAGCGTTCGCAATTCCAACGACCTCGATTAAGACATCAGAAGGGTACTCATGGGTTCCAAGTGCCGCATGTTTCTCGTTTTGGGGTGTCCAAGAATACGTTTCTCCCTGGATAGCATGCAGAATGGACGTACCCCACGGCCAAAGCAGCATGGAGCTACGAGGATCGGCCACGGCAAAATTTGGACTGATCCAGATCTGCGCAGCCATGTTTCGAGACAACTCCTCATCCAAAGAGGCTACTGCTGCAAATGTCGCACCAGTAGACAAACCGATGACGACCACTTTTTCACCAATAGCTTCGCCAACTTTGATCGCTTCTGCTGTGCTTTGCACCCAATCGTGAACTGTTGATTCCCCCAATGCTTGTCCGTCTCGTCCATGACCCGCAAATCGGGTGTAGAAAAGGTTTGCTCCTAGTGCTTTAGCAATCGAATCAGGATATGGCACCGCCTCGAGGCGACTCGCTGAAAAACCATGTAGATAGACAATGGAAAGAGGTGTGCGCGCCTTGCTTGAGTCGGCCCAGATCACTTCCTTTTGGACACCGGGACGAAGATCATCGAAGATGGCTTCCTGCGCATCCAGCCATTCGTCAATAGGCTGACCGACTTGAATATCGTCCCACGACAAGTCAACGTGCGCTCTAGGACCTGCAAAGAACAGCAGGATCAGCGCAATGAAAATGAGAAGGAGGGTTCGGGATCTGGACATCGAGTCAGGGGTGAAAGGGAGCCACGTACCGGATCCACTCGGAGCTTGTTCCAACGTTCTAGCGACCTAGCCAGCTCTTGAATCATCATTCACGTCAGTCCATACCGAATGAGCTCCTTCCACGGACTGTGGGCCGCCTCAGTAACACCCCTTACGAATGATCTATTGCCGGACGCCGATCGGCTGGTCGGGCATATAGACTGGCTGTTCACACAGGGATGTGATGGTGTGCTACTCTTTGGCACTACAGGAGAAGCCAATTCGTTTTCTGTTTCCGAGCGCCGCCATCTGCTCGATAGCTTAGCAGCACGAGATGTCGACCTAACCAGGGTGATTGTGGGTACGGGATGCTCCGCACAGAGCGATACCATCGAATTGACGCGTCATGCCACCGACGTAGGGTGTCCAGGGGTCCTGATGCTACCGCCGTTTTACTACAAGTCGGTCTCGGATGATGGACTTTTCGGTTATATGTCCCAGGTAATCGACCATGTGGATCGGGACTCCTTGCGTGTGCTGCTGTACCACTTTCCCAAAATGTCCGGGGTCGGCTGGTCAGTTCACCTCACGCAACGCTTGAAGACTACTTACCCGCAGATCATCGCTGGTATCAAAGATTCTAGTGGCGACACGGACAACTTGACACTCTATTGTCGCGAAATAGATGATTTTGATGTCTTTTCAGGCACCGAAGCTCTTCTCTCGTACGCCCTTGAAGAAGGGGGTGTTGGCTGTATTTCAGCTACGGCTAACCTGACATCCCGATTGATACGTTCAGTTTTGGATGGCGAAAAAGGACAAGCGGACCGAATGATTCGGACACGGAAAGCGCTAGAAGCCTTTCCTCTCATCCCGATGATCAAGCATATGTTAGCAGAAGAATCGGGTGAGGAGGCCTGGAGAGCTCTTCGACCACCACTCATGAAGCTATCTGCGGCGCATGAATCGCGCCTCCAAGAGATCCTCGACACTATTGGCGTGCTCCCAAACTTTGTAGAACCAGAAAACGATGACGCTCGTTGAGTGTCCTGTTATTAGACCGTATCCTGTTGGTCTACAACTACGTTTTTTCTTTTTAAGACACCTATCCCAGGTATTCAGATGCATAGAAGTCCCCTTCTGGCCCTGATGCTTGCCGTTCTCTTTTCGGCATGCACCACGGTCAATGTCACCGATCCCGCCTCTGTATCAACGGCTTCTTCGAGCAAACCTGCGGCTTCGGCCTCGAGCGCGAAACCTAAAGCCGATTCGCCCTTCAAAAAATGGGATGAGGTCCTCAAGGACACCAAAGCCATGAAAGGGCAGTTCAACCTTCACATGAAGCGTGATCGGACGCTGTTTATGGAGGTCCAGCCCGCACAATTGGGCATGGATTTCGGCTTCATCAGCCACTACTCGAAAGGAACGGGTGTCTTTAACCTGCATGATGGCCTTGCAATCACCGACACGCGCATGATGCGCTTCGAGCGAATCGGCGACAAAGTGTACCTGCACCACGTGAATACGCGCTTCACAGCTGATGAAGGCACACCGCTTCGGGAATCACTCGACGACAACGTTGGCAACTCGATTATTGCTGCGTTTTCGATCGAAAGTGAAAACGCAACGTCAAAGGCGCTGCTGATCGACTTCACGGATTTCATCGTCTCGGATTACATGCAGATCTCTGAAGGGATCAAGATGTATTTCGCGGGTCGCCCTGTGATGTTTGACAAAAGCCGTTCCTATGTCTCGAACGCCATGGCCTTCCCAAAGAACGTGGAAATCGACGCCATGCTGACGTACAAGCCTAATGGCTCCCCTCTCTCGTCATCGGCGGGCGTTTCCGATGTGACATCTGTTCCTGTTGGACTGCGGTACTCCTTCTTTGCGCTACCTGAAAAACCAATGGCGCGCCGCATGTCGGATGATCGTGTGGGATTCTTTTCCGATGCGCAGCGAGATTTCTCGCGTCAGACAGAGGTCAACCAGATGGTGCAGTATGTAAACCGCTGGCGCCTCGAAAAGAAAGACCCAACGGCAGAAATGTCAGACCCTGTACAGCCGATTGTCTATTACATCGACCGTACAGTGCCAACAGAACTCCGCAAATGGGTTCGGGAAGGCATTGAAGGATGGCAAAAAGCGTTTGAAGCCGCAGGCTTTACCAACGCCATCATTGCAAAGGAAGCACCGGATGACTCCACCTGGAGCGCCGAGGACATGCGCTACTCTACTGTGCGTTGGAGCGCCTCGCACCAAATGGGCTATGCTATCGGCCCATCTCAGACGGACCCTCGAACCGGAGAAATCCTGAATGCCGACGTATTGCTGTCAGCCACGTTTATGCGCGGATGGGGAGATGAATGGCAGACTCTCGTAGGGCCAAATGGAATGCTGCAGCGCATGCAGGACATGAACAATCAGGCGTCACTTATGTCGTCCTTTGAGCAGGATCAGCTTTGTATGGCACCCTTTGGGAAACAGTTCGAAATGGGACTGATGCAGACGGTGATGCTCGCCGACGGGTTGATTGACCCAGTTAGTGACGCTCCGGCCGATTTTTATGGCCCTTCACTGCGCGACCTTGTTTTCCACGAAATCGGTCACACCCTCGGTTTGCGTCACAACTTTCGAGGCTCCGGTGCCATTCCGTACGAAAGACTTCAGGACACAGACTTCACCACTGAAAACGGCCTGACACTTTCCGTTATGGATTACGCTGGTAGCAATATCAATCCAGACCGGGACGTGCAGGGTGATTACGTTAACATGGAAGTCGGATCCTACGATGTGTGGGCTGTATCCTATGGGTACACACCGGATGATGCCAAAGCGGCTGATATTGCGCGCCAAGCTGCCAATCCAATGTATGCCTACAACACGGATGGCGACTCTCGAGGCATCGACCCACTGACAAGCGTCTGGGATCTGTCATCAGATCCGATGGCCTATTCTGATGACCAGCGCAAATTGGTCGGTACTATCTATCCAGTGATTGAGGAGCGACTCATTGGAGATGATGATGCGTACTCCCGTTTGCGAGGAACGATTAATGGCCTACTGTTCACGCAGTATCGTCAGCTTACGACCGTTGCCAAGATGGTTGGTGGCTCGCATTTCGCGCGCGATCACAAAGGAGATCCAGACGGCCGTCAGCCTTTGACACCAGTGTCTGGCGCAGAGCAGCGCGAAGCAGTGGCTTATATCCTGGACAAGGCGCTCGACACAACTGAGCTTCCGTTCACGGCTGAACTATTGAACAAGGCGGTGCCAGGACGCACGGATGACTGGAATGCAGGCTATGGTGTCGGTCGCTATGACACACCAGTCTACGAAGCTGTTCAAAACATGCAGATGATGGCGCTTGGCGCACTGACGGACCGGGGCAGGCTGAGTGTTCTTATCAACTCCGATCAGCGTCAGGACGATGTCTACTCGGTGGACATGCTGTTTGCCGACATCGATGCAGCTGTATTTGGCTCGCTGACTGGCCAGGACCGCTTCCAGCGCAACCTCCAGCTTGCCTACGCCGACCACCTCGGCGGACTGATGAACAACTTGCGTCCGTCGCCCTTCGTGCCTAATACGCCGGATGAAGCACGTGCTCTGGCGCGTCTTGAGCTGACTGAGCTTTCAAACCAGATCGCAGCGGCCATGGCTGGTGGCGTATCGGACCGCATGGACCATGCTCACCTGCTCGAACTGCAGGCCCGCGTTGCGGCTACGTTCGACGTTGGACAGACCAAATCAGTCAAGTAGAACGTTTTTTGAGTGTTATTTTGTGGGGCGCGGCCTTTTGGCCGCGCCCCACTTTTGTTGTGTAAGAGTCTGGTGGGCTTTATTCATCCCTCTGTTTTGGGCTGGAAACTGCAAATATTCCCTCAGGCATACTCAACGTACGTTTGTACAACAAATGCGCCTAAGGGCCTGTGGACTGCCTTCGGGCGGTAGCGAGGCTAGCGGCTGCAGGGATACGCCTGCAGGGCTGGCGGCTGCAGGG
>Ga0055584_100000348_pt1 | contig 43505 bp, 26 predicted proteins | sample OSDHelmetaG_FD_58716 | JGI IMG/M metagenome (GOLD analysis project Ga0055584, IMG submission 58716) | Pelagic marine sediment microbial communities from the LTER site Helgoland, North Sea, for post-phytoplankton bloom and carbon turnover... | ecosystem: Environmental > Aquatic > Marine >...
GCCGGCGACGACGACGACTCGGCCGGCGACGACGACGACTCGGCCGGCGACGACGACGACAGCGCCGCCGTGACGGTGTGCGACTTCGATGGCGACGGCGACTTCGGGGAGGCGCTGTTCGCCGAGTGCGATCCCTGCCGCTGCGACCTGGACGACGACGGCATCGACGACTGCGCCGCGGGCCCCGGGGATCTCAACGACTCGGACGAGGATGGGGTCTGCAACAACATCGACGTCGAGGAGTGCGACGGCCAGGACAACGACGGCGACGGCGAGTTCGACGAGGGCTTCGACCTCGACGGAGACGGGCTCGTTTCCTGCGATGCCGACGGCGACGGCGAAGACGACGATTGCGACGACTCGGACCCCACCATCAACACCCTGGCGACCGAGGCCTGCAACGGCGTCGACGACAATTGCGACGGAGTGCTGTTCACGGGCGAAGACGACATCGACGGCGATGGCTTCTTCCTGTGCGGGCTCGCCGCCGACGTTGATTGCGACGACGAAGACGCCACCATCAACCCCGGGGCGACCGAACTGTGCGACTTCGCGGACGTCGACCACGACTGCGACGGGGTGAGCGACTTGAACGAGGTCTTCACGCCGGCGGAGCTGGTCGGTCTGACGGACACCGACCTCGACGGCACGCCGGACTGCCAGGACGTCGACGCCGACGGCGATGGCGTGGCCCGGCCCACGGATTGCGACGACCAGGCGCCCGACGTCTTCCCCACCAACGGCGAGGTGTGTGAAACGGGGGATCAGGTCGACAGCGACTGCAACGGCGACGTCGACAGCGCCGCCGACGGCTCGAGCCTCACCGGGAACGTGATCAGCCGCTTCGTCGACCTCGACCTGGACGGCTTCGGCACCGGGCTCGGCGTCGAGTTCTGCGAGGAGCCCGACGCCCTCAACTGCCAGGTCGACGAGGCCACCGGGGATCCCCTGGGCACGGGCATTTGCTACGCGTTTGTGGCCGGCGACTGCGACGACGTGAACGCGACCCGCAACCCCGACGCCGAGGAAGCCTGCAACGGCATCGACGAGGATTGCGACGAGGTCGTGGACGAACCCGAGAGCCTGTCGGCCACCGGCTCGGGTTGCCGCGACATGTACCGGGACCTGGACTCCGACGGCGTCGGGGACTGGAACGTCGGCAACTGCCTGTGCCTGATCGGCGACGTCACCGAGACCACCTACCTGGACGATCGATACGTGCTCGTCGGTGGCGACTGCGACGACGAGTCCTCGGCGACCCACCCGTCCTACACAACCAGCAACGGCATCGTCGTGCCGGCCGCGACGGAGGTCCACGACGGCAGCGACAACGATTGCGACGGCTTGTTGGCAGCGGTCGAGTTGGACTGCGACGACGACGGCTCGCTGCCCCTCCTTCCACGCCCCGGCGCCGCCACGCTGACGGCCGATGAGGTGGGTCTGGTGGCCTGCACCCTGGACGACACGCGCCAGGTCAACTGCTGGGACGACGAGCCCCTGGACCTGGTTTGCGACCTCGCGGAGGTCGACAGCACCGACGACAACGGCGACCCCATTACGGTGATCGAGGGGTCGGGCCTCTGGGTGCTTCGGTACGGCGAGTCCGACGATGCTTTCGGGGGCCGCTACGACGGGGGCGCTCGCATCTACGCTACGACGCCGCCGTGCAGTCAGATTGGCGACTGCGACGACCTGTGCTCCTCCCGCTGCGCCGACGGCGTGGAGGTGTGCGACGGCATCGACAACGACTGCACCGGTGCGCTGGATCTGGGTACGGCCTCGGGCCTGCCCGAGTCCATGACCGCGGTCACGTCGCTCGAGGGGATCATCCACGTCGCCGAGGGCGATCTGGACCAGGACGGGTACCTGGACTGCGACAACTTCGACGTGAACCCGGGCTTCGAGTTCACGTGGTCGGCGGCGACGTGCGGCGCGGAGGTGACCGAGCCGACCTTGCTGACCGACTGCAACCCGTCCTGCACCTTGTCGAACCCGGGCGCGACGGAGGTCTGCAACGGCTTCACGGATCTGTGCAGCGGACCCGTCGAGGGCAGCGACGAGGATCGCGATGGCCACCGCACCTGCGGCGCCTGGAGCGACCCCGCCGCCGGGGACGACGAGCCAGCCGAGCAACTGTTCGCGGTGGTCTGGGAAGCCGGGGCGGGCCTGGACGCGGACCTGCCAGCGGCGATTCCGTTGATGGCGCCCCGGGTCGGCACCTGCACGGACGGTCAGACGCCCCGCGGCTCCGGGACGTCGTGCGTGGTGACCTGCGACGAGGTCCTCTACGACGCCCTCGCGTGGTTGCTCGCCCCGACCGCCACGGACGTCGGCACGCCCTTGGACGCCGACGAACTGACCGCCGCCGAGCAGATGTTCAGCTCGCTTCAGGAAGGCTTCGTGCGCGCGGAGGACCTGGTCCACGCCATCTGCATGGAGCCGTCGGCGGTGCTGCAGCAGGCCGAAGCCCGAGCGCCGCGGGCGCAGATGGGCAGCTGCGCGTTGGTCGAGTTGAGCCTCACGTCGCGGGTCGACTCCGACGTCGAAACCGAGCTGCGGGCCATCGCCCCCACGCTGGTGACGACGACGCCGTTCGGAGGGGACGTCTCGCCGTTCGACCGCGGGGTCGCTTGCCTGGACCACCCCGAGGAGTACGTGTCGCGGACCGTGTGGACGCAGGCCCGCATCCTGGAGTCCCGCCACGCCTCGGCCGAGTGGGAGTGCATGCGTCTGTACGAAGGCGTGACCGGCTGCCTCGACATCGAAGAGATCACGGAGTTGTCCGACGGGTTCGAGTCGATGCCCGACGCGACCCTGTCGGTGTCGTCGTCGACGGTCTGGCACGCCGAGCTGGGCAACTTCACGCCGGCCGGGTTCACCGCGGGCACGATTCAGAAGTGCTGGGGGGACTTGAGCCTCGCCGAGCACGCGCAGGAAGAGCGCACCGGCGGTGACTGCAGCGACGGGACGACGAACGCGAACCGGGACTTGTCCGAGGGCCCGTGGGACCTCCGCGCGCAGTACGACCTCACGGCGTTCGGGGACGAACTGTCGCCCCTGACCTGCGACTTGTGCCTCGACGGCATCGACAACAACTGCGACGGATCCATCGACTGTGAAGACCCGTCGTGCGCCCCATGCTTCGTCGGCATCGGCGGCGGTTGCTACGCCGCGGGCTCTCCCTGCGCTCCGGGCTGCGGGGCCAACCTCACGAGCCCGAAGCAAGATGCCCAGCCCCTGGCCGTCCTGTTCGCCCTGCTCATCACCGGCACCCTGACCCGGCGGCGCAAAGCGTGAGCTCCCGTTGGATCCTCCAGGGGCCGTTTCCGGTCGACCTGCGCGACCCCGGTTCGGCGGCCCGCGCGGCGGCGGACGTTGCCCAGCGCTGGTTGCGGGTGCAGCAGGCGCGGGCCGAGTTGGCGGACCTGGGCTCCACGGCGTCGGAGCCGGGGCTGTACCTGATCTGGTCGGCGGACCCGACTCCCGCCGTGGCCGGCTTCTGGGTCTCTTTCGGCAGCGAGTACCTCATCGATGGCCCGCCGGGCCCCCCCGACCGCGAGGTGCCGTTCGTACGCGACCTGCTCAACGCGCTGACCGAGTCGGTGTGGTGGCAGAACCTGACGGTGACCCCGTTGGAGCGGAGCGTCTGGCGCCCCGTCATCGTGCTGGAGTGGTTGCCGTCGATCTCGTCGCGCAGCCCCTTCGCCCCCCCGGGCGTGGCCGTGGCGCGGCGCCGCCCCGAGGAAGAGGAGGCCGACGAAGGCGGCGGCGGCTGGCTCATCCCCAACGACGACGGCCTGGGCATCCAGCGCGAAACCAGCGACGGGCTGACGGACTTCCTGGAGCCCGTGGACATCCTCCCCGCCGCCCGGTCGGTGGTGACGGTGGTCCGCGGGGAGCTGCGCAAGGGCCTGACGTCCCACTCGGGGCGGTTCGAGCCGGTGGACGGGATCTGCCTGGACGGGTCGCGCAAGGCCCACCGGATTCCTCTGGGCGACTGGCTGACGCGGGCGACGCTGGCGGGGCCCGTGGGGCCGCCGGAGGCTGAGATGCCCGCGCACGGGCCGCCGCTCGGCCTGCCCGGCGAACGCATCGGGTTCCCGGTCTACGGGTGGCTGACCCGCAGTCTGGGGGTCTGGCCGCCGAACACGCGTCAGGTTCGCCTCGGCGAGATGCAGTCCCGGGACATCGGGGTTCGCTGGCTGCGGCAGCTGCGGATGGCGTCCAGCATCACCGTGGGCGTGATCCTCGCGGGGCTCGCGCTGGCGGCGGCCATCGTGATCATGACCCGGCCGGCGCTTCGGGCCGCTCCGCCGGCGCCGCGCCAGGCTCCGCAGCCCGCTTTGAGCTTGTGCTCGGCCGACCACGAAGAGTTCATGGCCGAGCTGCGCTGCCAGCTGGACCACATCTCTCGGGGCGGCGACCCCGACGCCGCGGTCTGCCGGGACCTGGGCAGCTCCGTGAACCGCAAGGTCCGCGACTACGTGGACCAGCGGCTGGCGAACCGGAACCTGCACCCGGCGTGGTGCGGCATCCACGACCGCACGCTCGATGGCTTCGCGTCGCCGGACGGGCAGTCGGACTGGACCCAGCTGGTCGCGGCGCGGTCGTGCTTCAACGTCCTGGGCCACCCCTACACGTACACCTGGGCCTTCGAGGGCACGGGCGGAAGCGCCGACTGGCCCAACCCCGGCGCGCTCCTGGAGCCGGGCAACCTGCAGGTGAAGCCCCTGGCGGACCTGGTGGGGGAGCTCAACGGCACCTGCGACGCGGTTCGTCCGCAGTTGGAACGCAACGTCGAGGGCGCCATCCTCGCCGCCCACATCGGCACCCCCGCGTCGAGCTCGGTGGCGGTGGAGACCCTGGGCGACGGCGGCCGCTTGCGTCGCGCGATGACGATGGTGGCGGAGGAGGGGATGCGCCGCGGCGAGGCCGACTGCTTCGAGGCGGGCATCGACCGGGGAGTCGGAGACGCGACGCGCTATGGGGCCCTGTGCCGGGCCGAGTCGGACAGCGGTGTGTTCCGCCCCGTGTCGCGGAGCGATTCGTGGACGGCCCTTGCCGGGGCCGTGGGCGACGAGGCCGAGGCCAAGCCCATCATCGAGGCCTACGTGGCCTCGCGGTTCCCCCCCAAGGCGCGGGAGTACCCGCCCATGTGGCGCTGCCACCTCGAGCTGGACGGCGTGCTGCAGCGGTCGGGCAAGGCGCTGTCGACGCGCTGGGACCTGCGGGCTCCCATGCCGCCGCGCTACCGGTCGCCGGCGAAGGTGTCGTCGCAGTTGGTGCTGGACTCGGCGTTGCTCGCCTTCGACGACGGCGTGAAGCCCGATGCCTGCTGGTCGGTCCTTGCGGAGCGGCTCACGCGCTACCGGCCGGTGCACCCCCTGGTGGGGCCCCTGGCCGACGAGGGGTGGCCGTCGGCTGAGCAGCAGCTCTGCGGGCAGATCTGCGCCACCCGCTACCGGGTCGCCCACAGCGACGCCGAGGAGGCTTGGCACACCCCGTCGACGGACCTCGCCATGTGCGTGCGGGAGGACGCTCCCTCGGCCGACGGGCCGGCCCTCGACCAGCTTCGGCTGCCCTGGAACGGCGACGTGCCCGACCGTTGGCGCCTGCCCGAGCCCGAAGACGTTTGCGGGTTCAACCTGGTTGCGCAGGGGTACCTGCCGGCGGGCGAGGTTCCGCTGTTGGCGGGCGAGGTGTCCGCATTCGATTGGGCGGGCGAGGCTGACCTGGGTGAAGGCGTCGCGGGCGGCCGCACGGGCTTGGCCGCCAAGGCGGCGCACAACCTGGGCAGCTACGGCCGGGCGCGGTCGGTGGAAACCTGCGGCTACGCCGCGACGCAGTGCCTGACGGCGGGACTCCTGGAAGTGACCGGCGACCGGACCGGGGACCGCCAGGACTGGAGCCGCCTGTGGTCGGGGTGGATGACCCGCCTCGTGCGGGCCCGGCCGAGGGAACTGGAGCAGACGGACCCGTGGTGCGCGCTCATCCATCCGTACCTGCCGCGGGCCGGCCGGCTGCCCGAGGGCCAGTTGGATTTCCCCTGCGCCAAGGGCGTCGACGACGTGCGGCAAGCGGTCGAAGACTCCCTCAACGAACTCGCCGTCGGCGCCGCCGACCGACAGGGGGGCTGACGTGTTTCGACCCCTCGAACGCCTGGCCGCCACCCTGCGCGACAACGCCGATCTGGTGGGGTTGCTGTGGGCCCTCGTGGCCACGCAGAGCCTGGTGCCGCCGGGGCACTTCCTGGCCCGCCCGGACCTTGCGCCGTGGCTGACCCTGTCGCTGTCCATCGCCGCGTTGCTCCGAGGGCGGGCCATCGGCGACGGCCCGCACCCCATGTTGAGTCGGCAGCGGACCGGCATCGGCCGGACCATGCGGCGGTTGGGCCAGGCGCTGATCCCCTGGGCCCTGCTGATCTGGGCCGAGACGGGTCGCACGCGGTCCGTCACCGCGATCGGGGCGGCGCTGGGCCTCACCGCGCTTGCGGCCTGGTTGTTGTCGACGTCACGCCAGGAGGGCCGCACCGCCTGGAACCCCCCGGGGATCGCCGACCCCCTGGTGGCCATGCTGTCCTCGCTGCTGGCCGTGGGCGCGGCCGTCGGGATCGGGCGCTGGCAGCGGCTGCTCATCGATACGCCGCTGGCCTCGTGGATCGGCCCGCCGGCGTTGCTGGGCCTGGGCTTCTTGTGCGTTGGCGCCGCGGGCGGGCAACTGCGGAACCTGCGGCAGCGGGTGCGGGCCGGGCGCCGGGACGGCAAGGGATTCGTGCCGTCGCTGTTCAAGCCGGCGCTGGCGCTGATCGGGCCCAGCGTGGGGTTGTGGGCGTTGCTCGTCCTGGTCGCGGGGCCCGTCGTCGCGCAGACAAGCTACGGCGCTGCCTTCGTGGCGAGCCTCCACGTGGTGGCCTGGGCGGCCATCGTCTGGCCGCGGCCGACGCCCATCGCGATGGCCTGTCTGCTGCACGAAGTGGTGCCCGCGGGCGGCGCCGACCGCCGCGAGGGTGACGGCGCTCGTTCGTTCCACCAACCGCCTGCCGGGGCGCTGCGGCTGCACCCGCTGCAGATCCGCCGGACGCGCTCCGTGCACCCCTGGTACGTGCCCGTGCGCGGCAACCGGATCGGCGACTTCGACGACCCGATTCGTCCCCTGTGGCCGTCGCCGCCCACGCCCCAGCCGGCTCACGTCCTGGGCGACGCGGCGTTCGAGTTGGACCGCATCACGGGGCGGCCTCAGACCCGGCACGTGACGCTGCGGATCCGCGGCCGCGACGACGTCATGGAGTTGTCGGCGGGCGACGTGCAGAGCCGCCGGATCTACGTGGTGCGCGCGTTCCCGCCCATCGGCGGCAGCCGCCGGCGCGTGCCGTCCACCTACCGCTGGGACCAGCCGGTGCCCGAGTCGACGCTGCAGCTGGTCGACGCCGCGACCGAGTCGGTCGATCTGTGCGACGGCTCCATCCTGGTGCTGTCGTCCGAGGGCGTGGCGCGAGCCTTCCAGCTGGAGATCGGCCAGCCCATCCTCCCCGGCGAAGAGCGCGCCGGATTCCGGCCCCCCCAGCTCGAGGACTACTCCGAGCCATGAGCCGCGCACTCACCCTCTCCCTGCTGGCGCTCCTGCTGGCGAGTTGCGACGGGCCCGAAGAGGCGCGGATCGCTGAGCTTGCTGTGGGCCTGGAGGGTGCGACGGCGGCCGGAGCGGCCGGCGGCTGGCGCCTGTCGGCGGCCTACGACGTTGCGCCCCTGTTGGCCGTGGGCGACCAGCCCCGGGACTTCCTGTGGCGCTCGGCGCCTTTGATGGACGAATTCTGCGGTCCTAGCCGGCGGCCCATGGGCCTGGGCGTGTTCGAGGCCGAGGCCATCGCCAGCGGCCTCACGCCGACCCTCGCGCTCATCCTCGAGCGGACGGGCACCAACGTGATCCCGCCTGAGGACCTGCGGATCGCGGTGGGCGACGGCGAGCGCAAGATTCTGCTGCAGCCGGCCGTCGAGCCCCGCCACCTCACGGTGCGGATCGAGGGCTCGGGTCAGGACGTGGACCGCTACCAGCAGCTCGTCCGCACCCAGCTGGAGATCGAGCTGTGCATGGAGCACAAGCTCGGCCGCAAGTGGACGGGCGCCGACACGTCGATGCTGCGGGAGGCGTTCATGCTCGACCCGCCCGGCGCCGGCGGCGGGGCAGGGCGCCGGGATCCGGTGGCCCGGGCCAACGCAGACCGCATGTACTTCGGCGGCCAAGGCGCGCCGGTGCCGGCGCTGCTGGGTCCCCCCGACGCGTGCTTGCAGCGGACCCCGGGGCTCAAGGCCGGGAAACTCAGCGATGCGCTCGTGGCGGGCCGGGAACTCGTGCCCTCGGACGTCTGGTCGGCGGGGCTGCGTTGGTGCGAAGAGGACGAGTTGCCGGGCCGCCCGGCCCTGGGCGACGGCGGCTCCCTGCCGCTCTCGATGCGCATCTCCGACGGGCAGCCCGCCCCTCCCGAGACACCCCGGTGGGAAGAGCTGACGGTCCGCGTGCGGGGCGCCGAGGAGGCTGCCGGCGTCGAGGTCGACGTGTTGTTCGAGGGCGAGCAGTTGGCGTCGGAGCGGCTGTTCCAGGGACCGCTGGCGGACGACCCGCTCGCCAAGAGTGGCGGGGGCGGCCTGCTCGATGTGTTGGCGCGGTTGCCCCGGCGGTATCCGCGGCTGGGGTCCCAGGAGGATCCCCAGCGGTTCGCCGTCCTGCTCATCCCCAACTGGCAGCTCGTCGATGCGCTGCGGGCCATCGACACCTCCTCGCCGGAGACCGCTCAGAGTGCCCCCAGCGCCGACGTGCGGGATGGCGTCACGGCCGTCCTGGCTCGGCCCGAGCTGCTCTTCGTCCAGGCCCCCGACCCGCGGGCGCCGGCCGGCTCAGACCGCTGGCTCGATCTGTCCACGGTGATGGGCCCGGGCCCCGCCCACTCCCGGCACTGGGGGTACTCGGTGGGCTACTCGGCGGGCCGCTCGCCCATCGTCCTGCCCAGCCCGAAGCCCCCGACCTGGAAGCAGGAGTCGATGGCCCAGCGGGCGCGACCCCAGTCCCTGTTCCTGCTCGCCGCCGGGTTCCTGCTGTTGGCGGTGGTGGTGGGGCTGTGGCGGCTGGCGGACCTCTGGGCGACCGTCCCCCAGATTGCCATGGACTACTGGCCCGGCGCGGGGATCGAAGAAGAAGGCGGCAACGTCGAAGATGCGGCCGACGCCGCCGCGAAGTTCGGCAACACATGAGTTCCAGCGACCGAGCCGACTCGCTCCTGGATCGGGAGCGCCCCGAGGGCCCCGACCGGCCTGAGGAGAGCGAGATCGACGACGCCCAGTGGCGCCGGATCGTGCGGGCGTTGGCGGTGGTCATCGACGAGTTGGACCAGGCCGAGCCGCTGACTCCGGTGTGGCGGAGGCTCGACCGATGACCGACCCGCGCCTGCAGGCCGATCTGGAAGAGCTGTTCGGGGGGCTTCCCTGGCGGGGACCCATGTCCGACGGCCCGACCTGGAAGACGCCGTGGCAGCGCTCCATGCGCGAGACGCTGCCCTGGTCTCAGGTGCCGATGCTGCGCTCGGGGCACACAGAATCCCGGGCGCTGCGGCCCCGGTCCACCGGCGGCGACATGCTGCGGGCGGGCCCGGTCCAGTCGTTCGAGGGGATGCTCCTGCTGCTGGCGGACGTCGCGCTGGAGGACGATCCCGAGGTCTTCGAGGCCTTCGCGGCCGAGTTCCCGAGCCACCGGCAGGGGCGCAGCGGCGTCCCCACGAAGCGTTCGACCACGCTGAAGCCCGGCTCTTCTCGCCCCCGCTCGGAGTCCTCGGACCCGGGGCGGGGTCCCGTCGACGTCGTGGAGGAGGAGGAGGAGCTCGACCTTCGCGGGTCCGATCCACCGACCGACCGCCCGCGCACCACGGACCTCGACCTGGACCCGCCGACCGTTCGGCGAACGGCGCCGCCCGAAGAGGAGGAGGAAGAGAGCCCCCTGGAGGCTCGGCCCCCCCGCCGCCGGCCGCCGGGGCGGGAGGTGCCCAAGGGCCCCGCCGCGGACCGGATCCGGGCGTTGATCCAGGCGACGGCGAAGCAGGGTCAGCCGGCGGTCGTGGCCCTGGCGAAGCAGTTGGCCGGCGAGGCGAAGGCCGCCCAGCGGGCCCAGGAGGAGCGCTCGTCCTCCGGGGGCGACCGTCGGCCCCCGCCGCGTCCGCCGATCCCCGTGGGCTTGGGTCGGAGCGGGGGGCCGCGGTCCACATCCGTGCCGGGCACGACGCTGGAGTCCCTGCGGTCTCGAGGCCACGACCTGGCCCGTGGCCGCCTCGGCCCCGAGCTGCTGCCCGAGTCGCTCGACGACCGACCGTCGACGCCGCGCACCCTGGCCTTGGGGTCGACTCAGGACCTGCTCGCGCAGCCCGTCGACGGGGTGGAGCCGGATCCGCTGGGCACCACCCCGCCGGTGGAGCGTCCGCGCCGCGACTCCTCGGTTCCCTCGCGGGAGGTTGGTTCCCGGACGGCTCCCCACGGCAGCGGTCCGGGGACGCCGACGCCGCATCGCACCCCGGTCCCGCGCCGCGAGTCCGGCCGCGTGGGCACCCGGCGGGTTGGTTCCTCCTCGGCCCCGGGGACCCTGACTCCCCGCCCCGGGCGGGACCCGCGAACCGAGGGCACGACGCGCCGGACCTCGGGCTCAGACGGCACGACTGGCCGCCGACCGGACCCTGGGTCGGACCGAACGCCCCCCCGCGACGAGACCTCGCGGCGGGAGGGTGTGCCTCAACGAGATGACTCGCCGCGGTCGGGCGACTCGCTGCAGCCTTCGAGTGCCGGCACGCTCGATTCGAAGGCATCGCGCTCGCCGTCGGCCCCCGGGCGTCGGGTTGCGCCGCCGAAGGTCGAGTCGGTGCGTTCGGTGTCGGCGGTGGGGCAGGGGAGCCCGCGGGTGCCCGAGCGGCCGATCGTGAAGCCGCCCCCTCCGCCGCGTCGGGCCACCCCCGAGCAGTTGGCCCAGGCCGACGAGTTCCTGCGGGTCGGCCGCGACCACAAGGCCAAGCGCAAGCACCGGCGGCTCCGCTCGCTCCACGAGCAAGCAAAGGGCGGCCTCTTCGGGGCGTCGATGCTCCGGCCCTTGTTCCAGAACTGGTCGGACCAGCAGGGACCCATCTCCGGCACCGAGGGGCGGATCGACGCGCCGACCACGCTGCCCACGGGCGACGGCATCGTGCTCCCGTCCACCTCCGAGCCCCAGGTGTCGGCGCCGCTGACCGAGGGTGAGCAGCCGCCCCAGGAGTCGTCCTCCAGCGACCGGACGACGCCGACCACCGGGCGCCCGAAGAGGGGCCGCCGGGGCGGGCAGCGCGCCGACGAGCTCTTCGGGCGCGGCCCGCGGGTTCAGGGCGACGGCCCAAAGCCGCCTGTCGTGGGCTCCCCGACCCAGGACAAGTCGCCGGTTCCCTCGACCCGTTCACCGCGAAGCGGAGGCCGCAAGGCCACCCGCTCCAAGACGCCGCAGACCGCCAGCCGGCTGGGCGCCGGGCTGCGCGGCCTGCGCAACCTGGGGCTCCTGCTGGCCACTCCCGGGGGGCTGAACGATCGGATCCACCACGGCGGGCCGTTGGACCGATCGGGGGGTGAGGCAGCAGATCGCGGTGACTTCCTGGGCGCCCTGCGGTCCCACGAGCACCGCCGGGCCCGAGGAGCGTTCGGCCGCCGCAAGGCGAAGTCGGCTCCGTCCTCTCCGGGCGGGATGACGATCCCCAGCCAGCAGCTGGTGCTGCACTCGCTGGAGCAGTCGCCGCCGCCGGACCCCTTGGCATCGACGGTCCCGGAGACCCAGGTCCTGCCCGACCCGACCGAACCCGGCACCGATCCGCCGGTGATCCCTGGCCCGGGCCTGCCCGGCAGCGGCAGCATCGTGCCCGGTCAACCGGTGCAGGGCACCGCGCGCAGCACGGCTCCGACCGGCGTCGTCCTGTCGGGTCCGACCGAGCCTGGCTCCTCCCCGCCGGGGCAGCCGGGCTTTGCTCCCCCGGGCACGGTCCTTGGTGGTCAACGCCCCCGAACCCCCGGCTCGGGCCCGCCGCGGCGAACGCCGCCGGGACTCGAAGACGAGGTCACCAAGATTCGCCGTCGCCGGCGCATGCAGGGCCAGGACCCCAACGCCCCGATCCGGTTCGAGCTCGGCAGCGACGGACTCAGCGAGATCCGTGGTCCCATGCGCCCCCAGTCCGGCCTGGGCGGCAAGGGGCCTCCGCCTCCGCCTCCGCCGGGGACCACCCGCGAGCTCATGGGGGAGCCCGACCAGCCGATCCAGCCGGGCACCGGCAAGGCGGGCACTTCGGGCAAGGGTCTCCCGCCCCCCCCGCCCCCCCCGCCCCCGAAGACCATCGAGGCCCGCTCGGAGCCCGAAGGCTGGGACATCCAGCACACGGCCCCGGGCTTCGAGGACGACCAGGAGGGGCTCGCCGACCTCGCCGAGTTCGAGCTCGTGGACCTACTTCGGGCCCTCGCTCGCCGCAGCCCCGAGGCTCGCCAGTCGCTCCTCGAAATCCGGCGGGAACTCGACCGCATCGAACAGTTCCGGCAAAGGAGGCGCTACTGATGCGCGCGGTGCTCCTGCTCCTGCTCCTGGCGTCCCCCGCGGTCGCTCAGGACACCGATTCGACGGAGGTTCCCGCGGTCCTGCGGGCGCCCGGCTACCGCGTGGTCGGCTTCGTGGACCGCCCCGGCGACTGCGACCCCGTGGCGGCTCGCTTCGGCGCCTGCGTCGAGTACGTCGACTTCGTGGACACCACGAACCTGTGGACGCCCCGCCCGCGCCCCCCCGAGACGCTGGAGAAGGACCCGGGCTTCCGCCTGGACCGCCGCCGCCGTTGGGCGACCTTCCGCAACATCTCGGATCTGCACGCCTACCAACTGGAGGACTTGTCGTTCCGGTGGAGTCGGGCGGGCGACGGCGTCGAGGAGACCCTCAAGGAGGACGGCTACGAAGCGCTGCCCGGCGCGAACCGCAGCTGGCAGGCCGCCTACCCCCGCGACCGGCGGGCGTTGTCGCTGCCGCCCCCGGGAACCTGGCTGGGCCAGACGGAGTGGGCGGCGCTGCCGGGCAACGGCGTGGGGCGCCGCCAGGACACGCTGTTCCGCCGCCTGCGCACGCTGTCGCCGAAGGGCGTGAACTCGCCGACGTCGGCGACCCTGATGAAGGGCCGATTCGCGGTTCGGCTGGGCTTCGATGGCCGGCTGCACTCGTTCGACCTGATGGACGCGTCGCCCGAGAGCTCGGGCCCGTTCTTCGAGCAGATGTTCCCGTTCACGGGCGCCATGGAGTCCGAGGACCCGCGCATTCGCCCGCTGTTGCACCTGTCGGCGCCGCCGCAGCTGGCGTTGTTGAAGACCGCCGATCCCGCTGCCTACGTACAGGCCGAAGCCGAGGGTTTCGAGTCCATCGTGCTCGACCCGCCGCACTTCTTGTCCTTCCGGGGGACGGCGCAGCGCGAGTTCGAGCTGTTCCGCCGGGCGCTGGGGCTCCACTTGCTCCGGTTCGGCATCGAGGAGCACACGACGAACCAGATGCGGGTGCTGGGCGCGCTGACCGCCATGGAGATGCCGCCGGGCACGGGCAGCGGTGAGGACCGAGCCCGCGGGCGGGAGCTCGTCGCCGCAGCCATCGGCGAGACCGACCGGCTCGAAGACGTCGAGTCCATGCGCAACCGCAGCGTGCGCATCTTCGACTCGGGCGTGCGGGTTCGGTTCGAGCAGCTCCCCGTCGACATCGTGGACGAGTGGATGGGCAGCCTCGACGGCGGCAAGACGCCGACGGCGACGATGTTGCGCGAGTGGAACGACGTGGTCTTCGCGCTGTACGGCGACTTGCTGCTGCCCGACGCGCCGGAGCTGTGGTCGATGGCGAAGCACGAGCTGTACCTCTGGGCGGCCAAGGCCCTGCGTCGCGGTCGCGACCCCCAGCCGGTCGTGGCCGAGCTCCGCCAGATCGCCCTGGGCCTGGTCGTCGAAGAGCTCCCCGACGCGGCCCGCGACGAGACGGAGACGTGGATCCTGCTGGATCACGTCCGCCTGGAACTCGCCGACCACTTCGATCCCACGCCTGGCTCGCTGCAGACCCCGGCCCAGATGGCCGAGACCGCGCGGCAGCTCTGGAGCCGCGTCCTGCAGAGCCACGGCTACCTGACCGACCCCATCGCCCAGGGCCTGGGGGCCGTCGATCCGCTGTCCGTCTGCACGACGACTGACGGGGTCGCCGCATTGGACGAGCCTCGCTTCGGCGCGGTCACCCTGGACCTGCTCGTGGACAGCAAGGACGGCGAGACCAAGCCCGGCAAGGTGCTGTGGGCCGCGCGCGACCGGCTGCCGTTCCTGCTGGTGGACGACCCGCTGACGGCGGAGCCGACCCTCACCCGGCTGGTCGGCCTGCCGGGGGGAAAGGCGCTGTATCGCATCCGGTTCCAGCTGTGGTCCGGCTGGCACGTCCTGTGGGCGCTGGAGCACATGTCCCAGGTGCACACGCGCGAAGCGGGTTCGTCGACGAAGGTCTCCGTGGCGCCGTCGGACACCGTCCGTCTGAGCGCCCGCACGGCGGCCGTCTGCTCCGACATGGTCCTGGCCCCCAACGACCTGATCCCGACCTTGGTGCGCGCGGCGATGCTGGACGGAGAGCTGCGTCCGGCGGTGCCCCTGACCGCCGCCCAGTCCAAGGACATCGATCCCCAGACCGTGCAGAAGTACCAGGACGCCGGCAGCGCCCTGGACGACGCCACCGGGAAGTTTGCCGAGGCGACCGATGCAGCGTCGCAGGCTGGTGCCCAGGCCAAGGCCGTCGCCGAGGGGGGCCCCCAGGCCGCCGCGGACCTGGTTCAGGGGGCGCTGGACGGGGCCGAAGGCGGCACCGCCGCGGGCGTCGTCTACACCCCCGTTTCGGAGCGGGTGCGGTACCTGCGCGATGTGGTCCACGATCCCCTTCGCCGGGGAGCGGGTCCCGACGGCTTGCTGCTCGCGGTGTTCGATGCGGACGCGGCGACTCCGCGGCCCCTCGGCGACCGGCCCCCGCGCACGCCCTACCGCCGGGTCCAGCGGGCCATCTCCGGTTCGGAGTCCGTGGTCAGCAGCGGCTGGGCGTGGTGGCTTCGGGGTCCGGGCGATGCGCAGCCCGCCCTGCTGGAGCCGGGCTTCCAGCCGGGCAACGCCGTCGGCTCCTCGGCCCCCATGCCCCGCTGGCGCCGGGACAACGTCGCCGACGGCTGGCTGAACTTCGGCACGTCTTTCGTTCCCCTGCGCCACACGGACTACTGCGGGTCCCTGGCCGAAGGCGACGCCGACGTGGTGGCGAATCCGGAGACCAGTTGGGACTGCTCCGCCGGGAGCATCACGATGCCGCAGCCCGACGGGAGCACGCGGACGGTCAGCGTTCCCCGCAGCAAGAGCCTCCGCACCGAAGGCTTCGGCGCGTCCGTGCAGGCGCTGCTGGCGATCTGGGGCCTGGGCGAGCCCCGCATGGCGTTCGAGGTGGGCGCCGAAGCGCGCCTGGACCTGGGGCACGGCGGACGCTCCTGGTTCCACCCCGAAGACCCGGCGTTCGCGCGGCCGTGGACGTTCCGGCCGGCGGTCGGCTTCCTGGTCGGCTTCCGGGCCCAGCCTCTGCCCGTCGGCATCGCGCGAACCGGCGAGCGGTCGTGGCCCTGGGGCTCCCAGCGACCCGACGGGCGGGCGTCGCTCGAGCGCCTCCAAGTGGGCCTGCGCGGCGGTCTTTTGATCGGCCCCGGGTTCAACGGGCCTGAAGGCACCGGTGTGCTCGACGTGTGGACCGGCGGCTCGCTCCGCCGCCCGCGCGGCCCGCGGGCGTCGCTCAGCCCCTACCAGCCGGCGGGCATCCTCGGCCCGTTCGCGCGGGTTCAACTCGGCTTCCGCATGGACCCGAACATCGACACCCCGACCCAGTACCTGCGGCTCGTGGGGAGCGCCTCCTTCTTCGTGGGCGTCCGGGTTCAGATGCGGTTGGCCGCCCCCGGCAAGCCCGACACCCCCGATGCTCCTGCCGCCCCGGAGGCCCCGTGAATCCGTACCTCGTCACCCGCCGGACCGTCGACGCCGTGCACGGAGCGATGCGGGGCTGGGCCGAAGGTCTCGCGCGCCAGGCGGGCTCCGAAGATCCGGTGCTCACCTCGTTCCCCGAGGGCGATGGGCGGGCCCTGGTGGTGCTCCCGTACCGCTTGACGCTGTGGCCGAAGCTGGTCGAGACCCTGGACTCGGTGCCCCTGCTGGGCGCCCCCGTCCGCGGCGCCCACCAGGCGAGCATCCCCCAGGCCTGGGTGGACCTCGCCGAGGCCGCTACGGATTGCATCCGTGGCACCTTCCCGACGGTGAAGAACAAGGCGGGCATCACGGTCGTCCGGCCTACCACGGCGGTGGGCGACCTGCCGAAGCCGCTGAGCGCCTGGTACCGAACCCAAGGCGCAGACTCGGTGTGGGTCAACGTGGCGGGAAACAAGCCGTCGGCGCGGCTGCCCGCCATGGCCTGGGTCCCGGGGATCAAGCTGCGGGTCCACTACCTGGTCCAGGCGGCGGGCCGCGACGACGCCCTGGAGCCCAACGTGGGCCTGCTCGCTGCAGTCACCGTCGGTCTGCACCACCAGCGCACCATCGAGGTGCCCTTGCCCCCCGCGCCCCTGGGGCCCGAGTACGCCGAGTTCTTCGAGGCGTTGGCGAAGTCCTGCCCCGACGAGCGCGGCGAGCGCCTTCAGGGGGCCGTCGCGGCGGCGACCGAGACCCGCCGCCACCGCCTGACCATCCTCCCCCACGAGGCGCCGGCGTCCGATGACTTCGCGGAGATCATGCGGAGCCTCAAGCGGCCCCTGCAGCCGACGCTGCTGCTCATGCTGCAGCTGCCGCTGGCCGGCTACCCGCTGATGTCGCCGTCCGTGACGCCCACCTTCCACACCGACGCGTTGCCGCGGGACGAGGGCGCCCCGTGACGACCATCCTGATCCGCAGCATCGAGCCCCAGGCACGGCCGGCGGTCGTCGAACTGGAGATCGCCGAGGGCGAGGGCTTCAGCATCTACCTGCTGCCCGACGCACTGGAGGGCGTCGGGGATCTGCGCTCCACCGTCATCCGTCGGCAGGACGAGCACCCGGCCGAGGGCTCGCTGCTGATCGCCGACGTCGACGTCGTGACCGACGGTCAGGAGGAGCCCCAGCTGCTCGTCCGCGATCTGGGCCACCTGATCGACCTGGACCACGTCCGGCCGGGCCTGCGCTCGCGGGTGCTCGCCATGACGCGACTGGGGCCCGATGCCCGGTTCGAGGTCACGCTGCCGAGCCAGCGGCGCATCGAGTTCGGGCTGCAAGTGCAGCTGCAGGGCCACCGCATGGCGCGGGCAGCACTGGGCGGCGCGGGCACGGCGCCGCGGTCCCGGGCCAAGAGCGAGGCCGGCACGCTGTGGTTGCTCCCGACCGCCTACAACCTGATGTACGACACCTGGGATCAGGCGTTCGACACCGCGAAGGAGATCGCGCTGCGGCTCGGTCTGTCGCCGCGGATGGTGGCGAGCCTGGCGTCGTTGATGTCGGTGATCGTGGTCAGCGGGGTGGTCTGGTACCAGCAGTACAAGGCCACGCAGGACGCCCGGGCCCAGGTGGTTCAGACGGAAGAGGCGCTGGCGCGGAGTCGCGCGGGGACGGCGTTGGCGCTGGCCGGGGAGCAGGCCTGCCTCGTGGAGCGCAAGGAGCTCGTCGACAAGCTCGGCGACGTCGCGGCTTCCTGGCAGCTGCAGATCGACGCGGCGCTGCAGGCGACGTCGTCGCAGGGCGTGGCGCTGGAGTTCGCGGGGGCGAGCATGGCGCGGCCGGCGGTGCGGGAGCGGGACCAACTGTCCCTCGACATCATGCGCAAGGACCTGGCGAAGCTGCTGCCGGAGATCGATCCGCCCTCGGCCGAGGCCAGCCGCTGCCTGGCCTTCGACCGGCTGCTCGGGCCCCAGCTGCCCCGCTACGCACTGCTCTGGCACCCCGACCCGTCCCTCGCCTGTCCGGCCGATTACGCCAGCAACCTGTCCGGCGGCTGGTCCGTGGGGCGTTGGGGCTTGTCCGCCCGGGCGGCGCGCGAGTTTGGCGTCGTCGAGCGCGCGGAGGGCTACGAAGACCTGGAGCCCGGGGGCGATTCGCGGGCCAACGACCGGTGGGCCGCCAACGTCCTGGTGGACGGGCTGATCGCGTCGGAATCCGCGCTTCTGGGCTGGCACGGCGCTGGCCGCGTGCCGGTCGCGCCGTCCCAGGCACAGCTCTGGGCCCTGACGCTCTGGCATGGGTACAACGCGATGCCGTCGCCGACGGAGGGCGTGCTCGACCAGCCCCTGTCCGTCTGCATCGATGAGCTGCTCGACGACCTCAACGCCGAAGCCTCTCCGGCCGCGCCCGGGGTCCCCCTTCTGCCCGATCTGCTGCCCGTGGCCAACGGTAAGGTGTCCGTGCGCGCACGCCCGACGCCGGGCTGCCCCTGGCCGTCGGATGTGCTGACCGACGGCGCTCAAGCGGCCGTGCGGGCGGTGGGTCGGGCTGCGCACGTCGCCACCGTCGAATCGGAGGACGCCCCATGAACCGCTTGCTGTTGCTCCTCCTGCTGTTGCCCCTGGCGGCCTGCGAGGTGGAGGTGCCCGACGACGACGACGTCATCGAGCCGATCACCCCCGACGAGGTCCCCGAGTCCGACTACACCCGCACCGGCCAGCTCTTCTGCGGCGCCGGGGGCTGGGCCACCGACATCGCCGACATGCCCGTCGGCTCCTACGAATCGTTCAACTGCGTCGGCCCCGTCGCGGCGGGAGCCCACCAGGCGACCGACGGCACGTTCACCGCGCAAACCAACCCCATGCTCGGTCTGGCCACCACGCCGACCGTCACCCGTTGAGGGGGGCCCCCATGCTCCGTCTGCTCACTCTTCTCTGCCTGCTCCTGCCCGCCACGGCGATGGCGGTCCCGCAGCTGATCACCTACTCCGGCCGCATCCTCGACGAGGTCGGCGACCCCATCGAAGGAGAAGTCGTCATCAGCGTCGGCCTCTTCGACCAGGTCACCGACCCGACCACGGAGATCGGCCTGGGCGCAGAAGTCTGGTCCGACGACTTCGTCGTGATCGCCATCAACGGCTACTTCTCGGTCGTGCTCGGCAGCCAGACTGTGCTGTCGTCGGCGAACCTGGACTCCAGCACGCTGTACGTGACCCTGGCCGTGGACTCCGGGCCGTGGATGGTGCCGGCGAGCGAGATGACGTCGGCGGCGTTTGCGCTGCGGGCCGAGTCGGCGGAGACGGCCGACGTGGCCGATGTGGCCCTGGCCGTCGAGGAGGGCCCCGTCGCGGCGACCGAGGTCACCGTCAACGGCGAGACGGTCATCGATCAGACCGGCGCCTGGACGGGCGCCATCGAGACCACGCAGGCGGCGAAGGTCGGCAGCCTGTGGGTCGACGGCGTCCTGATACTCGACGGAAACAACTGGGTCGGGCCGGCGCCCAACCTGCCGGCGGGCACCCAGATCGACGGCAGTTCGCCGCTGCTGGAGACGGAGCTGGCGGACGCGAGCACGTCCCTGGGCGTCTACGTCGACGACACGGTCATCGGCGTCACCGACAACGCCAACACGAAGAACCACGAGCGCTTCACGAAGGACGACCTGCTCATGGAGATCACCGGCGCGGCGTCGGTGAACACCATTCCCGCGGTCGCCGACGAGTACCTGTACCACCCGCCCACGTCGGCGGCGGACGTCACCGCGGACCTCGCGGACACGTTCCTGGGGACCCAGGGCGACACGTCCGAAGGCGAGTTGATCCTTGGCGCCGGCGGCGATGTCCGGGGTCAGAACAGCAGCGACCCCGCGAACATCACTCCGGGCACGGTGATGTTCTCGCTCGCTCCGTCGCCGTCGGAGACGGACCCCACCGACACGTGGGAGATCGAAGCGGAGAGCGGGTCGTTCCTGCTCAAGGACCACCAGGACACGTCGGACGAGTACCTGCTCATCGAAGAGGACTCCGCCGGCCTCGGCACCTTCCGCTTCAAGCCCAACGGCCACGAGGCGACCACCATCCAGGCGGAGCTGTTCACGGTGTCGCCCGACAACAGCGGCGTGACCAACGTGATCGAGGTGACGCCCGACTCCGTGGCGCTGCTCGCCGCGCCCATCGGAAACGTGCTGGAGGTCAGCGAGACGAGCCTCAATGGGCAGTACCAGGTGCAAGCCAACCTCGGCGGCAAGACGCTGCTCGACGTCCAGGAGGACGCTGTGGGAATCGGGGCCTCGGGCGTCGGGGTGACGGTCGTCGATGGACTGACCGTCAACGGAACGGTGAGCTTCAACGGCGGGCAGACGCTGGGCGGCGATCAGATCGTCGAAGGCACGCTCGTCATCGATCCCGACGTGGGCGTCGACGACCCCGAGCTGGAGGTTGCGGCCGACGGGGTGACCGTGCGCGAAGGCCTGACGGTCTCGGGCGGCGCGGGCGTCACTGGCGACCTCGGGGTGGTCGGCAACCTGGACGTCGGCGACGGCGTGAACACGCTCATCCAGTCGACCGGGTCGACCCTCAGCACGACCCTCGACCTGCAGGTCGACGCCGACGGGGACGGAATCAACGAACTCGCGGTGAGCGACAACGAGGTCAGCCTCGCCGCCGACTTCGTGGTCGATGTGAACGACGACAACACGGACCAGTTCTCCGTCGACGCCGACGGCGTGGCGTTTGGCGCGGGCAACCTGGTCGCCGACGCCAACGCCGACGGCATCGCGATGTTGACGCTCAACGAGGCCGGCACCATCGCGGCCGACGCTCAGGTCGTGGTCAGCACGGGCGGCGTCGACATCAACGCCGGGGGCCTCACGGTCGCCGGGGCGAGCACGTTCGAGAGCGGCGGGGTGACGGTGACCTCCGGCGGGGTGACGGTGACCTCCGGCGGCCTCACGGTGAACACGGACACCGGCATCGACGTCAACGCCGGCGGCATCGTCGTCGACGGAGGCGGGATCGACGTGAACTCGGGAGGCGTGACGGTCGACGGAGGCTCGCTGGCGGTCAACGCGGGGACCGCGGACATCGACGTCGGGCTCCAGGTCGACCCGAACAACGACAACACCCAGGAGTTGGAGGTCACGAGCTCCGCGGTGGACGCGAACGTGCGGATCACGGCGGACGGCGGGATCAGCATGGCGGGGATCAGCTACGTCGACGGCACGCTGCTCCGCAACGCCTGCCCCAGCGACATGGACGCCATCGACGACAGCTGGACCAACAAGGTCTGCATCGACAAAACCTACACGGACACGGGGAGCACCTGGAACAACGCCATGAACAGCTGCGGGGGCGCGGGCAAGCAGCTCTGCGAGGTCTGGCAGCTCGCCTACTGCGACGGCAGCTCCGACTGCGAGGCCAACGCCCCCGGGCAGCTCGATCGGGACGGCAACACCGACATCGGCGCCGACGCCGGGTTCACCAACAACGCCGAGTTCTGGACCCGCACCAGCCGGGGCGGATCGTCCCCCGTCGACGCGCAGCAGTTCATGACCTACGACGTCCGCGCCCCCAACAACGACCTGCTCGACGACCTGGTGCCCGTCTTCTCCAACGGCATCAACACCTACTACTTCTACTGCTGCCTGGACGCGCTGTAGGGCTCAGGCGCCACGCGCCCGGGCCCAGGCGCCCACCAGGGCTGACAGGAGTTGCCCCACGGCCTCGATGTTCGCGGTCAGGGTGGCGGCCTGCTCCGGCGGGAAGTTGGACTTCCACTCCTCCCACTGCTTGAGCTGGCGATGCGTCTCCAGGGTCGAGCGCAGGGCCTGCTCCGCCGCGGTGGCGAGCGCGTCGGTCTTGGCCGTCCAGTCGGCGGGGGCCGAGGCGACGTGGCTGGCGAGGCTGGCCGCGGCGGCCTCGGGCACGCCCTCGGGGAGGAAGTCGATGAGCTCCGTGCTCTTGCCCGACAGCTTGAACTTCGGCATCGCCTTGCTGATGGAGCCGCAGGACTCGATCAGGGCGGTCAGGGCGGCGTCTCCGTCGCCGGTCGCGGCGGGGGGCGCATCGCCGGCGCCAGCGTTGAGGAAGTCGGGCAGGGGGCCGTCCTGGGCGGCGGCCCAGGCCTCTCCGAGCTCGCCGGTGGCGGACCTCAGCGCGTCCCGCAGCTGCCCGCGGATCTTGCCGACCTTGCCGAGCACCTTCCCGCCTCGGGCCTGGGCTTCGAACACCGCGGCGCGCAACGGCACCAGGCCGTCGGTCAGTTGGCGGGCCTCCTTCACGTGGGACGGGTCCGGTCGGCCGAAGCTCTTGGCCACGAGCTCGTCTCCCTTGGCCGCCTGGCGGGCCAGGGCGGAGCGGGCCTTGTCGATGGCCGCGCGGGCGTCGGCGACCTTGGGGCCGGCGGCGTCGAGTCGCGAGAGCAAGGCGCCGGCTGCGGCGTCGGCACGGATGGCGTCTTCCAGCTTGGCGGCGGTTTTGCCGCCGGCGGCGGAGGCGCCTTCGACGCGGGCCGTGGCGAGCACCGGAGCATCGGCGGCCAGCGCCGGCAGCGCGGCGACCAGCGCCGCCCCCCCCTCGCCGAACACGGGCACATCGTCGTCTTCGTCCCAGCGCACCTGGCCGGTGACGACCGTGGCGCCGGCGATGGCGTCCTCGGCGGCTTCGGTGGCCGCTGGGGGCAAGGCCGCTTCGGCGATCCAGAGGCGGGTCTGGCCGCCGCCGTGGGCGAAGAGGAAGTGGTACGCGTCGTCGGCGAACTCCAGGTTCGCGAGGGCGTCGCGGAGCACCGGGGGAGTCCAGGAGGAGGCGGTGGCCGCCGGCGCAGCCGCCGCGGGCTCGTCGCCCCAGTCCAGTTCGTCGGCCGTCTTGCCCCAGTCGGCGGGCTCGGCCGGCGTGTCGGCCATGGCGCTGGTGGGCGGGGTGTCGACGGCGGGGACTTCGGGGGCGGGGGCTTCGGCCGCGGGCTCGTCGCTGCCCCAGTCGATGTCGTCGCCCCAGTCGATGTCGTCGGCCCCCGGCGCGGCCTCTTCGGCCTTCGGGGCAGGCTCGTCGGCCTTGGGCGCCTCTTCTTCGGGGGCCTCGGCCTCGGGTTCGTCGTCGCCCCAATCGATCTTGGCGTCGTCGTCGCCCCAGTCGATCTTGGCGTCGTCGTCGCCCCAATCGACCTCTTCGTTGTCGTCGCCCCAGTCGATGTCGTCGTCCTTGCCGGGGCTGCAGAGGGCGTCGTCGGTCCAAGGGTCGTCGATCATGGCAGTCTCCGGGGCATTCGGCGTGCGAGGATATCGCCCGTTCGGAACCTTCGGCAACAGGAGTCGCCCGCGTGCTTGATTCACTACCCCTGGTGCTCCTCGGCCGGGTCAAAGCCACGAAAGACCCGGAGAAGATGGGTCGCATCCAGGTTGAGGTCGATGGCTACGGGGGAAAGGTCATCCTTCCCTGGCTGCGGATGCTCCAGGCCACGGCGTCCAAGAAGACGGGCCACCTCTTCCTGCCGGAGATCGGCGACGAAGTGGCCATCTTGCGGGGCGATGGAAACCACGCCGAGGGGATGCTGATCCTGGGTTGCCTCTACGGCGGCTCCGAGCGTGTGCCCCTGACGCCCGAGGCCGACGACAAGAACAACATCAAGCAGATCGTCACCCGCGCGAAGCACGAGATCACGTTCGATGACGCCGACGACAAGGGCTCGATCACGGTGAAGACCGGCGACGGCAACATGTCGGTGGTCCTGGACGTCGTGAAGAAGAAGGTCACCGTCAACAGCGCCGAGGAGCTGGAGATCACCTCGACGAAGGCGATGTTGATCAAGACCGACGACAAGCTGACGATCGACGCCAAGGAGATCGACGCGAAGACATCGGCCGCCATGACGTTCACGGCCAGCGGGGACTTCACCGCTGAAGGCGCGAACAGCACGGTCAAGGGCAGCAGCAGCGGCACCTTCGACGGCGGCGGCAGCGCCACGATCAAGGGCGGCTCCATCAAGTTGGGCAAGTAGGCCGTGGGCAGCCTCGTGGTCATGGGGGCCCAGCTGAAGTGCCCCCAGGGGGCGGCGCCGTCGGCGCTCATCGCCGACGCCGTGGAGACGGTGTTGGGCGACGCGCCGGTGGCCACGATCATGGACTTCAAGCCCATGAAGAACATCCCGCCGTTCGGGACCTGCAAGATCCTCACGGCGGCCGCGAGCGGGGTGTCGACGCCGTGCGTGCCGGCGACGGTCGCGCCTTGGACCCCGGGATCTCCGGTGGTGTCGATCGGCGTGTTCCCGGCGCTCACCGAAGACAGCAAGTGCGTGTGCGCCATCGGCGGCACGATCGAGGTCAGCGACCCGGGTCAGGCCTCTTGCGAGATCAGCATCGACTGACCGGCAGGCCCGGGTGGCCCCGCGCAGGGGCCGGCCTGCTCACAAACGCTTTCACGTGGGCCGCTTTCGCTCACGGCGACCCTGGTTAGACTCGCCAGCCCACGGGAGGACGGCAGCGGTGGACTTCGATGATCTGCGGGACCAGCTTGAGGACCTCGTCGAGGCGGGCGAGCCCGGGCGGTTCCTCTACTGCGCGGCCGACGGCGATGGCGAGCCGTCGCTCCGGATCGGTGTGCCCCGGATCGGCGCGGTTCACCAGCTGTTGTTGCTGAAGACGGCCGAAGACAAGGAGCTGGTCGCCGGCGAGGCCCTCCACGACGCCGGCGTCTTCACGTTCCGCGGCACCTCGAGCCACGGCTCCTTCGGCGAGCACCTGACGGAGCTGTTCGCGCTGCACGTCGACGAGCTCGAGGGCGCCGTCGTCGAGCTGCCGGAACCGGTCGTCGAGGAGCCCGCGGCCCCGGAGGTCGTGGACTTCGGCGTGGTCGCCCCCGACCCGGCGTCGCTGGCCGTGGCTTCCGCGGCCCCGGCCCCCGCCCCGGCTGCGGATCCGGCCCCGGCGGCGGCTCCGGCTTCGGTCCCCGCGGCGGCTCCGGCTACGGTCCCCGCGGCGGCTCCGGCTTCGGCTCCGGCCCCCGCGGCGGCTCCACTTCCCACCGACCCCATCGAACTGGCCTTGGCGGGGGACCCCGTGTCGGCTTCCCTGCTGGAACGCCGGGAGGCGGCCTCCGTCCGCAGCGCCGCCGCCGCCGATCTGGTCTGGGCGTCCTCCGCCGGTGCCGCCGCCCGCGACGTGGCGCGCTCGTTGGCCCGGGCACCCACCCCCGCGGCCCTGAGCGGGATCGTGCAGGTCGCTGCCACCGCCGCCGCGACCCCCGAGCGCGCCCGCTGGCTCAAGACCGCTGCGAAGGAGCTCAAGCTCCGGCAGGACCTGCGCAAGGTGTTGGACCACGAGGCCCGCGACGGCACCGCCCTGGGCCGCGACTGGCTGGCCCGCCGCGACAACCCGCCGGCCTTCGTCGGAGGGGGGATTCCCCAGCCCAACGACCTGGGCGCCGCCCTGGCCCGCGGCGAAGCCCCCATCGAGGGCTTGCGTGCGTTGACCCTTCGCCACGCCGGCGAAGCGCCGCTGCGCGACAAGTTGCAAGAGCAGGTCCAGCGCGGCCTGCGCCGCGAAGCCAAGGCCCTGTCCCAGAACCACGACGCCAAGACCGCCGCGACCACCCGGGTCGCCCTGCAACGCCAGATCGACGCGCTGTTCGCTGTCGCCGGCCTTCCGCCCCTTCCCTGAGGAGACGTCCATGCCCATCAAGTCCACGAAGAAGGCCGAATTCAAGCGCCTGTTCGAGTCCATCACCGCCAGCGGGGGGCACTTCATCGCCGCGTGGGAGGCCCCGGCGAAGAAGCCCGAGAGCGCCACGCCCTGCCTTTGGTTCGACGACACCGCCATCAACTACGACGGCTTCAAGAAGCTCTACACGGACCAGGTCTCCGTGAAGACCCGCATGCACGGCCGGGTGGTCGTCGACGACTCGGGCTTCAAGCTCATGATCGACGCGGGCAGCAAGGTCAAGACGCCCAAGGCCCTGAAGAACCTGGTCCGCGCGTTCGGTGAGATGTACGCCGACGAGATCCAGGGCACGCGGCCCCTGACCCGATTCACCGAGTCCAAGATCGGGATGCACCGGCCGCCGCGGCCCGGTCCGCCGGTGCTCGACGACGTCGTGGACGACGGGCCCAAGTGCCTCATCGACCCCGTGATCGTCCCGATGCCCAACAGCGCCCAGATCCAGGCCAGGGGCGGCAAGCAGAGCCTCGAAGAAGAAGGCTCCTCCAGCTACGCGGACCTGTGCATCTGGGCCGACCGGTTCCTGGACCACTACCCGCGGGGGCTCGTGCCCGGCGATTCACTGGTCAACGCGCGGAGCACGCTGTCGAAGATTGCGACCGCGGCGGCGGGCTGGCTGGGCAAGAAGAAGCTGCGCCAGTACGTCGGCAAGGCCGAGCGCGCGAAGGTCATCAAGGCGCTGCTGGACCTCGCCAACGACGGCATCCGGGAGATGGACGGGGCGGAGATCAACGCGGTCATCGACAGCGGGCCGTTGGCCTTCGGTGAGCGCGACGAGGTCGGGAACACCGAACGCATCAACTCCCTCCTGCACCACCTGACCGAGCGCATCGACAGCCCGAAGGTCAGCATCCCCGAGAAGACGGTGCTCCTGACTCAGCGAGCGGCCATCGAAGCGGAGCTGTCCCAGGCGAAACTGCAGGAGATCGGGACGCTGGAGATGAGCCAGCAGAACGACGAGGCCCACGGTGCGGTGCTGGCCGATCTGGTGAAGTTCACCGACGACCTGGGCTCGAAGATGCAGCTCGAGTCCGACGAGGGCTACACCGACGAGTTGGACCGCCAGTTGAGCCAGGCGCGCGAGGCCCTGGCGCACATCTTCGGCGAGCTGCAGAAGGAGCTGTACGAGCCGCCCAGCGACGACCCGGCGCCCATTGGCTCGTTTCCCGGCGCCGCCGCCGAGAAGCTCGCCCGTGCGGTGAAGAACCTGGTGGTCGGGCTGCAGAAGATGGGCGAGGACCTCATGGCCTTCGGCGTCCTCGAGCAGTTCAAGTCCATCGGCGTCGACCTGGTGTCCAAGGAGATCAAGAAGCAGGCGTCCTTGAAGGACAACTGGCAGGGCAACCTGCTGCGCGACGGCGACCCCGCCAGCAAGCTGTTCGGGGTGCTCACCCCGCTCATCGACGGCAAGCCCGGCCACACGGAGACCAACTGCGACTTCGCGGCTGCGACGAAGGTTGCGATGGACGTGCTGGACCCGGAGTCTGAGACGACGCCGCGCATGCAGATGGCCGTCACCGACGAGTACCTGAACCTGCTGCACGACTACTTGAAGATGGCCGCCAACCCGGTTCCGCAGGGCGACAAGCCGCTGCCCCACTGGGACACCCACGAGCAGGCGACCACCGAGCTGGGCATCGTGAACAAGGCCCTCATGGACGCGGCCGAGGCCATCATCAAGGACATGATGGCGGCCATGCCGACCATGCCCGAGCAGATCAAGGAGATGGCGGCGGCTTGCTTCACCGGCACCACCGAGATCACCTCGGAGATGGCCGGCGACGGCAGCGGGGGCACCAAGAAGACCGCCTACATCGCGGCTCAGAACGTCGTCGTGCTGCGCTGGATGAGCGTGCGCATGGCGGTGCAGATGAAGCTCGCCACCCGGGGCAAGGTCGCGCCCATGCTCAACCGCGTCATCCAGGGGCTGGTGCAGTTCACGGCCAACCAGTTCGTCTACGAGTCCAAGCTCTACCCGTGGTCCGACGAGATCGGCTTCATCGAGGCGGCGACCGTCTGCGAGCAGTACATGAAGCCGTTCCGGGATGCCCTGTGCGACGCCATCGGGGTCGACCGCGTCGACTGAGGGTCAGCTGACCGGCAGGAACAGCAGCCCGGCGACCGTGGCGACGGCGCCGACAAAGAGGGCCGCCCACCACCAGCGCGGAATGCGGTGGGGGCGGTACTCGTCGACCACGGCGCCGGGCAGCGACTTCGGCGGCATGTGGTCGCGGGGGCCGATGCGGGCGACGGGCGACGGCATCGCCGCGCTCGGGATCGGTGCGCCGGGTACGGTCGCGATGAGGTCCGCCTGGGCGGCGCGGGAGAGCTCGCGCGAGAGCTTCTCGGACCGGGCGCGGCTCCACTGCTCCGCGACGCGGCGGTTCTTTTCCCGCGAGCGGGCGTAGGCCGACTTCGTCGAGCTCGGGTCGAAGGGGTCGAACCCCCAGGTCTGGTGGTGAGCGCACCAGGGGCAGCGCCCGGTGTGTCGCGCGTAGCGGTGCTTCGAGTTGTGGCGGCATTGCACCAGGGACTGGGACAGGCCGTTGAGCGCGGCGAGCCAGCGGGCGGCGGGCGGGCGCTCGGTCGTCGTGAACGCCGCCTGGGCCAGCGCGCGGATCGGCTCCGGCAGGATCGTGACGGGGGGGGCGCCGGCGGGCGCGGCGAGCGAGCCATCCACGGCCCAGCAGCGCTTGTCCCGGATGTTCGTGGCGATCTGCGGGTGGCCCGCGGCGAACGGGTGCCGGCCCAGCATCAAGAGCTGCCAGATCAGGACGGCGAGGCCGAAGCGATCGTGCTCCGGCGCCCGCGGCTCGGAGCCGAAGTTGAAGCCGCGCTGCAGCTCCGGCGGAGCGAACTCGGGCTTGTGCACTTCGCACAGGAAGACGCCGCCGCTGGGGTCGGGTACCTGGATCGAGTCCAGGTCCACGGCCACCACCAGGGCGGTCTCCCGCACCAGGAAGTTGGACTCGTTCACGTCGCCGACGACGTAGCCGGCGGCGTGCAGGGACTCGAACACCGACGCCAGGTTCGCCGCCACCTGCACCAGGTGCGCCCAGGTGCACCCCGCCGGTCGCTGCTTCGCCTTCCAGAGCTGATGCAGCTCGAAGCTGTCGGCCGTCGGGATGCCCGGCATGGTGAAGCCCACGAACGTGCCGGCGGCGTTGGTGAGAAGGTCCCGAGGCCAGGCGAGGGACACCCGACCCCGCGACGCCATGGGGTCTCGCGGCGGGTGCGCCATCATCGCCGCCACCTTCTTGCGCCGCAGCTCGGAACGCAGCGCCGGGTGGTAGATCTTTGCGACGGTGCCGCACACGCCGGCGACGCCGTAGACGACGCCTTCGCCGCCCTCGCCGACGGCGTCGCCCGGCCGGACCGGACGGCCGCGGCTGTCCCGCCAGGCGGTGGTGCCGGGGCGGGTCGTCACGGTTCGACCCGGCTCGCCACGACCAGCGTCTTGTCGTCGTCGGTGCGGGCGCAGACGCGGGCCGACGCCAGGAACCGGGCGAGGCGGCCGCTCTGGGCTTCGGGGTCGGGTTCGCGCGCCATGGCGAAGAACGGGGAGAAGAACCCGGGCACGGGCCGGTTGATCGCCAGTTCCAGGGCCAGGGCCTGGATGCCATCGGTCAGCAGGGCGAGGTCCTCGAAGGCGCCTTCGACCACGTCGATCTGCGCGCGGGCCACGGCGTCGTCGGAGACCAGAAAGACGGTCTCGTTGTAGTACTCGCCGTGGTCGGGGCGGGTCAGCGCCGACAGCTCGTCGCCCGCGCGCGCCACGATGGCGCCGTCGCCCACCTGCAAGGTGCCGACCTTGTCCCGGCTCCAGAGCGCGAACACCAGGGTCGTGCTCAGCTGCGCGGGGTCGTCGTCGGCCAGAAGCTCTTCGCGGCACAACTCCAGCACCGTTGCCAGGTGCTCGGCCCAGCCGTCGTCGGGCGGCGGCACCGCGGCATCCAGAGCGGCCTGGATCGCCCGCTGGGCACCCTCGGCGGCGCGACCTGCGAAGCCGGCTCCATCGGCGGCGACCAGCGCGACGCCACCGGGGAAGGTCCTCCACCCGCAGGCGTCGTCGCAGACGCCCCCGCCGCCCAGGTGCCGGGTCCCGGTGACGCTGGCGGCCACGATGCCGTGATGCCCGTCGGGCGGCGACGACGCGACCGGCGGGCGGACGGGCGGCTCCAGGGTGGCGTCCCGCAACTCCGCAGCCCAGCGCGTGCGGAAGTCGGCGAAGCGAAGCACGGGTGCTGCGTCGTGGCTGAACCGATCGGGGAAGGGGAGCCCGGGGGCGACGACGGCCGTCGCCAGCGAGATGAGGGGGTCGTCGGGGTCGTCGGGATCGCGCTCGGGTCGCAGGTAGACGAGCCATCGTCGGCCCGGCGGGCCGTGGTCGAACAGGAGGCCGGCCACCTCGGCGAGGCGTCCCTCGGGTTCGCCGTCTTCGGGGTCGAGGTCCAGCTCGCCGGCCCCGGGCAGCGAGGCCCAGTGGAGCATCGTGAAGGCCTCTTCCCCCTCCGCCATGGCGACGGCGAGCGGCAGCTCGGGGACCTCGGCGCGGACCCAGTCGACGAAGGCATCGACCACGGCGGCGACCCCCGCGATGAGGTCGTCACCGGGGGCGGCGGGCAGGTCGATCAGCACGACCGCGCCAGAGGGCGGGGGGCGGCTCAAGTGGGGATCGTTCCCCAGCCCGCGAACGACGGGAGCTCGACCTGGTCGCCCGGGCTGCCCTGGGAGCCTTGCCGGGTGCTCTGGCTCAGCCACTTGAAGAACTCACGGAACTTCAGGCCTTGCAGTTGCAGGGGCGTGTTCGTTGCGCAGACGGCCTTGAGGACCTCGACGTTCGCGCCCTCCACGGCCACCGCGAACACAATGACGGCCCCGGCCTTCTCGGCCTCCACCACGCCTTCGGCGGCTTCCTCCCAGGCGTCGGTGGGCTCGCCGTCGGTGATGATGAACAGCCAGGGCCGGAAGTAGTTGACGTTGTTGGCGCGGTAGCGCTCCTTGCGCTCCCGCAGGGTCGCCATGGCCAGCTCCAGGGCCGCGCCCATGGGCGTCCGACCGCTGGCCTCCAGCACCGGTGGCTCGAAGCTGTCGGCGGTCTCGAAGTCCCGCACCAACTCGGCCCGCTCGCCGAACGTGATGATCCCCACCTCGACCCGCTCGCGCGCGAGCGGGTCTTCCATGATGTCGCCCTTGAACTCCACCAGGCCGGCGTTCAGTTCGTCCATCGGCTTGCCGCGCATCGACCACGATGTGTCGAGGAGCAGCAGGCAAGCGGCCCGCGGCTCTGCGTTGATGGCGAACTCAACGTCCAGATCGTCGATGTCGGACACAGCGTCTCCCGGGTTTCGTCGCGGGAGCATAGTCCGAAGCCGGGGTCCGGTTCGATGGCCCGGCTGGGGCCCGGTCAACGGCGCCGTCGCCTGCGCCTGGAAGCGAGCGGGGCAAGGAGAGGCGTTGGGGCTGCGGCGGGATCCCCGCCCACCGCCCGAGCGAGCCGACGCGGCGGCGCCGGGCGACGAGCAACACACCCAGCGTGGTGAAGCCAACCCCCCGAGGTCCCGCGCCCTCGGTGCTACGCTCCGCGGCCGCATGAACCGCCGAAAAGCCAGCCCGTGAGCAACCTGTCCGCCGGGGTCCGCCTCCTGCGTGAGGGGGGCCTGTACACCCTGGGGTTGATCCTGCTGCGGGGCGGCAACTTCCTGCTCATCCCGCTGTACACGCGGCTGCTGACGCAGTCCGAGTACGGCGCCGTCAGCCTGATCCAGCAGCTGGTCAACCTGCTCGTGCCCATCGCGGTGACGGCGCAGACCCATGCGCTGGTGAAGCTGGGCACCGAGGCCGAGCACGACGAAGAGCGGCTGCACCGCCTCGTCTCGACCGTGTTCACGTACGCGGTGCTGTCGGCCCTGACCTGGGTGGGTCTGGCGGCGGTGTTCTGGCCGAGCTTCAGCCACCTGTTGCGCGACCTGCCCCTGTGGCCGGTCGGCGCCGCGGGTCTGGCGGGGGTGTTGGGGGCCGTGAGCTTCAGCCTGTCGCTGGCGTGGTTGCAGTTCAGTCGGCAGGCGCGCGCCCACACGGTGCTCAGCGTCGTGCGGATGCTCCTGCTGCTCCCGTTCATCGGGCTGTTCCTGATCGTGCTCGACTGGGGCGCGCCGGGCCTGCTGCTGGCGACGGCGGTGTCGTTCTCCCTCGGTGGGCTGCTGGGGCTTCGAACGCTGCCGTCGGGGGTGCGCCCGGGCATCGACGGAGCGCTGCTGAAGGAGGGCCTGATCTACGGGATCCCCGTGCTGCCCCACGTGCTCGCCGCGGTGGTCATCCAGGCGACCGACAAGGCCGTCGTGGCCTACCACCACGGCCTGGCGGTGGCCGGCATCTACGACCTCGCGGCGAAGCTGGGGTCCGCGGTGATGATGGTGGCCATCGGCGCGAACCGAGCCTGGATGCCGTTCTTCATGCGCGAGGACCGCGACGCCGGCGAGGCCGGTTGGGCGCGGGTCCGCGTCCTGTCGTTCTTTGCGTTCGCCATCGTCTGCTGCGCGGCCGTGGGGTTGGGCTTGCTGGCGCCGGAGTTCGTCTCGGTTGCGGGCCCCGATTCCTACCGCCCGGCGGCTCAGCTCGTACCCATCCTGGCGTTCGCCCGGCTGTTGCAGGGGGCGGCGCTCATCGCCATGGCCGTGGTCCTCGCCGACAAGAAGGCAGCGCGCTGGATCGCCGTCTGCACCGTGCCCCCGGCGCTGCTGAACATCTGGCTGAACACCGCGTGGATCCCTGAGCACGGTGCCCTCGGCGCGGCCTGGGCCACGGCCGCGAGCTACGCCGTCCTGCTCGCCATCACCGCCCTGCTCGGCCGGCGGGCCCGCAAGGTGCCGTTCAAGTACGGGCACGCCGCCGTCCTGATCGCCGGCGTGGCCGGGGTGTTCGTGCTCGCCGATGGCCAGTCCCTGCCCGTGCGCATCGCGCTGGGCATTGCCTACGCCATCGGCTTGCTGGTGCTGGACTCAAAGGACCTGCGCAAGGCCGTCGTGTCGATGCGGAAGCAGCGATGACGGCCGCGGCGATGCAGGCGGTGCTGGACCTCGAGGCCGAGCGCGGCCTGTGGGAACAGCGGGTTCTGGGGCTGCCTGTCTGGGCGCTGGAGCGCTTTCGTCGCTACCGCATGGAGACCTACGGCGCCGGGGCCGGCAAGTCGGCGCAGCCCAGCGGGCGCGCGCGCATCGAAGCGGAGCTGAGGTCGATGCAGGCGTCGACGACCGACCTGCGCCGGGGCCTGCCCACGTCGCGGGGCCGGGACATCTGGGTGCTGTCGTCCTCGAGCTACCGGCGCCGGGACGGCGACACCTGGACTTGCATCTTCGCCGACCACCTGCGCCAGCAGCTGGGCGACCGGTTGCTGTTTCTGGAGTGGAACACGGCGCGCCTGGAGTCCCTGGGCCGCGACGATGTGCTGTTCCTGGACGCCGTGCAGGCGCCGATCCTCGCGGCCGCCAAGGCTGGGGCGACGCTGACGGCGAAGCGCCTGGGGGACCTGTCGGCCTTCGCCCCGAGCACGCCCGAACGCATGGCCGACCGAGCGCTGTACTACCGCTCGCTGCTGGAGTTGGGGCGCCGGTGGATGGACCGGGCGCCGCCGGCGGCGGTGTTCGTGCTGTGCGGCTACAACATGCACATCCCGCTTCAGCACGCGGCGCGGGAGCGGGGCATCCCCGTCATCGAGCTGCAGCACGGGGTCATCCACGAAGGCCATGCGGGGTACGTGCTGCCCACGCTGCCGCCCGCCGTCGAAGCGGGGCTTCCGTGGCCCGATCACCTGGTCGCCTTCGGGCGCTTCTGGGGCGAGTCCCTGGAGCAGGAGTCGCCCCGGTGGGCCGGGCGCTGGAGCGTCGGCGGGCACCCGTGGCTCAAGAAGCGGGTGGGCGGTCCCAAAGAGCGTGAGGTCGTGATCTTCGGGCAGTACGAGGAGCACGTGCAGCGTCAGGTCCGAGACGTCGCGGCCGCGCTCCCGGTCCAGCTGCCCGGCTGGACGGTGACCATCAAGCCGCACCCCCGCGAGTTCGACGCCGCCACCTGGTACGCCCCCGCCATCGCCGCCGGGGCGCGGCTCGCGGACCCCCAGGACGACTCGTACGCGATGCTCGCCCGCTGCGAAGCCTCGGTCTGCGCCTATTCGACGGTGGCCATCGAGGCCCTCGCGTTTGGGGCCCGGAGCATCGTGCTGGAGTCGCCCAACTGGTCCGAGGCCATCGCCGACCTCGTCGCCCGCGGCAAGCTCGAGGCCTGCGCGGACGACGGGGTGGCGGCGTTGCTGGGGGCCGAAGCCCCCGGTCAGGCGACGGCGGAGCTCGCGCGCGATCTGTTCGGCATGGGCGAGCCCGAGCTCGACTTCGCCGCGCTCATCGCGGACCTCACTGTGCGCTGAAGTTGATCGGGTAGGACTCGATCTCCACGGCTTCGTCGCGGCCCGAGAAGCGCAGGGCGCGCAACCGCTTGACCACGCAGGCCTGCAGCGCGGCGCTGCCGGTGTTGTCGCTCAGGATTCGCGCCCCGCTGACCCGGCCGTTGGTCTCCACGGACCAGGAGAGGCGGATCGTGCCGCCCAGGTCGGGGTCGTCCTGCTTGAGGATGCGCTCGTAGCAGGCCTTGAACGACCGGACGTTCTTCTTGATCTCCGCCCGCAGCAGGTCGACGCCGTCGGCGGACGGGTCCACCTCGGCGACGCCGCCCTCGGGTTCCTTCGCGATGGGCTCGACGGCCCGCTTCTGCACACGGCCCCCCTCGCCGCCGCCGGGGCCGTCGACGCTGATCCCGTCGCCGCCGACCACCGCGTCGGTGCCGACGCCGCCGTCCTTCAGGCCGATCTGCTCCCGCCCCCGCGCCCGGGGCGCCAGGGCCACCGCCGCGGCCACGTCGGGGGCGAGCCCGCCGGGGTCGTCCAGGAGGTCGTCCACCGCGCCCACCACGGAGGAGGTTCCGGCCGTGCCGATGATGGCGAGCACGCCGCGCCCGCTGACCTCTGCTTCGAGCTCCTGGCGGGTGCGGGGAGGGGGCTCGTCGGACTCAGGCTCGCCGCCGCCAGCGCCCTCGCCGGGTTCGGGCTCGTCGGCCTGATCGGGCTCGTCGGGCTTGGTCTGCTCGTCGGGCTCGTCGGCTTCGGCCACCGCATCCTCGGTCTCCGGCCCTTCGATCAGCTCCTGAGCCAGCTCCTTCGCGACCTCGGGCTGCAGGTGGTCCACCCACACCGTGATGCGGTCGGCCTTCGCCTGCCATACGTCGACGGGGGGCGGCGGCTGGGTCGAGATCCACACCACGGCCGCCGCATGGAAGACCGCCGACAGCAGCAACGTCGCCGTCCACACCGCATCCGCCTCGGCCCCCAGTCGCTTCGACCAGTGGGCCGCCTGGGGCAGGGGAGGGGTCTCCACGAACTGGAACAGCAGCGTCGTGTCGCCGATGCGCACCTTGCCGCGGTCGCGAACCCCCAGGGCGACTCGCCCCCGCCCATCCACGAGCTTCGACAGGTCTGCGATGACGTCGCCGCGGGACACGCGTCCGGTCATCCCGGGCCGCAGCCGCAGCTCGGCCGCGCCGGGTCGGTTGGTGAGGAGCGTGTGGCCGCGGCGCGGAACCACGCCCGGCTCGACCAGGACGGTCGCCGTGCGGGGATCCGACCCGAGCTTCACGGTGCCGCCGGGGGGAACGAGGGTCTCTTGAAGGATGCGGCCTCGCTGCGCGACGCCGATGCGGAGGCTGCGGGGCAGTCTCCGGGAGTTCTGTGGGGGCATGCCGTCTTGGCTCCGGGCACGAGGGTCCGGTGAGCCTTCGACGAAACCCCCGGTCGGGGGCCGGGCACGTCGGTGGCTCGCTCGGATCGACCGCCAAACCGCGGCCGGGTTCCCGGCGATGCCCGTTTTTCCGTCGCGGCGGCGGCTCCGTCCCCGCCTTCCTCGCTCTGGACGCGCCTCCCCCCCACCCGCACACTGCGCCCGCTGTGCGCTTGCTTTTCGATGTCCTGCATCCCGCCCACGTGCACTTCTTCCGGCCCCTGGCGGAGGAGTGCGTGAAGCGCGGCGGATCCGTCCTCTTCACGGCTCGTGAGAAGGACGTGACGTTGCAGCTGCTGCAGGCGTTCGACCTGCCCCACGAGGTCCTCACCGGCATCGGCGGCGGCAAGCTGGGCCTGGTGCGTGAGATGGCGGTGCGGACGGGCAAGCTCATCCGTCGGGTGCGCCGGTTCAAGCCCGACCTGCTCCTGGGGATCATGGGGCCGATCATCGCGCCGGTGTCCCGCGTCACCGGCGTCCCGTCGTGGGTCTGGTACGACACCGAGACGGCGACGGCCACGAACCGCTTCGTGTACCCGCTATGCCACCGGCTGTTCCTGCCTCGGGGCTACGCGGGCCCCGCGCCGGCCAAGGCCGAGCGCTACCCCGGCTACCACGAACTCTCCTACCTCCACCCCGGGCGCTTCACCGTCGACCCATCGGTCCGGGCCGAAGCGGCCGTCGGCCCCGACGAGCCCTTCGCGGTCGTGCGCCTGGTGTCCTGGGAAGCCAGCCACGACGTGGGCGACACGGGCTTCTCGGACCCCGGGACGTTCGTGCGCGCCCTCGCCGAGCGGACCCGCGTCGTGATCACCGGCGAGCGCGGCGTGCCGCGGGACCTTCAAGGTTGGGCCCTCACCCTGCCGCCCCATCGCCTCCACCACCTGCTGGCCGAAGCCTCGCTCTACGTCGGCGAGGGCGCCACGATGGCCGCCGAGGCCGCGATCCTGGGCACCCCGGCCGTCTTCGTCCACACCGCGAGGCTGGGCTACATGCTCGAGCTGGAGCGCCGGTACGGCCTCCTCGTGAACACGCCGTCCCAGGACGCCGCGAGCAAGGCCGTCCACAGCTGGCTCGACGACCCCGAAGGCACCGCCACCGAGTGGGCTCGTCGCCGCGATGAGATGCTGGCCGACACGATCGACGTGGGGCAGCAGCTCATCGACACCGTGCTGGGCTGAGCGCCGACCCGCCGGCCCCGCCGCCCCGCTGGTACAGTCGCGCCGCCATGAAGAGCCCCACCAACTTGATCTGGCTCGACCTCGAGATGACCGGCCTCCATCCGGAGGTGGACGTCATCATCGAGATCGCCACCCTGGTGACCGACCGGGACCTCAACATCCTCGCCACGGGCCCGATGCTCGCGGTGCACCAGCCTGACGAGGTTCTGGAGCGCATGGACGAGTGGTGTCAGACCACCCACGGCAAGTCCGGCCTCACCGAGCGCGTCCGCCAGTCGACCGTGACGATCGAGGACGCGACGGCCCAGACCCTGGAGTTCCTGCAGCACTGGGTCCCGAAGGGGAAGTCCCCGCTTTGCGGCAACTCCATCGGCCACGATCGCCGGTTCGTGCGCAAGTACATGCCGGAGTTCGAGGACTTCCTGCACTACCGGCTGATCGACGTCAGCACGATCAAGGAGCTGGTCCGCCGTTGGTACCCCAACTCCGTTCGCCCGCCCCGCAAGCAGGGCAACCACCTGGCCCTGGACGACATCCGCGAGTCCGTGGCGGAGCTGAAGTGGTACCGCGAGCACGTCTTCGTCACGCCCTGATCGGGCCATTGCCGACGGGGATTCCCGAGGGGCCCCGCTGGTAATCTCTCCGCCGTGAGCATCCAGACCTTTCACCGGTACCGGTTGATTCGCCGAATCGCGCGCGGCGGCATGGCGGAGGTCTACCTCGCTGCCCACCGCGGCTTCGGCGACTTCGAGCGGCGGGTCGCGCTCAAGAAGATCCTGCCCGTGTACTCGGGCATGGAGGAGTTCGCGGGCCTGTTCCAGGACGAGGCGCGCATCTCCGCGGCGCTGGACCACTCGGGCATCGTCCAGGTCCACGACTTCGGCCAGCACGAAGGCGAGTTCTACATCGCCATGGAGTACGTGGACGGGCCGGACCTGGAGGAGGTCCTGGACCGCTGCCGGCGACGCGGGATCCTGCCGCCCATCGAGGCGGTGCTGCACATCGGCCACCGCCTCGCGGGCTGCCTGGAGTACGCCCACTCCCGGCGGGACGCGTCGGGGCGAGCCCTGAACATCGTCCATCGCGACGTCTCCCCGCCCAACGTGCTCATCGGGATCCACGGCGAGATCAAGCTCACCGACTTCGGGGTCGCGCGGGCGGAGATCCGCAACATCCACACCCGCCCCGGGGTGCTGCGCGGCAAATACGCCTACATGTCGCCCGAGCAGGTGCGACACGAGCCGGTGGACCACCGCTCGGACATCTTCAGCCTGGGCACGGTCCTGTACGAAGCGCTGACCGGCGTGAACCCGTTCGAGGGCAGCACCGACTACCAGACGATGGAGTCGGTGGGGCAAGCCGACGTCGAGCCCGCCGGCTTCATGCGCCCCGACACCCCGGCCGAGCTCGATCGCATCCTGGTGACCTGCCTGGAGCCCGAGCCCGAAGACCGCTACGCGAACGCCGGTGAGCTGCGGCGGGACCTGGGCCAGCTGATGCTCCAGTTCCGCAAGGCCGACGAGCCCCAGGCGCTCGTCGACTTCCTGCGCGACGTCTTCCCCGAGCGGGCGGCGGTGCCCGTGCGGGCCATGGGCGTTCAGGGGAAGGTGCCGCTGTGGGAGGGGCTTGCCCATCGGCTGTCGCCCATGGAGGTCCCCATCCCCGCTCGCTTGCCGGGGTCGACGCAGGGCGCACTGCGCCTGGCGCCGCGCTCCCTGCTGGACGAGTCGGGGGCCGACTACTCCGAGGCCGCTCGCCCCGACCAGCCGACCTGGCCCGGCAAGGCCCGGCCGGCCGAAGTGGGCGCGGAGACCGCGGAGATGGGGCCCGAGGAGGTCCTGCGCGTGTTCTCCGACGCCGGCCTGGACCAGACCGATCCCGAGCGTGCGCCGGTGGGGCGGGAGTCCGGCGAGGCCGAGCTGCCCGAAGGCACGGACCCCGTGGTGACGGCGCGGGACTGGGTCACGGACCCCGGCGTCGTGGCGCCCACGGATCTGGATCTGTCCGCCCGCCCGCCGGTCAGCGTGCGCCCGTTGGGACCCCATGGGACCCAGCCGGGGAGCGAGAAGCCTGCTCCGTCCATGCCGCCTCGCCGCGCCCCGAAGACGGGCACCGCGCCCGGCCAGAGGCCTTCGAAGCCCCGGGACACGCGCCCGGCCGTCGCCGCACCGAGCGCCCCGGCCAAGCCTGCGTCCAAGCCCCCGGAGCGCCGCCCCCCGCCCCCGGCGATTCGCCCGGCGTCGGCGCCGCTGCCGGCCCCGATCCAGCCCGAAGCCGCCCCCGATCCGACCTTGACCGACACGGATCGGCGCCGCTCCGCGACCCCGTCGAGTCGACGCACGAGCCCCGTGTTTCGCGAGGTCGGACTCCGCGGCCGCAAGGACCCCGGTCTGCCCGGTTTCGTCGGGGTGCCGTCGACCCGCCCCGGCGCCGGCAGGGAGCCTCTGGCATCGCGCGAGCGGCCGGCCCCGGGCTTCCTTCCGCCGGAGAACGCCGACGCCGAGCGCTCGAGCCCGGGCCTGCCCGTGCCCATCCTCGGCCAGGAAGAGCCCGAAGCGCCGATCCAACCGGAGCCGATCGTGCCCCCGCCCATGGGCTCGCTGATGGTGTCGGACCCGCTGCTGCGCGGCCTCCGGCGCCCCCCGCCGGAGACGGACATGGGCGTGCCGTTCGTCAACGAGTGGGCGCTCGGCGAGGCCGACTTCCACAAGACGGAGCCAGCGGCGCAGGCCTTCCGTCCGTCGGCTCCCCCGGCGGACCTGCCCGTAGAGGGCAACGATCCCACGCTGTACAACCCCATCGACACCGACGAGGCCATCGATTCGATCTGGGATGGGGGCCCCGACCCCAACGAGACCCTGGACGAGTCGATGGACGAGGGCCCCCCCGGGCCCGCCGACGACTCCGCCGACTCCTGGGACATCAACACCCCAGAGGACGAGTCGGACTCAGCGTGGAACGACGTCCCCGCGGGCGGCACGGTGCCCAGCGGCGAGGCGTTCGAGTTCGGCTCCTCGTTCGCGCCCAGCGACTTGCAGGTCCTCGGCGGTCAGAGCGCGCTCGACGACTTCCGCGGCACCACGAAGGCGTCGGCGCCCAACTTCGCCGAGGCCGCCCAGGCGTTGGCCGACGAGCAGGCCGAAGTCGAGGAAGAAGCGCCGCCCGAGGAGGAGTGGGCGGAGGCCCCGGAGGAGTCCGGGCGCTCCTGGTCGCCCTGGCTTCTGCTCCTCCTGCTCGTGCCCGCGCTCGGGATCTGGATGGCGCTGGACCGCGAACCGACCAGCCCGCCGACCCTCGTCGAAGACACCACCGTCCAGGCCCCCACCCGCCGCGTCGAGCCCCTGGAGCCCGTCGGTGCCCGCCCCGCCGCGCAGCCGCCCCCGGCGCGCAAGCGGGACGATCGCTAAGGTCGCTCCGTGGCGGAACTCGAGCCTCCTTACGAAGAGCGGCACCGGACCGATCCGAACCTGCTGGACCGCGACGTCGAGGCGCCGGTCTCGCGGATCGCGGACTTCGAGATCTTGCGTTGCCTGGCGACCCACGAGGGCATCACGTCCTACCTGGCCCACCGCCGGGGGGAGCTCGGCTTCAGCAAGCGCGTGATGCTCAAGGTCGCCGACAACCCGTTCGAGCGCGGCGCCGGCGTGTCCATGAGGCTCACCGACGAAGCCCGCCTGGGCATGCGTCTGTCCCACCCGAACCTGCTGTCTGTGCTGGATCTGGGCCGGGACGAAGGCCGCATGTTCCTCGTGCGGGAGTGGGTCGATGGACTCGGCGTGCGTCGGCTGCTGCAGCGTATGTGGGCGCAGAAGAAGCAGATGCCGCCGGCCGCGGCCCTGCGCATCGGTGTCGACGTGCTGCGTGCTCTGCACCACCTGCACACGGTGCGCTCCATCAGCTGGGCGCCCGAGGGAATCGTCCACTGCGCGGTGACCCCGTCGAACATCCTGATCTCCACCGCCGGCGAGGTGCGCATCGGGAACCTGTTCATGGCTCGTCCCCACGGCCGCGCGGCCAGCGGCACCGACCGCCGCGGCGCGCCCACGATGATCCCGGCCTTCCAGGCTCCCGAGCTGAGCGCGGGCCGGGCCCCGGAGCCCCGCTCGGACCAGTTCAGCCTGGGCGCGGTGCTGTTCGAGTGCCTGGCCGGCGAGGCCGCCTTCGAGGGCGCGCCGGACTCGGACTGGAACCGCTACCGCGACGATGCGCGCGTGCAGGCGATGCTCCGCGAGGACGCCGTGCCCGAGGGCATCCGCGACGTGCTGCTGGTGGCGATGGCCCCGGACCCGCGGGATCGATTTCCCGACGCCGGCGCCTTCAAGGAAGAGCTTCGCCGGGTCCTGCTGGACGAGTACCGCACCGACGGCGACCAGGAGCTGCGCGACGTGATCGAGACCTACTACGCGCCGCTGGGGTCCGCGCGGTAGGGACCGGGACGGCCGCCAGCTACGGCAGGAACCTGCCGGGGTGCGTGGCGATGGCGAACGGGACCGACGCGTCGTCCGTCGTCCGCCCGCCGCTGCCGGGCAGCGTGCGCGGGATCCGCAGCATGAAGGCCGACCCTTCGCCCACCGTCGACGTCACGGTCAGGTCGCCGCCCAGGCCGCGGGCGAACTTCTGGGAGATGGCGAGCCCCAGCCCGGTCCCCTCGAACTCCCGCGTCGAGGTGCCGTCCACCTGCCGGAACTCGTCGAAGATGTGCGGCAGCTGGTCTTCGGGGATGCCGATGCCGGTGTCCACGACGCGGATTTCGAGCTGGCCTTCGCCGTAGGGCCGCGTCTCGATGCGGACCGTGCCGTCGCGGGTGAACTTGACGGCGTTGTTCACCAGGTTGAGCAGGATCTGCCGGACCCGCTGGGCGTCGGTGCGCATCGGGGCCTGGGCCATGTCCTCGTCGTCCCAGACAATCTCGACCGTCATGTCCTTCGCCAGCACGCGCCCCGTCTCGAGCGCGACCTCGATGACCTCGCCCACCTGGAACTCATCGACCCGCAGCTCGAACTTGCCGGCTTCGATCTTCGCCAGGTCCAAAATCCCGTTGATGAGCTCCAGCAGGTCGCGGGCCCGCGTCGACATGCCGCTGACGGCCTTGAACTGCTTGGGGTTCATGTCCCCGTAGATGCCGCCGACCATCAGGTCCGAGTAGCCGATGATCGCGTTGAGGGGCGTGCGCAGCTCGTGGCTGACGTTGGCCAGGAACTCCGACTTGAGGCGGTTCGCCTCCAGGATCTGCTCGTTCTTGCGCCGCAGGTCCTGGTTGGCCGTCTCGATCTGATCGATGTACGCGATGTTCTGGACCTCGAGCTCGCGCTCGCGGGTGACGTCCGTGCCGATGACGACGTAGCCCTCGGCGCCGCCGGCCATGCGGTCGATGGTGACCTTGGCGAGGAACGTGCGGGCCTCGTGGTCCAGGCCGATGAGCTCCGTCTGCAGAGAGCCCGCGGTGTGCAGCTGCTCCATGAGCTCGCTCAGGGCCGCGTCGTCGTCGTAGAGCTCTTCGAAGAGCATGCGGAAGTGGTGGCGGCCGACCACCTCCGGGGAGCCGTAGCCGAAGGCTTCTTCGGCCCCCGAATTGAACGTCAGGATCTGGCCGGCGGCGTCGGTGGCGACGATGAAGTGGGACGTGGTCGAGTCCAGGACCTGGTTCAGGAAGGTCGTGGTCTGCCGGAGCTCCTCGGTGCGCTGCAGCACGATCTGTTCGAGGGACTCGGACAGGCCCTGGAGCTGCACCTTCTTGTCCTGCAGCTTGCTGTAGGCGGTGTCCAGGGCGGTGGTGCGCTCGGCGAGCTGCCGCGAGGTCTTCACCAGGGCATCGGACTTGTCGTCGATCTGCCGCTTGAGGGTGAGCTGCATCAGGGCCGCTTCGAACGACCGACGCAGGCTCGCTTCCGTGATGCCCGACTTCGGGAGGTAGTCGGCGGCTCCCATGCGGAACAGGTCGGCGGCGAGCTGCTCGTCGCCCTCCCCGGTGGAGATGACGACGGCGCAGTCGAGGGCGCGCTTGCGGATCTCGGCCAGGACTTCGACGCCGTCCAGGTCCGGGAGCCGGTAGTCCAGCAGGACGAGGTCCCAGGGCTCCGCGAGCAGGTAGTCCAGCGCTTCTTCGCCGGTGTGGGCGCGCTGGATTTCGGCGTCCGGCAGGACTCGGGCCACGATGGGCTCGATCAACTGCAGGAACATCGCGTTGTCGTCCACGAGCAGGACGCGGGTGGGGTCGCTCATGGGGCGACGGTACCAGGGGCGCCGGGGGCGCTCGGTCCGCTCAGCGGGTGCCGACCTTGAGGGACTGGCCGGGCTGGATCGTGTCGCCGCTCAACCGGTTCCACTTGCGGATCTGGTCGACGCTGACGCCGTAGCGCTTCGCGATGCCACTCAGCGTGTCGCCGCGGGCGACGCTGTGCTTCACGGTCTGGGGCGGCGCCTTCACCCGCAGCTCCTGGCCGGGGTTGATGGTGGTGCTGTTGAGCTTGTTCCAGTTGCGCAGCTCGTCGACCGAGACGCTGTGGGCCAGGGCGATCTCGAACAGGGTGTCGCCGCGTCGCACCGCGTAGGTGGTGGAGCGCGCGGACTTCGTGGACGCCGAGCCCGTGACCTTGAGCTTCTGGCCGACCCCGATGCGGTCGGAGCGCAAGCCGTTGAGGGCCATGAGCTGCTTGGTGCTCATGCCGTGCCGGTCCGCGATGACGGACAGGGTGTCGCCGCGGCCCACGGTGTAGGTGCTCGACGGCTTGGCCTTGGTGGCCGCGCTCGACTTCGAGGACTTCGAGGACTTCGAGGACTTCGAGG
>Ga0055584_100000349_pt1 | contig 43502 bp, 29 predicted proteins | sample OSDHelmetaG_FD_58716 | JGI IMG/M metagenome (GOLD analysis project Ga0055584, IMG submission 58716) | Pelagic marine sediment microbial communities from the LTER site Helgoland, North Sea, for post-phytoplankton bloom and carbon turnover... | ecosystem: Environmental > Aquatic > Marine >...
ATATTCAACCTTTATTTTTGATGCCGCGTGTCGGGCGATATCGATAGTTGTTGCCGCTACCGCGGCTACGGGTTCACCGCGAAATCTGACTTTATCCACTGCAAACACACGGTAATCGTGCAGTTCATAACCAAAATAATCCATATCGGTGTCAGCCGCGGACACGATTGCTTTGACGCCAGGTAGGCGCTCGGCTTCACTGCTATCAATAGAAAGAATTTTTGCATGCGCATGCGGACTGCGAAGCACAACACCATGGATCATCCGTGGCAGTTGCACATCCTCTGCATAGATAGCTCTGCCTGTAACTTTTTCCTCGGCATCCATGCGGGTCATACTCGAACCCAATGCGCCGTCTTTGTTAATTGCTGTCTTAGCGTCTACTTCTCCCGCTCCAAGTGCTCTCGCTGCCTCAATAATCTTGGTGTAACCGGTGCAACGACAAAGATTACTGGATATCGCAACACGCACCGCTTCCTCATCGGGATTGGACTCTTCGTCAAACAGTGACTTTAAAGACATGACCATACCGGGCGTACAGAAACCACACTGTATTCCACCTGCCTGAACCATTGCCTGTTGCACCGGATGCAAATCACCGGGTTTGCCCACACCTTCGATGGTCGTGACTTCGCAACCTTCAACTTGTAAAGCGGCAACCATGCAAGAATTAACGGCTTTGCCATCCAACAGCACAGTACAACTTCCACAATCACCCGTGCCACATCCTTCCTTAGTGCCTGTCAGTCCCAGATTGTTACGTAAGGCATCAAGCAATCGAGTGCGTGGCGTAACTTCAATGCTCTCCTGTTGCTGATTGAGGCTGAAATTCAATGTCTGTTTATTCATTATTTTAATATGTACTTTGATAGCAAATGGCTTGAAATCGATTATCTGAAACTATTGACTGTTTTGGTTTACGTTAGTGATTCGTGAATGCCAGAAGATCTCTTGTTCTACACATTCCTGCCTTGTCCTAATCACTAAAAGAGGAGAATCTAAAAGAAATCGTTCAGTGTTTCAATAACAATGCTTTGTCAAACTCATTGCGTTTGATGCAATTTATAATTAACCTTGGTATTTCTCAGTGAGGTTAGCATGATTAGCGATATCCGATTACGTTATCTATTTGAGTCCGCACGGCTAGAAACCATGCGTGCAGCCAGCGATAAGCTGGATGTCGCCACATCCTCGGTTAGTCGCCAGATAGCGGAGCTTGAGAAGGACCTGGGCATTCCCATTATTGAAAAAGGGCGCCGACGCATCAAGTTGACAGAAGCCGGGGAAGCGGCATATCTCTATTACCGCGACAAACTTTCCCAGGAAGAAGCCTTTCTATCAAAAATAGAAGAATTGAAAAATATGCGCACGGGTAATATCTACCTGGCCATGGGTTCTGCTTTTATTTCCCAGCAGTTTAGTGGAATGCTACAAACCTTTATGGAAGGTCATCCTAATATAAATGTACATATCCTCACAGACACGACTGCCTCTTTACTGCAGAAAGTACGCGATGACGAAGTCCATATTGGCCTGGTGTTCGCTATGCCTCGTGACCCCAAGATCAGAGCCAAGCTTACCATACCGCAACCTCTCAGAGTCATTGTAAGTAGCACACACAAACTAAGCCAAAAGAAAGTTATAAAGCTAACAGATCTTGCCGATGAAAAAATCGGTTTGCCAGAAGAAGAATTTCGCATACGCCAGATTATTCGAGAAGCAGAACAGGAAGAAGGAGTATTCCTAAACGCAACGATGACAACTAATTCACTCGACCTGCTCTCCGATTTCGTGGCAACGGGTCGTGGTATCAGTATTCTACCGGAGTTGGGTGTTCAGCGAGGATTGATGAGCGGTGAATTAAAAGCGATTCCTACCAATAATAAGCAATTTAATGAAACACAGAGCTTTCTTATAACTCGTATCGGCCGACAACTTCCCATTGCCGCTCATCACCTTGCTATGAGTATTGAGTCTTATCTCAAAAACTCCTTTGATACCCTTGAGTCGTAAAGACGTCTACTACTGGATTGGTATTCAGTCAGCTTCAATCTTGATTGAACAGCCGTCTATTTTAACAGGGGCATCACTTCAGAACTAAATCGCTCAAGCTCTTCCAGAGTGGGATGATACTGTAATAAAAAGGTCTCAATTCCCAGAGATTCAAACTCATGCATTCGTTCAGCAATTTGTTCGGGTGTACCAACCAAACCAGCAATTGTTCCGCCATTCGTGCCTACTTTCTCAACTTCAGCTAAATATTTATGCATTACGACTTCTTTGTCTCCACCTTTAATATTCGTGTGAAGTAGAGATAGTAACCTTTGAAATTCAAGCTGAGCTGCCTCTTCCGTTTCACGACAAATTACGAATGCTGACATGCCGAACTTTAGTTTCCTCTCATTGATATCGGCGCGTTTTTTCATGTCGGCGACAATCTCTTTAATCTCATCTAGTGGTCTACCGTTAATTAGAAAAATGTCAGCCACTCTGGCACCTAAAGCGCGACCTTGCTCAGACTCACCGCCAATATAAATGGGCACGTGTGGTGTTTGAATTGACTTCGGTGCAATCGAGGCTTGTTTAATGTCGTAAAACTCACCTACGTAGCTAAAATCATTCTCAGTCCACAGTCCCTTCATTACATCGATATATTCTGCAGAACGGGCATAACGAACATCATGACTGAGCACCGGTGCGCCTAGCATTTCATATTCAGGAAGCCACCAGGCAGAGACAAGATTGATGGCGAATCGTCCCTTACTGATGTGATCGATACTTGTTGCCATTTTAGCTGTCACACCCGGAGCACGCAGGCCAGGCTTTACTGCAGCAATAATTTCAATGTTTTCGGTCAACGCGGCAAGCGCAGTCGCCGTGGTCCATGCATCAACAAGATCGAGTTTCTCACCGTTTGGGTGAATAAAATGTTCTGCCAATAATAAAGTATCAAAGCCACAACGATCCGCTAGCAGCGTCGTTTGCTTCACGTACTCATAAGAACCAATACCCTCTGCAGGGTCATCTGTCATGATCCAGTTTCCATAAACCGGGGGCCAAAATCCTAAGCGCATAGTTAAGGACTATCCTTTAATGTCACTAAAAATTGTTAACATAGCCTAATCTTAGCGAGCAGATTAAGTTGTTACAATAGCAACTAAACTATAGCAGAATTAAAATGGTTGCTCTCGAAGACTGCAAAATCAGGTTTACTAGAAGCAAAAAAATAACCTATGGGAATAAAGATTTTTTCATATTGAAGTACATTGAATGATTCTGAGTTTTGCCTTGCTTTAATTCAGATTCAGTTCTAACAATTAAAATTAACTGAAGCAAAAACTGTATCCGGCGACTTTATTATCACACCTCTAAAATTTCCTTGAAAACTCGCTGGTAGTTTAAACCAAGAATCTTTCGTACCACCTCTTCTGAGTGCCCCCGTGAAAGCAAGCCGCGAGCTATAGTTTTATAGCGTTTCTCATTGTCAACTTCTTCTATATACGGCGGCCAGCGAACTTTTAAGGTAAGTTGTTCTTGTGCTGAATATATTCTTAGGTGCTCTTGCCACATAAGGTCTCCGTCAACACCTGGGTAACCAGTCAGTTCGAAATCCGATCCAATACCGACATGGTCAGGGCCTACCAGATTAATGACATAATCGAAATGATCGAGAAGATCATCAAGCGTCGATGCGGGGTTATCACTTACAAACCAATTGAAGTTGGAAATGCCCATCACTCCGCCCTTTGCAGCGAGGGCTTTGATTTGTTCGTCCGTCTTGTTACGGGGATGCTTGCACAAGGCCATACAATTCGTGTGCGAAAACACGATCGGTTTTGTGGAGATATCAATCGCGTCCAGCGTCGTTTGATAACCAGAGTGACCGACATCGACTATGACCCCGAGTTCATTCATTCTTCTAACCAAAGCAACACCGAAGTGAGTCAGGCCCGCCTGGGTACGTTCGGTGCAACCATCGCCAACCCAGTTTCGCAAATTATGGGTAAGTTGAATTTGTCGCACACCGAGACCATAAAATAGATCGAGCCTGGAAAGATCGGTTCCAATGGCCGTACTATTCTGGAAAGCTGGTAAAATACCGATCCTGGAATCCTGTTTCGCTTTTTCTATATCAGAAAACTTACTAATCATTAAAACGCGATCGGAGTGCTTATTGATACCAGCATTCAACTGAGCGAGACCCGTAAGACTCGACTGATAACTTTCTTCTGCAACAACGGAACCGATTGTTGGGGCGGCAATGGTGATGCCGGAATTCCTGGCAGGAATGAATTCATTATCACCAGTGTTCACATTTGGTTTGAATTCACACAAATCATCTATGACGATGGATTCGGCTATCAACTTGTCGAGTTTATCCCTTTTATCTGAGTTAGCACCGGTCCTAGCACGAGTCTGCGGAAGCGCTGCAGAGAGGACAGCCGCTGTCATTCCTTTGAGCACCCCTCTTCGTGATTGTTTCATATCATGTTCTCCTGCCGGTGGGTAGCTGCATAGATATTATAAAGACTACACGCGTATGAAATTCTCTAGTACAAACTACTCTTAATCTTCCATTGACTCAAGGTTTGAAATTGTTATACAGCCTCAAGTCATAATTACCAATTTTGTTAAATTATTTTACCTGTCGTGCTATGTATTACATTGATATAGTCGAAACAGTCAGCTACATTCAGTCAAATAGACTTTACCTAATTATTTGCTGATGATGTCTTCCCTCTCTAATATTACTTCGAACTACTTATTTTTATGTTAAAGCCACTCAAACTTTTTTTCCTGCTTATACTTTTTCTAACGGTTTTTTTTCAGAGAGTCAACGCTACTCCTGACTTGCAGCAACTTGGCGAGACCTATGTCGACAAATGGATAGAATTCTATCCAAGTGAAGCATTCACAAATGGGGACACAGATGCGGCCTGGCAATTCGAAAATTTTTCTAGCACACGCGTCGCGAACTGGTTGGAATATAATCAGAACATTTTAAAACTGCTCAGAATTGCCAATGTAGATCTATCAATCGATCAAGCGATAGACTCACGTGTGCTGCTCCGTCAATCTTTAATGGAACTAGAAAGATGGCAATACGATAAGGTTCTAGATAACCAGGCAATATTCTATGCAGAATTGATTTCTCAAGCCCTGACTTACGTGTTAGTGAGAGATCAATTTACAGCCGAAGAAAAGATAACAATATTGATAACACGATTAAGGGGTGTGCAGTCTCTTGCCGAGCTGGGACTGGCTTCACTGATAAATGGGAGTCCGCAAAGAACTCGGCGCGCAATTAAGATCCTGCAGCAAACCAACGAGTTTTATAAAAATAATTTACCCGAAATAGCAGCAGAGTGGACGAATCGAAAAAATAGCGAAGAACTTGAACAACAAATATACAACACCATAGATGCCATTAAGAAATTCATAGCGCATATTAATGAACAGGTACTGCCGGTAGCTTCAATCCCTGACAAATTCGAATCGACTGACTACGCGCGTAAATTGAAATTGAATACTGATAGCAATTTGAGTCCGGAAAAATTAAAGCGAAGTGCATTAAAGGATATTGATGAAGTACGAGAATTAATGGCAAGCCTGGCTACTAGTTGGTGGAAGGAGACCTACCCGCACACTAGAATTCCGACCGGCGAAAATGAATTACTCCAGGCTGCTATGCTTGTCATGGAAAATGAACGTCAGGATAACCGCAATGACTTTCTGGGTTTTTTTATAAAATTAACAAACGATGCCGAAGCATTTGTAATTCAGCATGAACTTGCCACGGTTCCATTACCGCGTACCTTAAAGGTGGCTTTATCACCCGATCATTTTTCCGGCGCAGCCTATGGTGGGGTCTACCCGACGGGTCCTTTCGACCCCGATGCCACGACTCTTTTTTACCTGCCGAGTATTCCTGACGATTCAGCCGAAGATCAAAAAACTGGTTTTTATCGCTCTTTCAACACACATTTCAATACCATGATCATCGCACATGAAATGTTGCCCGGACATTACCTGCAATACAAAGTAGGTGTCAGTACTGCGCCCGCCGCACGATCGCTTTTTGCCAACGGGGTCTACGTAGAAGGATGGGGAACCTTTAGTGAAGAGCTAATGCTGAATACAGGCTGGGGAGGTGGACAAAAACTAACCCGCATGGCGCACCTTAGAAAAAGGCTTGAAAACGCAACACGCGCGTATGTCAGTGTCATGGTGCACAATGAAGGCTGGGAAAAACAACAAGTGATTGATTTTGCAACGAAACGCGGCTTACTCGCACCACAATTTGCAATCAATCTATGGAATCGGGTAATGAACAGTCCATTGCAGATCACGAATTATTTTCTGGGCTTTCACGCATTCAAAAAACTTTGGCAACAACAAAACGCACGACTCGGCGATGAGTTCAAAACGCGCGACTTTGTCGATGGGGTTTTGCAGGCTGGGCCCATCCCTATCGATGCACTTGGCGCAACACTTGAGTAAACTATTGAATATATTGAATTTTAAAAAATTTATTTGATTCAGAAAAGTAGATTTATGACAATTAACACCAACTGAGGCTCTACTCAAAGCAAGCTGATTTTGGCCTGAGAGTGCGGCATTACTGATCTGGTTTGGTCGTATTGCGGTATGCAAAACCATTGATTGCTTTTGACGCAATCAAATATATCTAAAGGTGTTATTGAAACAATCACCTAAATCTAGTCGAATTAGCATTGGCTAGAATATCTATTTAGCATTGGCTAGAATATCTATTGAAAGTCTTTCTTCTTTCTAGATTTACAGTATTGATTCTGAATGTGGAACTTGGGGAGGTCTGTTTTGTTGATTTCCTCAGTACATGTATCGCCAGTTGTTGAGGGTACATCGGCAAATACTAATTAATTAACAAACAAAAAATGATATTTACATTCTTAAAAGTAGGGGGAGAAGCATGAACACAGAACGACCAGTATTTAATCGAATTATTATGGCTCTGCTAACATTGACCATAGGGTCTTCAAGCAGCTTTGTTTTTGCACAAGACTCACTCGAAGAAGTTGTCGTTACAGCGCAGCGAAGAGAACAGAACCTGCAAGACGTGCCCATCAGTATCAGCGCCTTTGATGCTGGCGCCATCGAAAAGAATATGTTTAATGACGTCGCCGATTATATTACCCGCACCCCGAATGCCAGTTGGGCCTCAACGGGCTCCAGATCACGTCGAGAGTTGGCTATCCGTGGTACAACTAACTTCCTCAACGTCAATTCAACGCTCCGCTCCAGCACCTTTGCATTTTACCAGGATGATTTCAGTATTGGCGGTAGTTCCGGTAATCCACCCATGATGGACATTGAGCGTATCGAGATATTACGTGGCCCGCAGGCGACTTACTTCGGCAGGAACGCCATGGGTGGCGGCATCAACATGACCTCGAAAAAACCCAATAGCGAGAAGATAGAAGGCTCGATCATGTTTGATTATGGCAATTTCGATACCAAGGATGTTGAAGGCGTGCTCAACGTCCCTGTTATTGAAGGAGTACTGGCTTTGCGCGGTAATATTAAATACCTCGAATCAGATGGAAATATCAAAAATATTAATCCAGCCCAGGATGGCAACACCCAGAAAAACAAATACGGCAGGCTCGCAGCCCGCTGGACCCCGACGGCTGAGCTGACGGTGGATTTAAACGCATCGGTTGGCTCCGAGAAATCGGGCATGCGTGAAGGTATCCCATCAGGCGTTCTGTCTTTCTTTGGTGAACGAATTTTCGGAGCCCACTCCCAGGGTACACCAGACGTTGATGGCAACGGCTTCTTAGGTGGCAACCCGGATGGAGTCGGTTTCTGGCCGAACAACACTAACAAGACCAACTTTGGCCAGGACCAGGAAGTTGGCCTCAATTATCGACAGCTAGTAGGCCGGGTCGATTATGAATGGAACGAGAAAATCCTGTTCTCGAGTATTACCGGTATTATCGATTCTGACTTTTACCTCAACGGTGATATTGATGGCTCCAGTTTGAGCCAGTTTAATGAGTTTCGCGATATTGATCGCAGCAGCATAAGCACGGAAGTCCGTGTACAGAACGTCGACGACGCCAAGTATCGCTGGAGTGCTGGTGCTATCTATGCCAAAGATAAGGGGCTAATTGATAGTAGTACCTTCAACGGACCCGACAGCCAGTTTGGCAATGGCGACGTAGCTACCTTGCCTGGAGGCAACGGCGGTACGGAAACTAACCAGGGGTTCAGGTTTCCTGGTGGTCCCGAGTTTGAGTCGCTTAAGAGCATAGCCGTTTTCGCACAAATAGAGGGCGACTTCTTGGACGACAGACTGACCCTTGCTGTTGGTGGGCGTTATTCCGAGGAAACCAGCGTCTTCATAGATTTGGTTAATAATATAAATGTTAAATCAAAAGATACCAGCTTCTCTCCTCGCTTCGCGGCTAATTACAGAGTCACTGACGACCTCAATGTCTACGCCACCGTTTCAAAAGGCTTCAAATCGGGAGGGGTGACCGAATTTGGTGGAGCCCCCGTACCCTTTGATCCTGAGGTAGTCTGGAACTATGAGGCAGGGGTAAAGGCGGAGTTCTTCGATAGCAGGCTGCGCGTCTCTTTTGCTGCATTTTGGATGGACTGGACCGACATGCAGGCAGAATTTCTGGCAGGCAATTTGGGGGCAGGAGGGGGCGCTGGAGCCGGGAACGTTATCAGCAACGCCGAGAAGGCATCGTCAAAAGGCCTAGAGTTATCGCTTACCGCCCTGCCTATGGATAATTTGGTTCTGAATTACAATGTTGGCTATCTAAGGGCACAATTGGACAAGGCAGTCATCTTCGTTCGGACTAATCAATGCGACAACGTTGCTCCGTCCACTGAATGCAACCATGACCTTAGTGGCTCTACCACACCATTATCGCCAAAGTGGACCATGTCGGCGGACGCTGAGTATACCCGTGATCTCACTCCCACATATGAAGGTTTTGCACGTCTAGAATGGACCTTCAGGGACACCGTTGACAGAACCTTAATTGAGGGCTTGCTACACCCGGATGAGTTTCCCTGGAAAGTGCCAGCTTATAATTTCTTCAACCTGAGAGTCGGTGTTCGCCACGAGAACTATTCTGTGACGGCCTATGCCGAGAACTTGTTTGACAGTGAGCATTACCAGAATGCCTACGTCAAGGCCTGGGCAGGTGGTGTCGCGCTGGAACCGTCCTATCAGAGTTACGGCGTCCGGTTTAAATATAGTTACGACTAGTAAACCATTTTTCCTGATGTAAAAACTGTCAAAGCGGCATCTGCCGCTTTGACAGTGCAGTACCCCCTTCGTCCCACCCAATAGAGGTAACTGAAATGAATAAAAAACACTATCAGCTCCCCCTGATTTTCTCGATCCTGTTAAACCTGTTTATTCCATTAGCAAGTGCAGGGACAACCGCCATTGTTGGCGGGACCGTGGTTGACCTGAATGGTAAATCGTCACTAAGTGATGCAGTTATTCTCGTCGAAGGAGATAAAATAACAGCGATTGGCAAGGCTGGTGATGTCAACATTCCCGCTAATGCCGAACGCATTGATGCCAGTGGCAACTGGCTGATCCCCGGTCTGATGAATATGCATGTCCATCTCGGGCTGATACTTCCTGGTAAAATGAAAGCTCAATTGGCGAATGAAAGCGAAGCGGCCCTGGCTCTGCGCATGGCCGATGCAGCGCGTAACGTGTTACAGGCCGGAGTTACTACCATTCGGCTGCCAGGCGATACCGCTCATGCCGACATTGCATTAGATCGCGCCATTAAAAAAGGTCAAGCCATAGGACCCCGTATTTATAGTGCTGGAGAAGCGGTGACGATTACCGGTGGGCACGGTTCAAAAAAGGATGGTAAAGCCAACTTTGACGGTCCCGATGAACTGGTCAAGGAGGCCCGCAGGCAAATAATGGCCGGAGCAAAGTGGGTCAAGATCCTCATATCAGGCGGAATCGCTACCGACGGTGGTGGCCTGGCTGCAGCACTGATGACACCGGAAGAAATCAATGCGGTTGTCGACGCCGCGCATCGATTCGGCGCCAAGGTAGCAGCTCATTCAGGTTCGTCGGTTGCAACCAGCATTGCTGTTGATGCAGGAATCGACTCAATTGAACATGGTTATTTCCTTGATGAAAAAACCCTCAGGAAAATGAAAAAGCACGGCACTTATCTGGTACCGACTATCGTCGTCAGCCAACCTGCCACGGAGCCGTTTTTTAAGAAAATTGGTTCTCCTGACTGGTACCTGAAGCGACGTAATGAGGCCGGCAAGGCCCATTTTCAAGCTTTGAAGACCGCGATTAAGGTAGGTGTGAATATCGCGCTTGGTACCGATCAGCTACCGCATGAGCCCAACGATGGTACGACAGCAACCGCCCGTGAGGCTCAATACTATGTAGAAGCTGGTATGACTCCCCTACAAGCCCTGCGTTCCGCGACCATTGAGACTGCAAAACTGCTGGGAGCTGAGGATCAGATAGGCTCTCTTGAAGTTGGTAAGTTCGCCGATATTGTTGCATTGGACAAGGATCCGACTGAGGACATCAAGGCTCTGCGTAATATCCAGTTAGTTATGAAAGGTGGTGCTGTTTATCGTAACGAGTTGGGACAATAGTTATCCGGCCTGAGACATAGGCAATGAAAAAAGCCTTTTGGATAGTTGTTGTATTGCCCCTTTGGCTGCTGGCTTGCTCAGGCGAGCAGCCCGAGACCGCTAAGGAAGTTGTAGCCGTTAGAACAGCGGAATCGCCAAGCGAATCTGTCTCCCTTAAAGAAACAGAGCTAACTGGCGAACTTCTTGTCAGAGCAGTCTCTCTGATTGACGGCACCGGAACCACTCTGCAGTCTGACATCGATATTCGTATATCACAGGGACTAATTGTTGAAATTGGCTCTAGGCTGTCTGCTGCGAGCGGCAGCGTGATTATTGATGGGAGTGGCAAATATGTAATTCCGGGTCTGATCGATGCCCATGCTCACCTGGATGCCCCTGTTGTGTTTCAGCTCACGCCGGATGAAAAGGCACAGATTATTGAGCATACCCCCAAAGCATTTCTGTATAACGGTGTCACCACCGTCCTCAATGTTTCTTCGGACGCAGACTGGATATTCGAGCAACGTCAGGCTGAGCGCGACGACAAAATATTGTCTCCAAGGATCTATGCCATGGGGCGTTCTTTGACCCCGGAAGGTGGTTGGGGCAGCCGACATGGCGGAGGTCTGGTCGATACTGAGGCAGCCCTCGCACGTGCTCAAGACTTAATTAGTCGTGACACAGATGGTTTCAAAGTGATGATTGAAGATGGTCTGGGTGCGTCAGGAACCTATACTCGAATGAGTGAAGAAATGATGATGGCCATTTCGGGAATCGCTCAGGAACACAAAGTCCCCATCTATACTCACGCAATCAATCTGGATGAATTTCACTCTGCGGTGAAGATATCTTCAAAGGCGATTATTCATGGTCTCGAAGATCCTATTCCGGAAGGCGATAGCATCCTGCAGGACATGGTGGAAAATAATGTTGCTATGGTTCCAACTCAGAGTCTGTGGGAGGCCTTTCTCGGACACGACGACGCGGCAGCCGATCTGGACGATCCGATCTTACGCGCCAGCGTTCCTCATTTTCTACTGGATAACATGCAGGACCCCGTTTACCGCGCCGAAGAGACCAAACGTTTTCTCGCAGTTGCCAATATGCCGGTCTACGAATGGGCCGCAGAAAAGATTCCTGTTTTTCTTGAGAATATACTCAAAGCGCATGAAGATGGTGTTTTACTCGCCGCCGGTACTGACGCGGGCGGACCAGTAGGATTCAACTTTCAGGGTTACAATTTGCCCTGGGAAGTGAAGCTATTTGTTCAAGCAGGTTTGAGTCCAATGGATGCTCTACTGGCGTCGACCCGCAACGGCGCAATGGTCATCGGTATAGAGGATCAATTGGGTACAGTTGAAGTCGGCAAGCTAGCTGATTTTCTGTTGCTGACGGCCAACCCACTCGAGGATATCGAAAACATCCGTAAAATTGAAACCATTATTTACAAAGGCAAGGCTTACCCGCGCGACCAATTTGCCTATCAAGCTCCTGATTCCTGAATCGCGTAGAGAAAATCAAGATCAGGTAGAGTTTAATTTTATATTAGTATCTTATTTAAAATGCTAGATGTGTTCTTTTAACAATCACAAAGTCTTAATCAGCAGCAAGGCTTTCTTAAATCCTAATTAAGCTTTCTCTTACTGCACTTTCTCGATACCCACCAACACATCACTACCAATGGGAAAATACAATGCATTATAAAAAAACCATAATGACGATTATTACACTGCTGCTTGCATCGACAGTGTCTGCACAGAACGAGTTGGAAAAAATGACCTGGAAGGAAGTCGAGTTTGCCCTCAAGGAAGGGACAGATACCGCGATTATTACCATTGGTGCAACGGAACAGCATGGACCTCAACTGGCCCTGGCAAGTGACTCAGCCTCTGGTGATTGTCTGGCCCGAGAAATTGCTGAGCGAGTTGGAAAGACCCTTATCACGCCCAACATCCGCCTCGGCATTTCTCCTCATCACATGCACTTCCCTGGCACCATTGCCGTGCGCAGCCAGGTTCTTAAATCTCTGGTCTATGAATACGTCCACAGTCTCGCATGGCATGGCTTTCGTCACATTTACATCATTCCGACTCATGGCACCAATTTTGGAATGGCCGGAGAGTTAGAAATGGAACTACGTCAACTCTATCCGCATATCAATATTTTTTCTTTTTCCGACCCTAATGCTTACATTGCGGCGCTAACTGACACCTCGAAACGTTTGGGTGTCGATCTTGCCGAAGCAGGTTCTCACTCTGGTCTGTCAGAAACAGCTATGATCATGGCGTGCCAACCGGAACTTGTTCATTTGGATAAAGCAGAAGTGGGCTTTATGGGTGATGCCTATGCTATGGGAGAAAAACTCAATCGGGATGGTACTCACTCAATTTCTCCAATTGGGGTGCTCGGTGATCCACGCGGCGCAACTGCTGAAGCAGGCAAAGAATATTTAGACAGTTTAGCCACACTACTCACAAACCATCTCGAACAGAGGCGCTCAGGATGGAAAGCAGAACTTCCGGGTCAATTGCCTAGTGGCGGTTTGGCGGCACCTGAGGGAGAACTTGCGGAAGCCATCAATGTGCGCCGCAATGGAGACCTCGGCAAAGCCAGAAAAATGCTCAAAAAGAAACTCCGCAAACAAGCGGACAACCCCATGATAATTTTGGAACTTGCAAAAACTGACACACTCGACAACAAGATAGATGTCGCAAGTTTAAGTCTGCAATCACTTCTCTCCAGGAGAAATAGTAATGACGTGCAGGAGAAAATTCACGATGAGTTAGCTCTTGTTTCTTTATATAGCGGTAGTTTTTCCAAGGCCACAGAACACAAGCTAGAAGCGAAACGTCTTCGAGCTCTCGCTAATGACCCAATGGGAGAAGGATTAAAGCTTTTTTACGTCGCTTATTATCAAGTCGAAACGGGTCAAATAGATGCAGCACTAAAGAGCTATCAACAGGCCCTGGATCTGGCCCCGGAGGTGAGTGACATTAATCTCGACATTGAGCACCTGTCTGGATTAGCCCTGGTCAAATCAGGACGCTTGCTTAACGCCGCAGAGCGACTGCGGGTGATTGGTGACGCGCTTCGTAAGCCTGAATACCAATCTCAAATTCGTCGCTTTTATCATCTAAATGGTGAAATTCTTCTGCGACTCAATCGCCCACAAGATGCGAGTATAAATTTTCAAGCGGCAATCGGCGTCTACGACCACCCTTTGTATCGTGAAAGCTTAGCCCGTGCCCTTTGGCAAAGTGGAGATATCACCGGTGCTATTACAGAGCTTGAAAAGTTGGTCGCTCTCACGGATGCAAGGCTCGATGTCCCCATTCATTATGTAAAAGCCCATTTTCAATTGGGACAACTTTATGAAGAACTGGGTGATCGAAAGCAGGCTCAGGAATGGTATCAACGCTTCTTGCAATATTGGAATACCAGTGATTTAGATCTCGAAGAAATCCAAATTGCCAGAAAAAAGACTGCATCATGATCTCATGAGAACTGTTTTTTAACCGGCGTGGAAATCAGAATTACAATGATAGGAAAACTGGAAGCCAGGAGTTATTAATAAAAAAGTGAAGCGCAATTTAAAAAAAAATCTAGTTATTCTAATTATCTTACTAAGTGCCAGTAATAATGCGCTGACGCAGGACCATTCTCGCGAACCATCTGATAATAATCCAGCTGCTGCACAAGTAGATTCTGCTAAGCCAGACTGGCCGTCTTATGCTGGTGCAGCCGGAGGCGGTCAGTACTCCCCACTCAGTCAGATTAACAAAGATAACGTCAAAGAACTCAAGCAAGCCTGGGTCTACCACAGTGGTGATGTTTCAGACGGTAGCGATGGTACAGCGAAGACCCCGCTGGAAGTTAACCCCATACTTGCCAACGATAATCTCTATATATGCACACCCTTCAATCGTGTCGTCGCTCTCAATCCTGCAACGGGGAGCGAAGTCTGGAGTTTTGACCCTGGTCTTGATAAAAAAAATACTTATTCAAAAGGCAGTTATTGCCGGGGCGTCAGCTATTGGTCGGAAAAGCCTGATCAGGATCAAGAAGCCACATGTAGTCGACGTGTGTTTAGTGGTACCGGTGATGGGCGTCTTATTGCTGTTGATGCAGATACGGGTAAGTTATGCCGTGACTTTGGCAACGAGGGTCAAATCGATTTAAACGCTTTTGACTATCATGGAGAGGGTACTATCTCGCAGTCCTCGCCACCGGCGATTTATCAGAATGTTGTCATAGTAGGCTCAATCATACTCGATGGTGAATGGGCAAACGCGCCGGATGGGATTGTCAGGGCATTTGATGTACGTAGTGGTCGCGAGTTATGGAACTGGAATCCGATTCCCGCACATCTGAGTGACACCCTCGGCGGTGCGAATACCTGGGCACCGATAGCCATCGATAGTAAGCGCGGTTGGGTCTTTTTGCCGACCGGCAGCCCAAGTCACGATCCTTACGGTGTAAAACGATCTGAAACGCTTCCCTATGGTAATGCTGTCGTGGTGTTAGATGCCTTGACGGGGGAGGAGGTCTGGTCGTATCAAACGATTCACCACGATTTGTGGGATTACGATTTACCGTCGATGCCGACGCTGGTGGAAATAAATCACAAGGGTAAAAAGGTAGAAGCTGTTCTACAGGCGACAAAAACCGGCTTCCTGTTTGTACTGGACAGACTAACAGGTCAGCCCTTATTTCCAGTTAAAGAAACGGAAGTTGCGCAATCGGATATAAAGGGTGAAAAATCTTCGCCAACTCAACTCTTTCCACAATCGCCGCCACCATTTACGACGCAATCGATAAGTGCAGATGATGCCTGGGGGCTGACATTCTGGGACAGGAAACAGTGCCGAGATAAGCTCCAAACGCTAAGAAATGAGGGTTTGTTCACACCACCAAGTGTTAATGGTTCTGTACTTTTTCCTTCTACTTCCGGCGGTAGTAACTGGGGTGGGTTGGCCTATGATCCTGACTCGGGTCTGGCAGTGGTTAACTCCACCAGCGTGATCACTTCGCAAAAACTGGTTCCTCGTGAAGGTTTTGAAGGCAGCGACGATGCACAGCCAAAACAGGGAAAATCAATAGCGATGATGCCCGGTACGCCCTATGTCTGGATACGGGAATTTCTCTCTTCTGATTTGGGGATTCCCTGTAACCCCCCGCCCTGGGGTAATTTAAGCGCGATTGACACTAGCAGTGGAAAAATACGTTGGCAGATTCCTTTTGGGCGTAAGCCATTTGCTTTCGGACTCTTTAATACACCCCAGAGCTGGGGTTCACCGAATCAAGGTGGGCCAATGATTACAAAAGGTGGTCTGATATTTATCGGGGCAAGTCTTGATAGCAGGTTTCGTGCGTACGATCTTTCGTCAGGTAAAGAAGTCTGGAGTGCAGATCTTCCCGCCCCCGGAACGGCTACGCCCATGACTTATTTACATGGTGAAAACAACAAGCAATATGTTGTGATTGCGGCAGGCGGGTATCCGACTTTCGACCCCAAACTAAGTGACACTATTGTTGCTTTTACTTTGCCTGAATAGTTATTGAAGGTGTCGAGGTTCTTATTTATTTTTGAATATTAAAAATCATCCGGTCTTCAGCCAGGATAACAGGCCCATCATATTGCTTCTTCATGGCACTAGTAAATTTCGCCCAGATAGATGGCCCGGGACTTGAACCCAAATAAAGACTCGACATCTCAACGGCAGCAGGAACGCTGGTATAGGGAGCCAAATGATAAGCTATTAGTTTTTTTGCCCCGGCTTCCTGAGCTAGCTTGCCTAATTGCGTAGGACTGGTATGACCTGTCTGTGGACGTTTCTTCATCAATTTGTCACTGTGAAAATCTTTACTGCTGAACTTGCCACCACCTGGGGTCATGCCCAAATCTGGTTTTACACATTCATGTACTAGTATATCGACATCTTTTCCAAGCTTTAGCATGCCATCAGAAACACCGGTATCCCCGCTGATTGCTACGGAACCATATTCAGAATCAATTCTATAGCCCAGACTGCTCATGTTTGGGAAAGGCAGATGATCAGTTTCGAGGCAGCTGACCTTGAATTTATCCGTTTCGATAACGACACCGGGGGAAATATTTTTTGCCTTGAATGGTGGTTCCTGTGTAGGACGTTTTTTCATATGCGGAGGCCAATACGTCAATATTTCATGGACAAAGTCATAATCCATCGCATGCATATGCCGTATTGCACCATTCGACATACTCTCGGTTCCCTTTGGGCCATAAACATTAACAATTTCCTGTCTACCAGCAATCCAGTTACTAATGACGAAATAATCGTAGTCGGCAATGTGATCAAAATGCATATGTGTAAAAAATAGATGATCAATCTTCATCGGGTTGATGCCAACCAGCATCAAGTTTTCCAGAACCCGGCGACCGCAATCAAACTGCAGGACAACGCCATCCACCACGACAGCACAGCTGGCACCACCACGAAGAGGATCAGGGAGCGCAGATCCAGAACCCGTAATAATTAGCTGCATACCTTTTTTATTCAGATCAACACTTGAGTTGGCGGACTTTTCCGAGCTAAGTGTTTCGCTGGCCGCTGCATGAGTCTGTTGCCCGGTCAACGCTGCTGCACCAGTCAATGCTCCGCCAGCCAGTGCTGCTAAAACGACTCTTCGATTATTGTCGACTTTTTTTGATTCATCATCAGACACATCAAATCCCCTTCAACAATTTAGTTTTGAATAATTGAATCAAATATTACCTAATTACCCTATTCGCTCCTATGCAGAGTCATAGTTATTTGATTGCGTAAAAGACAACGAACTCTATTTTAGTGGATATTGAACCTATACTATTCATAGGTATCCTTTGCCTGACTATCCGCTAATATAAGACCTTAAACTTAAGGAGTGTAACGATGAAATACCCTTTATTCGCGCTGTTACTATTTGGCCTCAGCTTTTTTTCCTCAGCCGAACAGGCAGAATTACCCTCTACTCCGACACTGGCTCTTGTAGGCGGCCAGCTCATCGATGGCTATGGCGGACGTCCTATGAGAGATGCGGCAGTGTTGATTGCCGGCAATCGCATTATTGAAGTGGGTCGCCTTGCCGAAGTATCTATCCCTGAAGGAATAAAAGTAATCGATGTAAATGGTATGACTATTATGCCGGGCCTGTGGGAATCACATGGTCATTTATTCCATGCCGGGGAAGGCGACCCGGCCTCGTTTCCAGCCAGGTTTGCGGAACAGGCTGACGTGATTATGGCCGCTGTCGCAAAAACCTCACTTTTATCAGGTATCACTTCGTTTCGTGATACCGGTGGGCCTATTCAGAAGCAACTTAAACTTAGAGCTGATATTGAAAGCGGGAAGTTAATCGGCCCAAGATTGTTTCTTGCCGGTCCCATTCTCAGACAAGCCAGCCCCGAGGCAAGTGCCAGAAAAAGCGACTATGCCGTCTCTTCACCGAAAGAGGCGAAAACTTTAACAGAAAAAGTCATTGCTATGGGTGTCGACCAGATCAAAGTCTATGGATTTTGGGATCTGGAAATTCTGCGCGCGGTATGCACGGCGGCACACAAAGCTGGGCTTGGTGTTGATGCCGATATCCGTCACGTGCTCGCCATCCGCACTGCAATCGAAGCCGGTGTTGATCGTTTACACCATGTTTTTACAGCCGATGCTTTATCTGACTACAGTGATGAAGATATGCGAGTGTTGGTTCGTGGCATCAAGCCGGGCGCGGCTGGACCAATGGCCAACATACTGCGTGGGCCTTATATCCTGCCCACTATCGAAATGCGTAATGCCTATGTGCGTATATTTAAATTTAGAGAAGCACTCGATCACCCTCGATTTAAACAACAATACCCTAAAGAAGTCTACGAAAGTCTGCGTGCTAACTGGACCCATCCGGAAGCAGTACCCTGGGGTCTTGGTGCAGCAGAGAGAATTAAAATGGCCAAAAAGAAGTTAAAGAAGTTTATCGAAGCGGGTGGTCGCGAACAGCTCGTGCCGGGAACCGATGCCGGCTCCTCCTTTAACTTGCACAGTCCCTTAACAAAGGAGATTGGAAATTTACATGAAGCGGGCTTGTCCGCCATGGAAGCCATCCAGAGTGCTACTTTGCGGGCATCACAGATGCAAGGAGTTGACGCGGATCTGGGAACAGTCAGCGCAGGTAAGTTCGCTGACATTATCATTATCGATGGAGATCCATTACAGGATATTACGCTGCTACAGCACAAAGTCGTTTTGGTTATTAAAAATGGTGAAGTACATGTGCCTGATAATCGTCCGACTTTCTGATTATTTTTTGTGGTTTTATAATACTGAGGTGCTGTCTTCATGGATATGACAAAACTCACCGAGGAACTAAAACAACATTATGCAGTAAACGATGCCCCGCGCATGGGTATGGGCATCAGTCCTGCCTTGTTAGTAGTGGATTTCATCGAAGGATTTACAAACAACAAATCCCCTCTCGCCGGTAGTTGGGATGTAGAGGTAAAAAATACGGCAGTACTGATAGAGGAAATACGAAAAAAGAAAAGGCCTGTCATCTTTACTACAGTAGAGTTCACCGCAGCCGAGATTGAAAAGAACCTACTGTATTTAAAGACACCCAAAATTGAAACATTGACTCTGGGTTCAATGTGGACAGACATAGATCCGCGTCTGCCAAAAAATGATCAGGATATAATTATTAGTAAAAAATATGGATCGGCCTTTTTCGGCACGAGTCTTGCCACGCAATTACAAGTGTTGAATATTGACACTTTGTTGATTTCAGGTTGTGTCACCAGCGCCTGTGTCAGAGCTTCTGCCGTTGACGCTGTGCAGAACGGTTTTCGTCCCATCGTCGTCAGAGAGACTGTTGGCGATCGTTCCCTACTTGCCCACGAAGCCAACCTGATAGATATTGAACAACGATATGGTGATGTAATTTCTCTACAGGAAGCTTCGCAGTACCTACAATCTCTCTAGTTAATTCTGGTCAACAACGTGAAGGAGTTAGAAGCAATGTTTAGCAAACAAATACGATCCTGTTTAATTCTCATACTGTTTCTATTTCTTGCCACTCCAGTCAACGCGCAAGATATGTCAGAGTACTACACAGTAAAGCACCCGGATGAATTTACCATAGACTGGGCTGGTTTTTACAAGACTAATACCAAAGCTACAGCCAAGGTACGAAGGGAATACCCTCATCATCTTAATCTGGCTTACGGACCTAATCCGAAGCAGGCTTTAGACCTCTACCTGCCAAAGGGAGAGATATTTGCGGCTCCGGTTTTTTTATTCCTCCATGGAGGTGGATTTCGTGAGGGTGACCGTGCGCAATACGGTTCAATCGCCCAACCTTTTGTTAAAAATGGAGTCATCACAGCTGTCGCCAGTTATCGTCTGACCGAGGATGGTTTTCATTATCCCGCTCAACCAGAAGACGTGAAAAACGCAATTAAATGGATATATGAAAACATTGCCGAGTATGGCGGAAAAACAGATTCTATTTTCGTTGGTGGACATTCGGCGGGCGCCATTCTTTCTGCCGATGTAGGTGTCGATCGCGTCTGGATGACCGCTATGGATATACCAAAAAAAGCGTTCAAGGGGATTATACCTATTAGCGGTCCTTACGATATGCGTAAGAAAGGTAGGCCCGGTGAGCAATCGAGCTACGCGCCTACCGCGGAACTACAAGCACAGGCAAGCCCGATCCTGCACATTAATGACCCGGTACCCTCCGCTTTAGTAGCGGTAGGTTCCCTAGAAAAATACCAGGAATCATCTATTGCATTCGCTAATGGATTAAAAGCCGCAGACGTAGATGCTTATTATTTGTTAATGGACGATGAAGATCACGATGATACAGCCTTGTCACTGGCCAATGAAGAGAGTGAGTTATTCAAACGCACAATTAGGATGATCCTGGCTGTAGACTAAAAGTTAATAACAACTTCATATTCGAAACTCTTTGAAAAAAATCGCTAATTGCCGTTGGTATATTCTGGGTCTGCTATTTGCAGCAACGGTAATTAGTTATATAGACAGGCAAAACCTCACCGTACTCGCACCTATACTTCGCGATGAACTAGGTATCTCGAATAGCGGCTATGCCCAGATTCTATCTGCATTTCTTTTGGCCTATACAATAATGCAGGCTGTTACGGGCTGGTTAATAGATAAACTGGGGACACGTAAGGGTTTTGCCATCATTATGCTCTGGTGGTCTGTAGCGGCTATGTTGCATGTCTTTGGCGAAGACGTTGTTTCATTTTCTGTATACCGGTTTTTACTTGGGGCTGGACAAGCAGGCAGTTGGGCAGCCTGTGTAAAGGCTGTTGCTGAATGGTTTCCGCCGAAAGAAAGAGGTATTGCTAATGCCTTATGGGGCGTCGGTACCAGCGCTGGACTGGTGATCTCGGTGCCACTGGTAGCCTGGTTGGCCCTGATATTTGGATGGCAGTATTCATTCGTTTTGACAGGTTTACTCGGCTTCATCTGGCTATTCTTGTGGATGAGATTTTATCGTTTACCGGAAGAACATCCTGCAATAACTATTGAGGAGCTAAAGTATATACAGAGTGATAGACAAACAAACAGCGCAGAGCTTCCGACTACAAAGATCCCCTATTTTACCTTATTAAAATCCCGCAATGTATGGGCCGTTATTCTTGCCAGGGTATTAGCTGATCCCTGTTCCTGGTTTTATTACTTTTGGATCCCGGAGTTTCTAAAACGAACGGCAGGCTTCAGCATCGCAGATATCGGTAAATATGCATGGATACCATTCTTTGCTCAGGGTATCGGCATCCTTCTCGGTGGTTTCATGTCAGATTGGCTTTATCGTCGTGGTATGAAAGTTATATCTGCACGTTTTACTGTTATGTTCATTGGTATGCTTTGTATGGTTACTGGTTTGATCGCTGCATTCCAATGCAACATATTTGTGATATTTATAGCTATCAGTTTCGCAACCTTTGGCTTTGGTTTTTGGGCACCAAACATGATGACGCTTTGCGGCGAGGCGTTTCCACGTCAGGTTGTCGGCTCGGTCACAGGTCTTAGTGGCATGGGTGCCGGATTCGGTGGCATGGGTTTCACTTTACTCACGGGTTGGACATTGGATAATTTCGGCTACAGTCCGGTTTTTGTAGCCATAGGTATTATTCCAATCTTGGCAGTTCTCGTACTTTACTTTCTGTTTGATAGAAAATTAGCTGAGAGCATCATTAGCGGCGAAACAACTTCCTTATTTCCAACGCAAAAATGAGAAAAATCAACAATCGATTTACAATAATTTATTGAACTCCCCGCTGAAATAAAATGTTCAGGCCTTATCAGGGTAAAACCGTTTCGCAAGAGGCACTCGTTGTACACCATCCCCTGCAAACACCCAAGTTAAAAGGTTAATTGCCATGACATATATCAAGATATAATTCGAATATAGGCAAGCCTTTCCCATTGAAGTCGAGGAAGATCTTAAATATTGAAGAGTAAAAGAACGATAGTCGAAACTGCCTTAAAAGGCAGGATTAATCTTGGTGCCTGCTAAGCCATAGCTATTTTGTCAAAACGAATAATTTTCCAGACATAAGTCATTTCAAACTCAATTAGTCTTTAGCTTTCAACAGACATCACAGTATCAATTAGCGTGATATCTCGGAGCAAGTCTTTGTGTCCACTACTCTAATCTGAAAGACTATTACAAAATATGACGTCGATGGATAATACCAGAACGGTCAGTCGATATAGGCGAATCTCAGTTTAGGACTCACTATCCTATTAATAGGTTCTGGCAACCTCCTCGTATCTCAGTTCGTTTTTAGTTTTTCTGCGTGTCCTCTTAACACTTCAAATGTGCTCGGCTCATACGACTTGATTGTCAGATGACCGAGTTTGCGTCCGGGCCTTGGTTCCTTATCATAATTATGAAAATTACAATCCGGTATCATCAATGTTTCCTTTATCTCAGGAAGATTGCCAATCAGGTTTATCAAGCTGCTATAAGCCACATTTTTTGTTTCTCCCAGTGGCAAACCGAGAATAGCTCTAAGGTGGTTTTCAAATTGAGAGGTAGTCGCACCTTCAATCGTCCAGTGTCCGGTATTGTGAACTCTCGGCGCAAACTCGTTGGCAAGAAGCCTGTCTCCCAGTTGAAATAACTCCAGGGCAATTACTCCACAATAGTCCATGTGCACCAGAAGGTCGTGAACATAATCCTTCGCCTTTTGATGAAATGGGTCCCCGGGTATCGCTAATGTCATTCGCAGGATACCTTTATCGTGATAATTTTCGGCCAAATCATAATAAACAACATCACCGTCCTTAGCTCTGGCTGCAATAATTGAGACTTCACGAGAAAATGAAACCTTCTCTTCGGCAATGGCCGGAGTCTCGTTCACGTTCAGAGGAAGGCTACTCAGATCTTGCTCTGATTGAATTAGATACTGTCCTTTTCCATCATAACCACCATTTCTCGTCTTGATAATAAAGGGGTAGCCAAGATCCTCACCAATTTCAGCAAGCTCATCGGCAGATTTGATATCACGGAAACGGGCGATAGGAATACCAAGAGAGTGAAACAGATTTTTTTCGCGCAAGCGATCCTGAGTCGCTTCCAGTGCATTTGCTTCCGGGTATACCCGGCAGAACGTTTTTACAAACGAGACTGCCTCAAGTGGTACATTTTCAAATTCATAAGTAATTACATCAACTTCTTTTGCGAAAATTTCAAGTTGTTTTAAATCTGAATATTCAGCTTTGAAATGTTTACCCAGTACACCCGCACAGCAACCCTCAGTTGGGTCATAGAAAACAAAACGGAAGCCCATTGGAATGCCGGCAAGTGCGAGCATGCGTGCAAGTTGACCGCCACCAAGAATACCGATCTTCAAGATGTTTTTCCCGGCAAGGTGTGATTCAGAACTTCTTCTGTCTGTGTCCGTCGATACTCGACCAACGCTTGCCGAATGTCTGGATTATTATTTGCAAGCATAGCGGCTGCCAACAACGCTGCATTGATTGCTCCTGCACGTCCGATTGCCAGTGTACCGACTGGCACACCCGCTGGCATTTGCACGATAGAAAGCAATGAGTCTATACCCTTAAGCGCTTTAGATTCTACCGGGACTCCAAGCACAGGAAGAGAGGTTTTCGCGGCAGTCATGCCAGGAAGGTGAGCTGCGCCACCTGCGCCTGCTATTATAATCTGAAGACCTCGTTGCTCCGCCGACTCGGCATAATCAAATAACTTATCGGGCGTTCTATGTGCAGACACAATACTCACTTCAAAGTCGATATTGAGCTTCTCGAGCGTTTCCGCGACATGTCGCATCGTGTCCCAATCTGATTTTGAGCCCATTATGACACCGACCTGAATTTGCACTGGAATTAACCCCTATATGATTGTTATCAGTTCTCGCTCAACTAGCGACGAAAATTACGTCCTACCTGATAAAGTTTATTGATTGAATTAAATTAAACTGAATACGTGTTGTGCAATCAAATTGTAGACTGTCAATGACAGCTTTCTATTCGAATTATTTCGTGACATACGATTATCTAATTGGCTCATAATAATCGTTTTATTTGTCCTTTTCATTAATTTTCTACGAACTATGAACGACGCCTTCTATGTACGGTCATTAATTAAAAAGCTTTCATGCTTCCCCATCCGCCTCAGCGCACCAATATCGCCTTCACCAACCAAAATACAATCCTTGTCCCATCCCACCTAACTGGCACAATGGATCGTTGTAGTGCCATTCGCTTTGATTGCATGTGAAAACCCATACTGTGTACTTTCCTACATTGTTGACGAATTGATTACTTCTCTCTTCATTATTGCTCCCCGAGTCTATTTATAGTTTTTCTAAAAAATAATTACTAATTTTTGTAAATACATGTAACTGGTAATCGCTAATTCCATGATGTTGGTTAGGATAGACCATCATATCAAATTGTTTACCTGCTTTGATAAGGGCATCTGCAAATTGAAGAGTAAACCCAAATTTAACGTTTTCATCACCGCTACCGTGAATCAACAGAAGATCTCCCTGCAGTTTGTCAACATAGTTAATCAGGTTTGTTCTGTAATAACCCCCAGGGTTGTCTTTAACAAAACCCATCCAGCGTTCGACACCAACAGTCTGATATCGACTTATATCGATTACCGGCGCAACACTTACCGCAGTCTTAAAATGTGGCGCTCCCTTAGTCATTAAGGCTGCCGCCAGATAACCGCCACCACTCCATCCCCAGAAACCGAGTCTTGATGCATCAATATAGGCCAATGACTTTAAGTATTTAACTCCTTCCAGGTAATCAAGAATCGCATGTTTACCATATTCACCATAGGTCAGGTTTTTCGCTGCTTTGCCCCGGCCAGCTGTCGTACGATTATCAACAGCGAAAATGATGTAGCCCTGTTGTGCCATGTAACGATGCCACAGATCCTGTCTTGGACCACGCTGAGTACCCCAGCGATTTACAACCACCTGAGAACCGGCATTACCGTAACCATAAGCGATGACGGGGTACTTCTTGTTTGGATCAAAATCCAGGGGCTTTATCATAAAGGCATCTACCAAGATCCCATCGTGGGTCTTAACCTTGATAAATTCCGTATGAGGTATCGCATAATCTTGCATAGCTGCAAGTTTGTTTGCTTCGAGTATTCTAATTTTTTCACCGTTTGCTTTGCGAAGCGTCAATTTATGTGGTGTTCGAGCATCAGAATGAGATTCAATGACATACTTCTTATTCGGTGCAAATTGCCAGTTGTACCAACCCGGTTTATTCGAAAGTTTTTCTACTTTTGATCCTTTCAGTTTTACCCGGTATACATGCTGGTCAATAAAAGAATCTTTCTTTGCATAAAAATAAAGCCAACCGGCTTTCTCATCGATTCCAATTAGTGAAGATATTTCCCAGTCACCACTGGTTAGTTGTTTTTCCTTACCCTTATAATCATATAAGTAGGCATGACGATAACCACTTTTTTCGGAGGTCCAGATGAAACGATCCTTATTATCGAAAAATATCAAATCGTCGGTTATATCTATCCATGCAGGGTCATTATCGGTAATAATAATTTCTGATTTACCGGTACTCGCATCCGCGATAAGAAGATCAAGCTTCTCGTGATCTCGCGTCAAACGTTGTATAGCAAGTTGAGCTGAAGAATTTGTCCAACTGATAAGTGGAATATAGTCATCAGTGTTATCACCAATATCCATCCAGTTTGTTTTTTTACTCTCTAGATCAAACACACCGATCTTATTCAGCGCGTGTTTTTCACCTGTGTTCGGGTATTTTAATTCTCTAATCGTATTGTATTTACCAAGCTCATCTACCATGTAGAAAACTTTTACCTCAGTTGCATCAAGTCTCCAAAAGGCAATTTTTTTGCCATCAGGTGACCAGTACCAGGCATCCAGAAATCCGAATTCCGTACTACCATAATCAAATATTCCATTAAAAATATTGGAATTCCCATCGGTCGTAACCGCTATTGTCGTCTGACTATCCAAATCGGAAACGTATATATTGTTCTCCAATACATAGCCTATTTTTTTACTGTCAGGCGCAAGATAGACATTACGTAAAGTCACCTTGTTATCTGCCAGAGCCCAGGTCTTTCCTGTTTCCGTTGAGTAAATAAAATACGCACCTTCAGAGACGCTGTCCCATGTGATATTTTTCGGTCCTGCAAGCAAGAGGTGTTTGCGATCTGCAGTCCACTGCATTTCACTAAATTTTATTGCTTCTCCTTTGTATTGAAATTCCTCACCTGAAATAAGCAAACTTCTCGACCCATCTGCAAGCTTATATTCGTAGATATCAAGCAGTTCTGTTTTAACGTTGACTTCGGTAAAACTGAAAGCGGAACTATCTTTACGCCACTGAATATTATCGATAGTTCTATTTTGAAATTTTTTACTGGCGAAAATACCTTCCAGGGTGAGCTCGAGTTTTGCATCGCTTGAGAATGCGATAATCGGGTTCATCAATGATAGAATAATAATAAAAGGAAAAAGAAATAATTTATCGCGCATCTTTGATCTCCGGTTTGGAGCAAATAAATTTACTGCCAGATACATACTCTCAAGATTACAGTTGTAGAAAATTGATTCAATAACACTGAAACGTCGATTTTGTTGCTTTACTAACAACAAAATAAGTTCTTGTTATTGCTAAACAAATTTGATCAGTTGTGAAGTCCGATTAAGACTCTTTCAGCTTCGAATGCTCTACAGCGCCTCCAACATACCGGCATCAAATAATTGCTGAAAACCTGCGCTTACTCCCTTCAGGATTTGTTCTGTTGCCCCAGCCTCTTGTAGATGCGTCAGTATCTGTTCAACGCTTATACTGCCATTCACATGCTGAAAAAGTTGTGCAAAACCTTCACTTAGCTCAACAGTCTGATGATCGACTGTAGGCTCACATAAAGACATGTGTTCAATGCGTGCACGCATAACCAGCAAGCGAGGATCTTCTTTCTGAAGTGTAGATCTTCGTAGCGACTTTGTTACCGGTGACTGACTAATGTGGTTCCAAAGCTCACTATCCGCTACCTTACAAAAAATACGCTTAAGCTCTACATAAGATAAAGGAAGAATTGCGGCACCAACATAAGCCGCGAGTTTGACAGGTTTGCCCATACAGTCACTCGAAACAGCGACTGAACTACCGGGTGGATGACCACTTTTTAGAACCTCCCGTTTCAGCGTAGCTGCAGTCCAGGCCATCGCCAGTTCCGCTTCAACTATCGCAATAACTAATGTTTGTTCATTAGTCGATTCAAAGGAAGTTTGTGACAACTCGTCTCTTAAACGCGAACCAAAAGCGGTCGCTCGTTCAAGTGATGGCGTTCGCATAATTTGTGTATCAACCAATTTTTTTAATAGCGAATTACCCTCACTGAGTGAAGATATGATTGCGAAACTAACTGGAAAAGCACGGCAAATATGACTGAGCAGAATATTTCGACGCATTTTCGCATCTAGTAATAAGGCATCTGGTCGAATTGTCGAAAAATCCGCCTTCTCTTCTTTTGTCAATTCATATGAATCAAGCGCGTTAGCTGCATGCCTACAAAATTCATTTCGAAGTTCACTATCAAACAATAGATCAAAAAGTGCTCTTTCCTGTTCTTTGAAACTCATGCCAGGTCTTCCAGTTTTGCAACCAGCGCTTTACTCCAACTGAGCTCTCTTAATAGTTTGCGTAAACGTTTCAGAGTCGAGAGTACGTTTTTTTCATCCACCCCCTCGCACTCATAACACACAGCCTTTACATTAGGTAATTCAGGCAACATGTCTTCAAGCATCGTCCAGGTTTGCTCAAGGATAGAGCTCTCATGTGCATCTATATAGATAGGGCCATGTTCGCCCTTTTTTAGACGTCCACCCGCGATATGAATTTCAACTACGCGTTCACAAGGCAAAGCATTCATGGCCTCACGCACCCGCTTACCACTGGCCATCTCGTACGAAACCAAATGGCCCATGTCGAGCAATATTGCGCAATCGGCTGCCTCAGCAATTTGTCCAAAGTAAGAAAACAGAGGCATGGTGCCAGCTACAAAACTGACAGGTGGCGGCTCTATGGCAACAGTTGTTGGGATTATTGCCTGCACTTCTTTGACCCTGCGTATGGCATTATCAAGTGAGGCCTTATTAAAAATAGGTGGAATAAAATATCCAAGCTGACTTGAATAACCAGGGCCTTCTTCCCAGAAACAATAGGCACAATCCTGAGCAAACCAGGCTGAATCTACAGTTTTAATATGTTCAGCGGTTGCCTTCAACCAGGCTTCTGAATTAGCATAACTACCACAGAAATTGATATACGAAGGGTGAAAAAGAACAGGCACACCCGCATCACGTATACGTTGCACTTCGTCAATAACCTGATCAACATCAACCAGCCCCGCGTATTCAACGAAGTGGGGGCCGCCTGCGGCCTCAACAAGCTTGACTGGATCAGGTTGCGCAGAAAGACTGAGACTGGCTCCAAGACCAAGTGTAGGTAGATTTTCGATATGAGGTATCATAATTTAGTTGCGATGCAGTATTTATGACTTGGGCGCTAAAGGCAATATACCAACACATATTTATTCTAACTGGTTTCTGGCACACTTCAGAAAGATGACACGAACAAATAACAATATCAGAAATGTGTGAAACCTCTGAAAAATGGCAGTTCTGGATTGATCGTGGTGGTACATTCACCGATATCGTAGGACGACGACCGAATGGTGAGCTTATTTCTTATAAGTTGCTTTCAGAGAACCCGGATCAATATCGTGATGCCGCTGTACAGGGCATCCGCATACTACTCGATGTCAAAGCTGGCAGTCCTATTCCCCATGAAAAAATTGATGCGATTAAAATGGGTACAACAGTGGCGACAAATGCCTTACTGGAGCGCAAGGGAGAACGTACTCTTTTTGTTACTACAAAGGGCTTTGCAGAATCCTTAAGGATCGCCTACCAGAACCGTCCAGACTTATTTGCCCGGCATATTGTTCTGCCAGAACTTTTGTATGAACAGGTTATTGAAATTGAAGAACGCATTGATGCACAAGGCAATATTCTACTTCCACTAAACGAAAGCCTTGCTCGAAAGGATATGCAATCTGCCTTTGATTCAGGTATTCGATCTCTTGCTATAACGCTGATGCATGCATATCGCTACCATAGCCATGAAGATAAATTGCAGCAAATCGCAAAAGATATCGGCTTCACGCAAATTTCCGTCAGTCACGATGTTAGTCCCCTGATGAAACTTATTTCGCGTGGAGACACCACCGTTGTTGATGCCTATCTTTCCCCAATTCTTCGTCGTTACGTGGATCAATTTGCTAACGAACTTGGTTTAACAAAATCTTCCACTACCCGACTTATGTTCATGCAATCCAACGGTGGTTTGACCGATGCCGGTATGTTTCAGGGCAAAGATGCAATTTTGTCTGGTCCCGCCGGTGGCGTGGTAGGCATGACACGCACGGCCGCAGTCAGTAACTACACAAAACTTATCGGTTTTGATATGGGTGGTACTTCCACTGATGTCACTCATTTCAATGGCGAATATGAACGAAGCTTTGAAACACTTATCGCAGGTGTTCGAATGCGTGCGCCAATGATGCACATTCACACAGTGGCGGCAGGTGGCGGCTCCATTTTGTATTTTGATGGCGCGCGCTTTCGTGTTGGACCGGACTCAGCTGGTGCCAACCCCGGCCCAGCTTGTTATCGGCGTGGAGGCCCGCTCACAGTCACCGATTGCAATCTATTATTGGGCCGAATACAGCTTGATCATTTTCCAAAAGTATTTGGCGAAAATGCAAATGAGGCACTTGATTCCGAAGCTGTGAAAACAGGTTTTTCCGAGCTGGCTAATGAAATTGAAATGGCGACTGGCAAAGAAATTGGCGCTGAAGAAACAGCACTCGGCTTTCTGCGTATTGCTGTTGAGAACATGGCGAATGCAATAAAGAAGATCTCCGTGCAGCGCGGTTACGACGTCACCGAATATACGCTAAATTGTTTTGGTGGTGCCGGCGGTCAACATGCGTGCATGGTCGCTGATGCTCTGGGTATGGAACAAATATTTATACACCCTCTGGCGGGAGTGCTTTCTGCTTACGGCATGGGATTGGCTGATCTACGTTGTATTGCAGAAACACAAATTGAAAGGCCTCTTAACGACGAAAATGTAACTTACATAGAACAGATATGTTTGGACTTATCTCATCAAACTCGAAATGATATTTTGCAACAACATGTTCTCGAATCACAACTGAATACTATTAAAAAAGTACATATACGATATGAGGGAACAGATACGGCACTTCTGCTTAGTCTGGATTCCGTCAGCGCTATGCAAAATGAGTTTGAACATAAACATCGTCAACGATTTGGTTTCATAGTGAAGGAGCGTTCATTACTTATTGAAGCTGTCTCTGTCGAAACTATTGGCGTAACGGATACAACAATCGATCCTGAATTGCCTTTGACTGATAAGGAAAATGAGCTCAAGGCAAGAAACCAGATTCAGATGTATGTTGATGACGCATGGAAACAACTGAATCATTACCAACGTGAAGATATACTCCCTGGCCAAACACTGAAAGGACCGGCTCTTATCAGTGAATCAACCGGCAGCATCGTTGTGGATGACGGCTGGCAAGCTTGCTTAAATAAACATAATCATTTAGTTCTTACACGTTATAAGGCAAGACCAAAGCAGGAAGCTGCCGGCACAAATGCTGACCCGGTGATGCTTGAGGTCTTTAATAATCTGTTTATGTCTATTGCTGAGCAAATGGGCGCCACACTTTCCAATACTGCCTATTCCGTCAATATTAAGGAACGACTTGATTTTTCCTGTGCCATTTTTGATGCTCAAGGAAACCTTGTCGCCAATGCACCCCACATCCCTATTCACCTTGGCTCGATGGGAGAATCAATTAAGGAAATCATTCAGAAGAATACGGGTAGGATACAAGCAGGCAATGTGTATATGCTTAATGATCCCTATCATGGCGGCACTCACTTACCTGACGTCACAGTCATTACGCCAGTCTTTGATGAAACGAATAAGGAGATTATTTTCTACGTAGGTTCGCGCGGGCATCATGCAGATATCGGTGGGCGAACACCAGGTTCAATGCCACCGGATAGTCAAAATATTGTAGAGGAAGGCGTACTCATTGATAACTTCCTGCTAGTGGAAGCAGGAAGGTTAAGAGAGAAGGAAACGCGAGCTTTGCTTGGCAGCGGACAATACCCCTGTCGCAATATCGATCAAAATATGACCGACCTTGCCGCACAAATCGCTGCCAATCAAACAGGTGTGCAGGAGGTTAAAAAAATGCTTGAGCATTTTGGTCGAGAGGTTGTACAAGCCTACATGATACACGTACAAAATAATGCTGAAGAATCCATACGCCGGGTAATTGATGTGCTAAAAGACGGTGATTTCACCTATCCAATGGATAATGGTGCACAAATTAAAATTAGTATCACTGTCGACAAAGACAAAAGAGAAGCCACGCTCGACTTCACGGGTACTTCCGATCAGGACAAAGGTAATTACAATGCTCCCCTTGCCGTATGTAAGGCTGCGATTCTTTATGTCTTTCGCACTCTTGTCGATGATGACATCCCGCTGAATGAAGGTTGTCTTATCCCCTTAAATATCGTTATACCCACTCGAACCATGATCAGTCCGGAATACCCGGCTGCGGTAATCGCAGGTAATACTGAGGTCTCACAATGTATAACCGATGCACTTTACGGAGCACTTGGCATACTCGCTTCCTCGCAGGGCACTATGAACAACTTTGTTTATGGCAATGATGTCCACCAAAATTATGAAACTATTTGCGGCGGCACCGGTGCAGGTCCGGACCATGAGGGTACCGATGCGGTACACAGCCACATGACAAACACGCGTATGACTGATCCGGAAGTACTTGAATGGCGTTTTCCTGTGACAGTAAACGAGTTTTCCATTAGAAAGAACTCTGGAGGCAAAGGTTTGCATCAAGGGGGGAACGGCGTGATCCGTAAATTACGTTTTCTTGAACCCATGACGGTGACACTTCTTAGTTCTCATCGTCATACCGACCCCTATGGCTTAAACGGGGGAGAAGCCGGCGCGCGAGGGAAAAACTATGTCGTGAGAGAAAATGGTGAACAGGAAGAGCTACTTGGTAATGATGAAGCCCGGCTTAACAACAATGATATAGTCGTACTTGAAACACCCGGTGGCGGTGGTTTCGGTAATGCGTAATTTATCGATTTGAGCTTAGTTAAGCTCTAATAAATTAGCTCGACGCTCTCAATTACACACCTATTAGTCTAGAAAAGATAATATGACTACTATGCAAAATAACAAAGAAGCAGCCTTACAATTGGAAAAGTTAATTCACAATACAATCCCTCTGGGTAAGGCGATGGGCTTGCATGTCATTGAGCTAACAGATAATTTTATTAATCTGCAAGCACCAGTGGCGAATAATAATATCAATATTCATGGAACTGCTTTTGCAGGAAGTATTTACAGCATGTGCGTCCTCACTGCCTGGGGTTTTGTGCATATGCGTTTGTTGAAGGAATCAATTGAAGCCGATGTTGTTGTTGCGCAGGCTGAGATCCGTTATCTGAAACCCATTAATGAAAAAATATTCTGTCGATCTGAATTCAAAGAAGAAGATTACACCGAATTTAGTCAGCGATTGTTAGCTACCGGAAAAGCCAGTATTACAGCTATCGTTTATGCTGTGGAAGACGAAAACGAGAAAGCAGTTTTAGAAGCACGAGTAGTAGTGAGAACTACTTAGCCCGAAAACGTAGCGGCGATAAAGATTCTGCAGTGATGCCCGCGGCTTCGTATTCAGTAGGTAAAGATTCTTCCAATGCGAGGTGTGCGGCTGTACGTGCTGCTGCATGCGAGGTTTGAATACCAAAGCCTCCCTGCCCGACATACCAGAAAAAACCGGGCCTCTCAGAATCGTAGCCTGCTACCAATTGTCGATCCGGCGCAAACGTCCTAAGCCCGGCCCATTTATGATGTACTTTTGAAATGTTGAGTGTGGTCGCGGTTTCAATATTATGTGCGGCCAGTGCAATGTCATATTCTTCAGGTTGAGCATCGCAAGGTTCCGAAGGCACTTCGTCTGCCGAAGACCCCATTAGTCTGCCGGCTTCAGGTAAAAAGTAGTAGGAAGCGCTAATGCTACCAATCGCAGGCCAACGACTCATATCAGTATCTACAGGCCCGTCGAATACAATAATGTTGCGCCGTAGTGGAGACAAGCCAACTGGGTCTGCACCCGCCAGTTTAGCAATGACATCGCCCCAGGCACCCGCAGCATTAATAACATGTGTCGCATGTATCTTATCCCCGTTGGCCAATTCAACTTCCCACTCTGAATCTCGCTCTGACAAAGCAACGACTTCGGCCTGACAACTTATCGTCGCACCATTCCTTTTTATTTGATTGCGCCGTCCCTGTACCAGAGCACCCACATCAATCCGAAACGCATCCACCTCGAGCAAACCGGAAGTAATATCCTCACCACCGGTACGCATAATGGGTATTTCAGCCAATATTTCATCGGCATTCAGGATCTTGGGGTTTTCCAGTTTTTTCGCTGCGTTTTGGATCAGTTCTGCTTCGGCATCAGTCGCGACAAAAATACACCCGATTTCATCAAACAAGGGGTACTCGCTAAAGCCCGCCGGTGGATTAAGCAAGAAGGGTCTGGTTAGCTTAGACAGTGTCAGGGCAGTGGAATCAGCAGTGAGATCAGAATACAAAGCGGCTGAACGTCCGGTCGTGTGATAGGCAAGATCATCTTCCCACTCGAGTACAACTACATTGGCTTTTGAACTGAGTTCCGCCGCGATTGAAAGCCCGGCTATGCCTCCACCAATAACACAAAAGTCTGTTTTCATAGCAATAGCTCTTTATTCCTACTGGTTTTCAAAAAGTGTCAATACACTTATCTATTTAGATGTTTGAACCTTGATCACTTTTTGAGTCTGCACTCATATCCTCTGCTGACATTATTATTTCCCGATAACTACCACCGGCAGGAATCATTGGATAAACATTCTCATCTGCTTCAACAATTATATCGAGTAAATAGGGTTCATCCGGATCCCGTAACATACGTTCGTACGCTTCTTTTAACTCGTCCTTGCGCGTAACTCGCTCAGCAGTAATGCGATAACCTGCCGCGATACTAATAAAATCCGGATATATCTCAATGTCTTCAGCACGTTTTACATCCATCATGGGATCAGATAAATCCGAGCAGGCACGATGACCATCATAAATCATATCCTGCCATTGCCTTACCATTCCCAACCACTGATTGTTAATCACGACTACTTTCACACCTATTCCATAACGATGACAGGTGCTAAGTTCATGAATAGTCATATTCAAACTCCCGTCTCCATCGATGTCAATCACTTGCCGCGTAGGACAGGCTATTTTTGCACCGATAGCGGCTGGCAGACCATACCCCATGGTGCCGAAACCAGAACTCGATAAAAACGATTTACTTTGAGAAGCCAGATAATATTGCATCGCCCACATCTGATGCTGTCCGACGCCCAAACTAACAATAGCTTCGCCTGCAGTAATATCACTCAGTAAACTGATAGCGTATTGCGGCTTGATGGATTCACTATCAGTAATCGCAAAAGGAAATTCAGCGCGTAATTCACGTAAATAAGCATTCCAGTCATCTGCTTTCCTGTTATCAATCACTGTCAATAGTTGCTGCAAAGCGATTTTTACATTGGCGCATATGGGCATTGTCACTGTCTTGTTCTTATTCAACTCATCGCGATCGATATCAATATGTATGATCTTCCCTTCGCGAATAAACTCATCGACCTTACCCGTCACACGATCATCAAAGCGAACACCGAGTGCCAGCACAAGATCTGCCTCGTTTACCGCAATATTGGCATACTTGCTGCCATGCATACCCAACACATGAAAGCATAAGTCATGTCCGGGAGGGAAAATGCCAACGCCCATTAGAGTTGTAGTAACCGGACATTGCAGTTTTTCTGCCAGTGCCAATAAATCATCTTCACTTTGCGAGGAAACGATGCCTCCACCTGCATAGATTACAGGTCGTTGTGCTTCGCTAATTAGACGTAAGCATTCCTGTAACTGGTTATCCGTTAAGCCACCGATATCAGCTTCAGGCATGGAAATAACTGCGGGCATGCGCGGTGGAGTGTAATTACCATCAGGATCTCTCGGGTAGTGTTGCTGGATATCTTTTGGAATATCAATGAGGACAGGGCCGGGGCGATTGCCGCCCGCAAGCGCGAATGCCTCTCTTACAGTTTCTGGAATATCAGTCACTCTATCGACTAAATAGTTTCGTTTCGTAATCGGTTTCGTTACAGCAACAATATCGACTTCCTGAAACGCATTTTTACCCAAGAGGTGAGAAGGCACATTGCCGGTAATGGCAACGATCGCTGTGGAATCACTACGTGCATCAGCAATCCCGGTGACCAGGTTAGTTGCACCCGGACCGGAGGTAGCAAGACAAACACCGACTTTACCACTGGCACGTGCATAACCCTGCGCAGCATGAGCAGCACCTTGTTCGTGCTCAACCCTGATACACTTGATATCAAATTGAGGCAAGACATCAAATATTTCCAGATTGGCACCACCAGGATAACCAAAAACAATATCGACACCCTCAAGCTGCAAACAACGAGCAAGTATTTGGGCGCCTTTCAATGCACCTTCCTGTTGTTCTTCTTTTATATCCTGTAATCGCCCACCGGTAACGGTAGATGAATCCTGATAGGTAATGTTATCGGCTGACAAAATACTTCCTCTTATTTTTTGATGATTTTACACGAATCAAACTCGCTTATCTTAAACAAACATCAATTGCCATATTCTCGCCATATTATTGCCCCGTTTTAGTGTTTCAATTCTTTCATGAAGGAGAAACTCTAAACATGCCGATACTCAATGCATCAATGCGCAACTCGCCTGGTTTCAAAATATTTTTCATTGGTTTTCTAGTCCTCATCCTACTTATTCCGATGGACATGATTGAAACGCTTATTTACCAAAGAAGTCACCTCTATAATCAGGCTAATGATGAAATAACAAAAGTATGGGGAGGTAGTCATACATTGGCAGCTCCAGTATTGACTATCCCACAACTTTCCAGAGGTAAGAAAAAGTCGGGCTGGGGTCAAACAATTAGCTATAAACATATTGCTGCTGAATTACTGAATATATCCGCTGATTTTCAAACTCAGCTTCGCTATCGCGGTATTTACAAGGTGCCTGTTTATCTAGGCGATTTATCACTAAAAGGAAAATTTATTGTACCTGAAGCGACCAACACCGAACTTCTCGACAAGGTTTTGCTTCAATTCCCGTTTACAAATGTCAAAGCTTTGAAGAAAATTCCAAGCTTAACCTGGAATGGAAAACCACTCGCTCTGACAGCTAAAGGTGATAGTGACAATAGTGATGCAGTGATTTTTCAGGCATTGATAACTGCGGAAGAAATGATGCAAGGTGAGTTTGAAATAAACTATCAGGTAGCAGGAAGTAGCACATTCAATATACAGTCATTAGCAAAGAGAACAAAGTTACAACTTGACTCAAACTGGGGGTCTCCCAGTTTTCAGGGTGAAAGTATTCCTACAACACATAACATTCAGACAAATGGTTTTACTGCGGTGTGGGACATAAACAAACTATTTACAAAATCAGAAAGCTCATCCGAAGAAGCTATTTCCTCAGACTGGATAGTCAAACAGAAAACCTTTGGTGTGAATTTCATTCAGCCCGCTGATACCTATCAAATGCTTACTCGTTCAGCGAAGTATGCGGTTCTATTTATCAGTTTAACTTTTACAATCTATTTTTTAATTGAAATAATTGGCGCTAACAAATTGCATTTCGTTCAATATCTGTTTATAGGCTTGGCAAATTGTATATTCTATCTTTTGTTGCTGTCCCTCGCAGAACACATCAAATTTGGCGCAGCCTATTTCCTCAGTGCAGGTGCTTCAAGCTTACTAATATCCCTCTACAGTAAGAGTGTCTTACAAAATACTTATAAAGCCTTTCTGATATTTTTCGTATTAGCAGCTTTGTACATTTTTCTGTTTGTCACTCTACAGTCAGAAGGGTTTGCTCTAATAACGGGCAGCGTGGGCCTATTCCTAATACTGGCAACACTAATGTATATAACCAGGCATACCGATTGGCATGCTCGAAGTTCTATACCCGATAATTAAGCTTTCCAGCCAGGTGAAGCGCCGCCTTGCTCGGGTGTCGGTGGTGGCGGTAAGGCTCGTTTTTCACCTTCAGCTGGTGCGCCAGGATCATTAGGTATGGGTTGTCCTGCCATGTAGCGAATTTCTTCCAGCGGTTGCTCTTCACCCGCATAAGCTGTCTCATAGCATGACTGTAAATCTTCTTCGCTTTTCTTAGTCTCAGTCATATTTCCTTTTTCAAACTGAGCGGCGTAGTGAGCCATGTATTGCGGCAAGCCTTGCTTGGTACCGCTTCTTGTTGAGCCCTCTGGCACACGCCCTCGTTGTCTTCGCGCCAGGCGCTGTAATATATTCCAGGCACGTTTATTCTCCGCAATCGGCATCACTTCAACTTCACCGCTGGCCTCAAAGTCTCGCCAGATCTGCTCGCCTTTTTCAGTACGTATCACGACTATAGTGGCCTGATCTGTGCCTACCCCGCCACAGGAAATATCCGCAAGTTCTGCTGAAAAGTCAGCACAATGGTGACACTCAGGTCGTTGATAGTCACGCATAGCTTCTTCAAGAGGAATCGTTTCTAGTGAACCATCCTTTTTATGGATAAGTACCTTGCCTTTTACATTAAACTTGGACACTTCACTAAGTGGAATTCCCATTTCTTTTTCAATACGCTCTGTCATTAACTCAGGCGTAAAGACTTCAGTACAAAAAAGGCCAATATTGAAATTTACTCGCTCTGCAAAATCACGCAAAAATCCTCGTTGTCGGGCAATTGGTTTTTCACGTTTCTTTTCCGATACCAGAAAGGCCGGATCAACATATTCCATTTTTCGTAGAGGTGTTATTTGACAGGGAACCCCGACAAAACCAACTTTCTTCAAATCTTTTTCCTGCACTTCTTTCAGCGCCAGATTATTCGCACAATAGGTATACCAACTACCGCCACTTTGTTTTATTTCATCTACTGTAGTTGCGACTTTCGGGGTCGGAAAACAAGGATCATCTTCTTCACCTACAGCGGAAACAACGGCACCGTCTATCTCACCTTGCTCAACTGCCCAGGCTAACAAGGCAGTGACAATACCACCATCCTGAATTTTCTCTTTTAGATCGTCTCGTTTGGTCCTGGCAACGAAAATATTTCTGTAGACACCGAAAATATCTTCATAAGGTCGTTGGTTTTTGAAAACGGCATCGCGAAAATGATCCTCTCTTGGCCACAGACGTGGACAGACTGACGCACAAACATCACACCCAACTCCTTCGCTAATTCCGCAAAAATCGAAGGCATTGGTTTCTTTCGCAACTTGCTTGGGTTTATTATTGACGTAATCAATAACATTATGTGGACAGACCAGTACGCAACTTCCACACTCGCAACAGGATCCTGCCTCGACAACATCATTCATCATGTCCTTAAATGAATTATGTTGAAGAGCATCCAGATCGGTTTGATCGCCTGCATCCAGGCCGGGCAAACTCTCTTCGCTCATATTAACTCCAGCTTATAATAATTTAGATTCTTATCGTTATTTAAAAAATAGTGCGTTATTTCTTTTCGCTCAAAAGTCTTCTTAACTGGGTTTATCAGCCAGTTTATTTTTCTGCCTTGTTTCACCACTTGAACTATGAGGCGTTCTATTCACTGTATCCATACTTTTTTCCATCTCTCTGGCTTCGTCCGCCAGCATAACAGCCGCACGCAACACTTCATGTCCTGCTGTTACAAGCGGAATGTACTTTTCTGCATCCTTTACCATGAAACACCCTTTAGTCGTCAACTTGGCAACTGTTTCAGCAATACTAAGTGCGGCAATAGCTTTCGCTGCGGCATAAGGGTTTGAAAAACCTGCCTGACTAACCACGGTTTCCGCATCGGCAACCAGAGTTGGCATTTCAGGTGCATTGCCCTGTTTAATATCAGATACAACTTTATCGATAGCAAGTTGAATGTAACGAGTAACACCTGTAGCCCCGAGCACTTTAATAACATCGCCATTAAATATACTCATCTCAGTGGGATCAAGAAATTCACGACGTGCACCAATCATTGGATCAGAAGGAAGTATAATAAAACCTTGTCCATCGAGAACTTTGATCAGTTTTTTTCCGTCATCGTCTTTACCAATAAACGCCTTTTTAGATGGTCCATCGGAAATAGTAATCGTAGCCAGCTTAACTTCGGCAAGCGCCTCTCTCGCAGCGCTTGCACCAGGCAAAGCAGCATTTGGGGTAACAATAAGGACAAGATCAGGAGCATAGTCCTTGATTTGATCTACGATGATATTACAGGAATCAGGGTCAAGTTTGGCGCCACTTGTAAACCCACGTACTTCAAGATCTTCACGATCTGCTCTTTCATCGACTATCAGATCCAACAAAGGTGCTGCACCAATACAACCAAATTTGGCCACTGCTAATTTGAAAACGCTATCTGTCATTTTAATCCCCAAAATATCTGTAAATAATTAAATTACCGACCACTATAGTCAGAACATAAGATTAACAGATTGCTCAGCAAATCCCATCTATGATTAGCTCAATTCTATCGATTAGGATGAGCTATATAATCACTAAATTTATTGTTTTCTAATTCCACGCAGCCAAAAGATGAAAGAGCGATGCTATATCATAATTTCGCTACAGGGAGGCGCTTGAGATATGGGAAAAAAGCCAATACAGAACTTCCAGTTGTTAATCTCTAAGTGCTTCTTGTAAAACAGGTAGAACTTCTGGCTGTGTAACGGTACATATCATGGTTTTGATATAGTCACTTTTTGCCAACCACTTCTGAGCTTGATCCTGAATGTGTCGCGCAGGCCCGATCAGAGAAATTTCATCAACCAGGGCATCTGGAACTGTAGCCACTGCCTCTTCCTTTTTTCCTGATAGATAAAGCTCCTGAATTTTTATTGCTTCTTCTTCATAACCCAGCTTAACAGCGAAGTCCTTATAGTAATTTTTAGACTTTGAACCCATACCGCCAATATACAAAGCTAGAAATTGTTTTATTGGCAATCGACAAGCATCGAGATCATCGCCCATCTGCACCGTAATAAAAGGTGCTATATCAAAATCCTTAAAGCTTTTTTCTGCGTTTGCTTTGGCGAAACCCTTTTCGACCTCCGACGTGATGATGTCTATTTTATCCGGGCTCATGAAAACCGGAAACAGACCATCGGCAATTTCGCCCGCAAGCCGAAACCCGGCGGGTGTAAATGACGCGGTATATATTGGTGTATCTTTTTCTTCATGCAAAATGGACTTCAACGGTTTGCCCATCCCTACTGAGCCTTCGCCGTTAAAAGGAAGTTGGTAAATCTCACCATCATAAGAAACAGGACCCTGGCGGGCAAAAATTTCACGAATAATCTCGACGCTTTCGCGCAATCGCACTAGCGGTTTATCATAGCCAACGCCATGCCAACCTTCGACGACCTGCGGACCGGATGCACCCAGACCCAGAATAAATCGTCCACCCGATAATTGAGACAGGCTCATCGCAGTCATTGCGGTATTAGCAGGTGTTCTCGCAGGAACTTGCATTATCGCGGTGCCAACTTTTAACTTTGTAGTTTGGCCAAGAACCCAGGCCGCAACAGTCACCGCATCAGAACCATAAGCTTCGGCTATCCAGACGGAATCGACACCCATCTTTTCTGCCTGCTTGATTAAATCCATCGGCGGAGCAAGTTTCTTACCCGAGTAACCCAGCAATAGACCTAGTTTCATAGCTTGTTTCCTTTATGAGTAAAAGTAATTATGCCCTTTTCGCATAAAATTCATCAGTAAATCCCTGAAAACTGTCGTTTTCGATCGCTTTGCGCATATCGCTCATCAGGGAGTGGTAATAGTGTAAGTTGTGTATCGTATTCAGTCTCGCGCCCAGTATCTCCACAGTTTTATCCAGATGATGCAGGTAGGCACGAGAGTAATTTTGGCAACTATAACAACTACACCTTTCATCCACAGGCTTGTCACTGCTTTTATGTTTAGCGTTTCTAATTTTTACTGTGCCTGTGCTGGTAAACAAATAGCCATTACGCGCATTCCTTGTTGGCATAACACAATCAAACATATCTATGCCACGACGTACTCCCTCTACCAGATCTTCAGGGGTACCCACACCCATCAAGTAGCGGGGTTTATCAGAAGGCATAAGAGAAGCCGTATGTTCAAGAATCTCATACATCTGATCAATTGGTTCACCTACTGACAATCCTCCGATGGAGTAACCGGGAAAATCAATCTGTTTCAAACCCTCAAGAGAGGCGGTACGCAAATTTTTGTACATGCCTCCTTGTATAATACCAAACAGTGTTCCCTGATTACTGCCATGCGCCTTCTTACTTCGTTCAGCCCAACGCAGCGATAACTCCATGGATTTTTTAACTTGTTCTTCCGTTGCCGGAAAGGGAGTGCACTCATCGAAAATCATGACTATGTCTGAATTTAAACTATGCTGTACTGCTATTGCTTCCTCCGGACCGAGAAACACCTTGTCGCCATTAACAGGTGATCGGAAATGCACACCCTCTTCAGTTATCTTGCGCGAATCTGCCAAACTGAAAACCTGAAAGCCACCGGAGTCTGTCAATATCGGCCACGGCCAATTCATAAACTCATGTAAACCACCATGCTTCTCAATAATCTCGGTGCCAGGTCGCAGCATCAGATGAAAAGTATTCCCCAGAATAATCTGGCTTCCCATATTTCTTAATTCTTCCGGCGTCATTGCTTTAACGGTGCCATAGGTACCAACTGGCATGAATACCGGAGTTTCGATGACGCCACGAGAGAAGGTCATACGCGTACGACGGGCATCTCCATCCTGCTTGATGAGTTTAAATTTCATCATTTAGTTTTTTTTATAAAAATAACATTACGAGGCAATAAACATTGCGTCACCGTAACTGAAAAAACGATAGCTTTCATCCACAGCGTGTTGATAAGCACGCTTAATACTATCAGACCCGGCAAACGCCGAAACAAGCATCAGTAGCGTGGATTCTGAAAGGTGAAAATTAGTTATTAAGGCATCAACTATCTGGAAATCATAACCAGGGTATATAAAAATACTGGTGTCACCTTCGAAGGGCTGTATTTCACCACTATTTGCTGCCGACTCCAGACATCTCACCGCAGTCGTACCAACGGCAATCACCCGGCCACCCTGACGGCGTGTAAGTTGAATTTTTTCGCAGACGGTTTCGTCAAGACAAAACCATTCGCTATGCATCTTGTGCTCTTCCAAGTTCTCAGTGCGTACTGGCTGAAAGGTACCTGCGCCCACATGAAGTGTCACAAAAGCCGTATCAACCCCTTTTAGACCTAGATTGTCGATCATCTCCTCGCTGAAATGCAGACCGGCGGTTGGCGCCGCTACCGCACCAGGTTGATTAGCATAGACCGTTTGATAACGTTCTTCATCGAGGTTCTCATCAACTCGTTTGATATAGGGCGGCAAAGGCATATGCCCAAGTTTCTGAATCAAATCCAGTAAAAGAGCGCCCTCGCCAGCGCCTAAATGATAAAACCCATCCTTCCTGGCTTCAACTCGCAGCTCATTTTTATCTTCCAGAATTATCCGACTGCCCACTTTCGGCGTCTTGCTGGCACGTATCTGACACAGCATAGTCTTATCATCCAGCATTCGTTCCAACAAAATCTCTACTTTGCCACCAGACTCCTTGTGGGCAAACAAACGCGCCGGAATTACCCGCGTATTATTAAAAACCAGCAAATCACCTGCCTTAATCAGATCCGAAAGGTCAGAAAATTGCTGATCGCTGAACTCCCCGCTTTCCCGATCCAGATACAACAAGCGACTATTTCCGCGGATATCAGGCGGATATTGGGCAATCAGGTGCTCTGGAAGCTCGAATTTGAAATCACTACTACGCATGGCGCGCAATCCTATCAAAATTCAACTAAGGTCATAAGAATAGTTTTATAATTCCTAAAGATTCCTTATACTTGCCGACCTTTCCAACTCTCGAAAATGCCGGGGTGGCGGAATTGGTAGACGCGCCGGATTCAAAATCCGGTTTCTTCGGAAGTG
>Ga0055584_100000350_pt1 | contig 43496 bp, 48 predicted proteins | sample OSDHelmetaG_FD_58716 | JGI IMG/M metagenome (GOLD analysis project Ga0055584, IMG submission 58716) | Pelagic marine sediment microbial communities from the LTER site Helgoland, North Sea, for post-phytoplankton bloom and carbon turnover... | ecosystem: Environmental > Aquatic > Marine >...
TGCCTTTGTTTTTGATTCCTTTGTTTTTGATGCCTTTGTTTTTGATGCCTTTGTTTTTGATGCCTTTGTTTCCTTAATATTTTTTACCTTTTTTTTATCTTTGCTACTTTTTTTTGCTCTTTCTTTAGAATGTTTTACACGTTTTGTTTTATTTTTCGGAGCAAGAGATTTTAAAGAACTAATACGTTTATCTTGTTTTTTTAACGTAAATCTATTTTTTGTTTTATTATATATTAAATTAATAATTGAAATAATTTTAAAATTTTCTGTATCATAAACTAAATCTTGTTTTTTATTTAATTTTTTTCTCTCCAAACATTGTTTTAAATATTGGATTAATTGTTTTTTTTCTTTGTCATTAATTTCATTTTTTTCTTGATAATCATTTGCAAAGTTTGTAAGTAATTTTATTTTTGTACCTTTATTTAATTTACTCCATGGTTTATTTTTATTTACTTCTTTATCTTTTGTAAGAAATTTTTCAATATTTGTTATATTAGGTATGGATTCAAATATTTTTGAATTATTATTTAAAAGCATAGTTTGATATTTTATGTTCTTAAGTTCCATACATTCATCTTCCATATATATATATATATAATAGAGAGTTTATATCTATTTTTTTTATTATAAATAAAATATAATAAAATGAAAACTATAAAAATAGTAGGTAAGCGTAATGTGGATGGATTTAGTAATGAAAATAAAGAAACTAAAAGGAAAAAAATTATAGATTTTAAAGAAAAAAATATAGAATCAGAATTAAAAAATAAAACTCAAATAGAATTATTAAATAGATTATATCTTGAAGAACATTATAATGGCGTTAAGTTTATGAAAGGTGAAGTGGAGAGAAAATTATCAAGTTATAAAAATCAAGATATTAAAAAAAATAAATTTAATAATCAAAAATTTATTTCATATGAACAGTGTCTTGAAAAACTAGTAATTAGTAAATTAAAATGTTATTATTGTAGAAATGATTGTCTAATTTATTATGAAAATAAATTAGAAAAACAACAATGGACACTAGATAGAATATGCAATAATATTGGTCATGAAAACGATAATATTGTTATTTGTTGTTATAAATGTAATGTTAAGAGAGGAAGAATAGATGATAAAAAATTTAAATTTACAAAACAATTAAGAGTTGTTAAGGGATTTTAATTAATAATTCTATATTTGGGGAAGTATCCTAATAGTTCACGTTTTCTAATATTTCTAGGGTTTTTATAGTATGCCATTTTATTTTTATAGTATTTTTTATATTTTCTTTGAAAGTTTTCTAGTGTATGACTTATTATTGCAAAATCTCTACCTAAAAATTTATAATCTGATTTTATTAATGATAATTTTAAATCAAAAATATATTGTTGGTTATACCAATCTATTATATTTGTAATTGTTTCATTTTCAGACCAAAGGTCTACTGTTTCCATTACAAAATATTTATAACGCATATATTTTAAATATTTTTCTTCATACGGATATATTCCATGAATATTAGGATTAAATTTCATTGTAAATGCTAATTTCATATTATATAATTATATACTTAAATTATATTAATTAATATAAATTAAAATCAATTTATATAATATAAATATAAATGTTTAGGACGTTTGTTGCTAGAACAACTCAAAAGAATTCTACTCAATTATTTAAAAAAAATAAAATTAATAAAAAAATTAAAAAAAATGTTAAAAATGAAAACATAAAAAAAAAAATGTAAACTAAATATTTCTGAACTTACTGATAAAAAATTAAAAGAAGCAAACAAAAATATATTTTTGTTATAGCGTTAATTTATATTATTATTATGTCATAATCATATAAATGGAAAATAAAGAAAAAAAAGTTAGATTTGAATCTAGATATACTTTTTATAAATGGTGTAACGGAGAGAAATCTGAAAAAAGTTCAAGAAAAAAAGAAATCTCTCCAGGTGAAAATATTGAACAAGAAATAGTAATTAAACATGAAGATAACTTTAAAAATAAAAAAGAAATATGTAGTGATAGAATTAGAGATAGAGATAAATTATCCAATGGAGTTGTTAATCCATTTATGGTCGAAAATAATTATTTAGATGATATTTTGAATCAAGATATGTATTTGCGACCTAAAGACAGTAATATTGAAAATAAGGGTAATAAGTATTTAAAGATGCCACATAATAAATAATTATATGTATTCAACTACAATTGGATTACCTACACAAAATAGTTTATTATTAAATAATTTAATGAAGTTTTATAGTGAAAATAATAATATGGAAAAAATTTTACCAATCATAAATGGACAATCTAAATTGTCTTTAAGATTAATTGATTGGTTTGCGACAAATTATTCAAAAAAATATTATACAGTTTATATTATTAAAAAGAAAAATGGTGATGAAAGAAGATTTAAAGTTTATATAGATTATAAGTTAAAATTAAAAGCGTATTCAAAAAGAAGATTTGATCCATTTTGTAGATGGGAGCGTATTAATATACCTTATAATGATAATACGGAAATTCAAACAACTATTGGCCAGTTGAATTTTTTTAGATGGGCTCTTGAAAATAAAATTTTAGATTATATTGAAAAAAATTTTGACAATATCAATAATGACCAACAAAAAAGAAATTCAACATCTAAAAAGAAAAAAATTAATAAAGATAATATTAAAACTAGAAAAAAACGTGAAGAATTATCTGTGAGTGCATCAAAAAGTATTAAAAAAGAAACTGTAGAAATTATAGTTGATTTTAAATAATTAATAATATATTTATATTTTATATATATATTATGATATTGCTAATTTTAGGGTTAATAATAATATGTGTTTTATTTTTTCAAATTTATTATATAAAAAAAAATGAAGAACCCTTTGTTGGTACTGTAAGTGAAATACAGGTAGATAAACAAAGGAATTTTTTAAATAAACAAGATAAATATTATGACGTAAGAAGTCAAGGGCCTGGCGCTGGACTTTTAGTAACAAAACCCGGCGTAAATGATTGGATGAAATTAGATAAACAAAAAAATCTTAAAAAATATACCCCCTCAATTGGTCTAGAAAGAAGTGAAATAGATAGAAAAGTAACAAATTGTCGTGCTTTAACAAAATGTGAAGATTTGGCTAATAATAATTGTGGTTACTGTTCTACTACCAAAGAATTTGATTTCGGAGATAATCGTGGTCCTAAAACTGATGTTTGTCCCAATAATATGTGGACAACAGAAGTAAGTAAGTGTCAAGAGTTACGTGAAAAAACTATTTGTTCTGAAGTAAAAAGTTGTGGAGATTTATACGGGGAAGCAGAAAAATTATGCGGATTTTGTCCAACAACAGGAACATCAATGGTAATGGAGAAAGTAGGAGATAAATATTTCCCAAAATATAAAGATGATGTATGCGGTGGTAGTGGGTTTGGATTAATTCCTGGTTCACAGTGTAAACAGTTTGCTAAAGACCACCCATGCATAACACCCTATTACTTATCAGGTCCTCATTCAGAAGACTGTGTTAAAAAATTATGGAAAAATTCTAATTGTTCTGATTCAAAACCATATGGTAAAAGTCCAAATGAATTAGGAAATGCTATTAAAATGTCTTACAAAGAGGCAGGTAGTATCATGAAAGATACTAATAATAAAACACGTAGTTTAAATTATTATACAGCAGTTGATAATAGTGATATATGTTATGGTAATAATGATAATATTGACCCATGTGATATGAAATATAATCAACAAGGAATTCCTCATTTAGTTTGTTTACGAAAAATATTTTTAGATGCAGGAGGAGTTGAAAAAGGACAAGGATTAAAAATGATGTCTGGTAAAAATAATTGGACCGGTGCTAAATCTCATGTTAAAAAAGTAAATGAATTAGCCGCCAATAGTTGGAGTTTATTTTCTACTATATTTGGTGGTTCCACTGATACAAAAAAATATAAAGAAAATCTTGAAAAAATTATGGAAAATATTAAAATGGCAGATACATTCCAAAAGCGTTATGATTGTTCTATGTTTATGTTAGGAGAAAAACCTCCCAAGCCTGAACCAATCAAATTTGGAGATGATGTCAATATTAGAGTAGACGGTTATAGATATGAAGGTGTTGTTATGTATATAACAGGAAATGATTGTCATATTATGTGGACAAAATCTACAAATGTAACAACACTAAATCGCAATGGTATGAGTATTGAAGAACAAAAAAAGATTTTTGGATGGCCTGAAATTAACCCAACCGAAAGAAAAGTTAAAACTAAATATCCTAGGGTTAAATTAAATAATCAAAAAAGTTGTTCTAATAATAAATCTGAATGTAAGATGACATGTAAAATGACAGTAAATGATTTAATGTATAGATTCCCTAGACCTCGTGATTGTATTGTTGGCCCATGGGGTTCATGGAGTGGATGTAGTAAAACATGCGGTGGCGGTGTAAAAACTAGAACGAGAAATGTTAAATATCCTGCAAAGTTTGGAGGAAGAAAATGTCCTCCTCTTAAAAACACAAAAGTTTGTAATACTAAACCTTGTTCAAGTCCAAATTTTACAACACAGCCAAATTCAGGATTTTATGATAACAATAAATTAAAAATCGTAGCAGGTAAAAATTCATGGACACCTCCTAAAGGTAGAAAATTAAAAGAATGTGAAGCAGATTGTGATAGAGATAGTGACTGTGCAGATGGATTAAAATGTTTTCAAAGAAATGGTAATGAAAAAGTTCCAGGCTGTGAAGGTCGTGCTGTAAAAGGATATGATTATTGCATTCCTAAAGAGAAATTTATTAAAAATGTTAGTGTACGTGGAAGAAATAATCCTAAATTAGGTATGTGTGAAGGGGATTGTGATAGTGACAGAGATTGTCAAAATGGACTTAAGTGTCACCAAAGAGGTAGAACAGGTAAAGTACCAGGATGTGCCGGGACTCCAAAACCTTATTGGGATTATTGCATACCTAAAGTCTAAGAAAGTTATATGATATGGGAAAACAATATTTTGTAAATTATTCATCGTGTAAAAGACATAATAGTGGATGTTGTTCGTGGTGACAAATTACATATAAATCTGAAGAAAAGTAGCAGAAGTACACAGTGGACTCAAAGAGGACTGGTAATAGACAATATAAATTTTATAAAAATAATAAAAATATTAATATCTTATTTTGAAAAAAAATAACATATTAATATAATGGATACAATTACTGTATTTAAATTAGTAATAGGAAGTTTATTTTTAGGACTTATGATTTTAACAGGTTATTACAATAATGAATCTTCATACAAGGTTGTTCTAGCAACAGCAATAACAGGTGGGTTTATTTATGCGGTAGGCCAATTACCATATGCATTTTTAGTTTTATTGATTTTAAGTGTAATATTGTATACATATGTAAACACTGGGTCTATAGAAGAAACATTAATGAATGGTTTATTATTAGCATCTGTATCTATTTTATTAGGATTATTTGGTGATTTAGATTATTTTAGTTTATTTAGAAAAGTTAGTGAAGGGTTTTCATTAAATCCAAATAGAAAATATGATTTAGTAAGTCATTCTATGACTGCCATACAATGTCAAAATGCATGTCAATCTAAACCTCATTGTAAATTTTCTGTATATCCCCGTAGTGTTAACAGTGGGGGTAGAGGTAATTGTTGGAATACAAAAGGTTATGATAAAGACCAAATACTTGGAGGAAATATGAATTCTGGATATTCTGCATGGCGCAATAAATATTATGTTCCTAAAAAACAAGTTGTTAGCCCTTTCCACTTAAGATGGTATAGTAGATGGCCCAATTGCAATAATGTTTCGTGTGGAAGAGGTACATTAAAACAATTCAAAGAAAAATGTTCCGATAATAAAAAATGTGATGGTTTTAGTTGGACAAAAGGTAAAAATAGTGATTCTAGTAGAGGTTCAGGATGTTTAAAATACAGTTGTAAAGCATCACAAGAAGGACGCAATGGATTTGGTTATGGAAGTCATGGTTATTGGGCAAAAGGAATTGGCGGAAAAAAATGTGATGAAAGAATAAGAGGATGGAGACAAAACGGTTATAGAGGATGTGCAAATAAAACTGTCTCGGGAAGGAAATGTCAAAAATGGACTGTTCAGTGGCCACACCGCCATAGTAGAACACCTTGGAAATATAGAGGTAAAGGATTGGGTAATCATAATTATTGTAGAAACCCTGATGGTGAATCTGGTGGCATATGGTGTTATACAACTGATAGACGAAAAAGATGGGAGCATTGTAAACCTTTATAAATTTTATTTTTAATAAAATAATCTATAAATTTATTTTATAGACTATTTATATTATGAAATATATCTTTTTAGCAATAGTTTTATTTTGCGCATCAATACTAATATACATTAATTATTTTTATAAAGTTCCCAAAAAAGAGGGATTAACTTTTAATGAACAAAAAAACAATTTAATTAATCAAGATAAATATTATGATAATAGAAAATTTCCTCAAACTGTTCCTGGGGGAAATGATGATGTTAAATTTGTTGATTTAAGTTTAGATAAAACAAAATTAGTTGATACAAATCCATCTGCAAATGTAGTTACAAGTGAAATATCTAAAAAAATAGAGAAGTGTAGAATTATTGATAAAAATAAAGATTGTAGTTTAATTGCCGAAAATGACTGTGGTTATTGTTGGCACACTGATAAAATACAGTATGGAGATGCTAATGGACCCAAGGCTGATGTATGTCCCAAAAATGGATGGGTTCCTCCCGGACCTAGAGCAGCAAAAGAATGTCAAAAGAAAAAAGAACGAGCATTATGTGCAACTATGACTGATTGTGGTGATGCTACTGGGGACAAGTCTATATGTGGCTGGTGTCCCTTAACAAATAAAGGTGTTCCTAAAAAAAAAGCACCTAGTGGTAAAGGATGGGTTGCTAAATATTCTGAAGATAAATGTGATTGGAAATCAAAAATGGGTGAAATATTGGGTGATACTGCGGAATTTAAAAAATGTACTGATTTAAAAACAAAATTACCTAGTCAATTTGGTTCAAGTAAAAAATGGCATGATAGAGATGGTAAATATTGGAGTTGCGAAAGATATTCTAAAGGAAATAATTGTAAATATTATGGAAATGGATATGCCTATCAGGGTTTAACTGGTAATAAAGCATGTTGTGCTTGTGGAGGTGGAGAAAACACATTAGATTTTCCAGGAGATTTGATAGAACCTAATTTATGTGAAAAATTTAAACAAATGTTTCCATGCGTTGGTCCAAATATGTTTACTGGTCCACATACATCCGTATGTTTGGACAGTTTATGGAAGAAAAGTGGTTGCAGTGGTGAATTAAATCAAAGAGTAACTGACCAGCAAGATTATAATTGGTGGAACAGTCATTCTTATGGTGATGCTGTGAGAAATATGAAAGGTTTTTCAAAAACTGCTCAAGAATCAGCCAGTTATACTGATGCTAATATAGCCAATAAGAAATGTTTTGGAAGAAATGTTGACCCATGTGAAGATAGATTTAAACCTAGACCACTGGAATGTTCAAAAAAAGTTTACAGACAAGCAGGTCTTAATCCAAAAGGTAAATTAGAACCTGATAATGTAAATTCATGGCCTAATGGTTGGGTAGGTGAGAGTTGGAAAAAAGGACAAGGGGGAGGTTGGAGTATAGGACAATTTTTTCGTTCTTTATTATCGTATAAACGTCAAAATATTAGAGATAGTGTTAATCCTAAAGCCAATTTTGATAGATATATGCATAATAATATGCTTGTAAGAGGTGAATTCCCACAAATACCGTGGGAAAAACCTTGTTGGAAACAATTTGTTAATATGATGATTTCTACCGAATATATTAAACTTGAAGGTACTGGTAATTTAAGTTTTGTAGGAAATGGAGGAGGTGGTTTTAAATCAATACTTCCTCTTGAAAATTCTTCTCAATCAAAATCAGGTGTTAAGAAAGGAATACATTGGGTTGGAAATTATGAATTATCTAAACAAATGTATGAAAAGAAGTATTTTCCCTTTTGGCAGTTCGTTAAAATGAATAAATCTATTTGGAATTCTCGATGGTCTGATTTTAAATCTTTGATGTCAAAATCACCATCTGTTCAAACAAGTGCTAGTAGAGTAAATGCTAGATGGTTTGGTTGGAGTCCTACACAAGCAAGGGGTAGAGGTGGATTACAAAAGGGGGAAGGAGATTGTGATAGTGATAGAGATTGTGCCTCTGGATTAAAATGTGCACATGATAAAACTAAAATACCAGGTGTTAGAAATACTGGTGCTATTAAATGGGGGCGTGATTTTTGTTATGACCCTAAAGATTCTATATTAGATGGTACTGATATGTTGAAATTTTTAAATGGTTCGAATTTTGATAGAATTATAGAAACAGAATCTAATTTAAATCAAGCCAATAAAAAAGGTACATTTTATAAAAGTGGCAATGATAGAGTTTTAACTAAAAATGCTTATATGCATGAAAATTTTCCATATTGGACATTTATTAGAAGGGCATCAAGAAGTTAATTTAATTTTATTTTAAAATAAAGATAAATATTATATTTATTGTATCATATTTATCTAATGGGTGCTCAACAATCAGTAAAAAAAGTAACTTTTGAAGATATACAATATCTATTAAATAAAAATAATGAATATTTGTTAATAAATACATTAACTAAAAATTCTCAAGATGTATTAATTAAAAATACAGTTTCTATCAATGATGAAGAAAAATTAATAAATCATTTTATGAATAATAAAATAGATGTAAATATTGTTATTTATGATAAAAATGCAAATGCACCTAATTTAATGAAAAAATATGACCAATTATTAGGATTAGGATTTATTAATGTTTATATTTATCCAGGGGGATTATTTGAATGGTTACTATTACAAGACATATATGGATTTGAAGATTTTCCTACAACAAAAATAGAACGAGATCATTTAAAATATAAAGGAAAATCTGTATTTAATAGTTATTTACTTACAAATGATATAGATTAATATAAAATTGAAAATAATTTACTTAATTAAAGACAAATTACTATACTAAACATGGACCTTGCACAACAAAAACTTACCAAAAAGGAATGGGAATTTTTAGAAGTTCCTGTAAATAAAAATGAACAAAAGATTTTAGAACTTATTTATAATGGTTTTAATAATATAAAATTTACAAGAAATGAAACAAATAGTTTAATGCTTTACTTAAAAATAGGCACCAACGATGAACATTTTCATTATTATTTATATGAAATGTATTTTCAAGAAAAGATTAAAAAAATTATAAAAAAATTTTCATTGGATTGGAAAATTAAAAAAAATAAAAAAATGACAAAAAAACTTACAACAGCAAATTTAATTAGAATTAAAAACAGTTCTAAAAAAATAGAATCAATAAAAAATGAAATAATTGAATTTATTTTACTTGATATAATTAATAAATTTTTGAAAAAAAATTTTTGTTCAATGTATTATTATTCTATTTGTGATATTATGAAAAATAATATTAGTTATATTAACAAATATATTAAGAATTTTGTTTATTTTATAATTGAAAATTTTAAGGATAATATTAATAAAACAAAATTAGTTAAAACTGCATATAATTATATTGAAAAAAATAAGATTATATTTAAGTATAAGGATATAGAATTATATCAGCATCAAAAAGATTTATTTACAGTTTTAAAAAGACAATTTGCCAAACTTATTTATTATCAAGCCCCAACGGGTACAGGAAAAACAATTTCTCCTATTGGTATAGCAAGTAATAAAAAAGTTATATTTACATGTGCTGCAAAACATATTGGTCTTCAATTAGCAAAATCATGTATATCTATGGAAATTCCAATAGCAATTGCATTTGGATGTGAAGATGCTGGTGATATTAGGTTACATTATTTTGCAGCAAAAGATTACATAAAAAATAGGCGTACTGGTGGAATTTTTAGAGTAGATAATTCAGTAGGAGATAAAGTACAAGTTATTATCACTGATATTCAATCTTATTTACCAGCAATGAATTATATGTGTGCATTTAACAATGAAGAAGATATTGTTTGGTATTGGGATGAACCAACTATTACATTGGATTATGAAGAACATGAATTCCATGAAATATTAGAAAGAAATTGGAAACAAAATAACATACCAAATGTTGTTCTTTCTTCTGCTACATTACCTGATAAAGATGAAGTTTCTTCTATGAGTAGATATTTTTGTGAAAAATTTAAAAATAGCAATATTTATCAAATCAAAAGTTATGAATGTAAAAAGTCTATTCCAATTTACGACAAAGATGGTAGTATAATTATGCCTCATTTATACTATAATAATAGTAAAGACTTACGAAAATGTGTTAATCATATAAAAAATAATTTGACTATTTTACGCCATCTTGATGTAAAAAAAATGGTAGACTTAATTTATTATGTAAATAAAGAAAATCTTATCCCTGAACAATTTAATATAGATAATAATTTTGAAAATATTAGTGATATTACTATTATGTCTTTAAAACTCTATTACTTAGATATATTATCATTATTGAGAAATAATTATGATCAGGTATATCAATATTTTAAAGAAAAATATAATAATAAAAATAAATCATTTATTAAATTAACAACAAATGATTCTCATACATTAACAGATGGACCTACTATATTTATTTCAGACAATGTTAAAAAGTTAGGATTATTTTACTTAAAAGTATCTAATATTCCAGAGAGCGAATTAGATAATATATTAAAAACTATAAAAGAAAATGAAGTATATACAAGACAATTAGATAAAGTTGAGAAAGAAGAGCAGCAGAGATTAGATAAATTGGGAAGTGAACAATTAGATAAAGATCATTCAAAAAATCAAAATAGTGATAAATATAAACAACAAGAATTATATAGAAAAACAGTAAAAACTTTAAAAAGCAAAATAAAAACAATAGAATTGAGTCCAAAATATCTACCTAATAGCAAACAACATATAAAATTATGGGCTAATGATAAAAATACCGAGGCTTCTTTTACAAGTGATATAGACGATGATATTGTAACTGAAATAATGTATTTAGATGATATTGATAAAGCATACAAAATTCTTCTTTTAATGGGAATAGGAGTTTTTATGAAAGATATGAATAAAGAATACTTAGATATTATGAAAAGTTTGGCAACGCAACAAAAACTTTATGTTATTATTGCATCTTCTGATTATATTTATGGTACAAATTATCAGTTTTGTCATGGTTATTTAAGTAAAGATTTAGAAAATATGACACAAGAAAAAATGATTCAAGCATTTGGTAGAATTGGAAGAAAAAAAAGTCAGTCTGATTATACAATTCGTCTTAGAGATAATTCGTTGATTGATAAGTTATTTATGGAGGAAGAAAATAAACCAGAAGTTATAAATATGAATCGTTTATTTGGATTTTAAATACTCTTTCATACCACCTTTAAAATCCATTAAATTAACGAATCCTTTCTTTAATAATTCAATAGCAGAAATTTCACTTGTAGTACATTTATTATGCGCACAATAAACTATTATAGGTACTTCATATAATTCTAATTTTTTTGATTTGATAAGTTTATTTATTTTTGGATAATTTATTGAAATAACATCTTTAAACCAACTAAACAACTCATTTTGTGACATTTTTTTTATTTGTTTATATGGCAAATTAAATGAATTTGGTATATGACTTTTTGCATAATATTCATATGGTAATGTATTAAGCAATACGGCATCTCCGGCTTTATGTATTTGTTTTGTTTGTTGCAATGATAAGTTACAAACAATAACTTTTGTATATACAGTAGGTAACCATTTTGCATGTTGATTGTTTGAAAAACAAAAATGTATATGTCTATAAAAAGTTTCTCGTTTAGTTTTACTTTTTTCAATAGTACTATAAGGTTGTGGGCAATTAAAATAAAGTGTTACATGGCCTTTTTGATTTACTTTTGTAACTCCATAATTTTTAAAATTTTTATATGCTTTTTTTGCATCTTTTATTAAAATATCTTTTTGTGGTTCAGCACCCCAATACAAAATAAATTTGTTTTTATTTTTCTCTCCAGCATTTAATATTAGTTTCATATTTGTTTTTTGTTGTTTATATGCTTTTATTTTTGCATTTTCAATAAAATTACTAACATAATCAGTTTTTTGTAACCATTCAGGTAATTTTTGATTATCTGTTTTTATTATATTTTTAACATCAACTCCATGGCAAGATGCACAAATATTTTTCATATATAATTATAAAATAAAAAAAATAATAATTATATAAATTTTATTTTTTTATTATTTTATTTTTTTTAAAGTAAGTAAGGATAAAACTCCATAATTTCTTGATTATAATAATAATCACTACTGTTCATTTGAGGTGTTTTTTTATCATTTGTTGCGTTTTTTGTTGCTTTTTTAATTTCATTTGTTGTTTCATTAGTTTCTTTTTCATCTTTATTTTGAATAACAATTTGACATGATTCTGCTCCACAGTGGTCATGATTAGACCAGTTGCTATTAAAATCAATGGACTTTTCTCGTGTAAAATCATTTTTAAGGTTATCTGAAACGATGGCTCCCCATCTACCCAGTGGTGTGGATTTACTTGATTTTTTGAAAAATCTTAGCATATTATTTTTTATACTTATTCTTCTTTATTTTTTTCTAAATCAATTTTTCTACATCCTATTTTTTCCATCTCATTTTGGAGGTTTTTAATAGTATCACTACTATGTGTTACGTATGCATCAGGATATATTCCATGTACAAAAGCAAAAAAAGATGCCTTTGCAAATTCTAAACTTAAAAACATAGAAAACTTCATATGAGAATAATAAGTTAAACAAACTTTTTTTGGATGTTCAAACATTATATTTGTATTTTAACTATATAAAAAAAATAACATATAAATAATTATAATGAATTCAAATCAAATTACGGCTTTAAAACAAATTTTTTTAACTTTTGATAAAAATAATGATGATTTATTATCAAAAAAAGAGTTTAGTTTGTTAGCAAAGAAGTTAGGAGAATATTTTACAAAAAAAGAACTAGAAGTTGCAATCTACCAATTAGATGTAAACGGTGATAATAAAATTTCTTTTAACGAGTTTTTATCTTTTTTTAATGAATAAAAGTATTCCAAATATTTTCTGCGTATTCAATATATTTTTTATCATAAGCATATATTCTATAAATATATTCTTTGAAATTTTTAGGTTCCATAAAACTATTGTAATGTTCCAAAGTAAAACCATGTAATATATTTTTGTTATTGAAATATATTACATTTTTTAATGGATTATTTCCATTACCACTAATAAATCCAATTGTAAATTTATTTAATCCTGTATTTTTAATGTTTTTATCTTCAAGATTTTTAACAACTGATTTAATTTTTGTTTCGATATTTTCAATATTTTCTAGACTATCAGAATTATCTGTGTGAAATACAACTTTCTCTCCAACTAGTTTTGGAAACAACCTCATATCTAATTGTTCTCTAAGACTATTAAGATTTTCATTAGAATGCATATAAATAATCATATCACTGCTCATTTGTAAACAATTTTTATCTTCAGAATTATCTATAATTGTAGTAAGAATATTTTTAATGATAAATTCACAACTTTTCACGGCATGATGATAATATACTGTTTTGTGTAAACGATATCTAGTTTCAAACAACATAAGAATATCATGTTGGACTTTTTCAGGCCATGCTAGTTGCATTTTACCGTTAAGTTGGACAACTCTACACATAGTCAAAAGTCTATCATAATTAATATTTTTACTGAATCCTAGATGATAACTATCTCTCTGTAGATAATCCATTTTGTCAACATCCACTGAACAAACTTTATTTGCAACAATTTGATAAAGATAATTATATTTTTTTTCACCTTCAGGATTTATCATATTAATAATAATATCGATTTCTTCTATAGAAAGAGCAATATTATACTTGTCAATCATACTTTTAAAAATCTTAATACCACGTTCTTCATGTTCAGGTAAACCAAATTGTTCCATTATTTCATCGTACATATGACTGAATGGACCATGACCTATATCATGAACAAGACCTGCAATTTGTACTAATTCAACTAATCTATCCGTAATTTCAAGTTCTGGTTGATTTTGTTGTAAGTGTTTTATCATAATTCCAGCTAAATGCGCAACACCAATTGAATGCTCAAAACGGGTATGATTTGCACTAGGATAAACTAAATAAGCAGCACCTAGTTGACGCAAACCATGTAGCCTTTTAAATTCTGGAGTATCAATAATTTTTTTCATTAGAGGTGTAATGCCTATGATACCGTGTATTGGGCAAAATATCTGTTTTGGGTTCATTGTATATGTTAAATACTTTTCATTTAACATATAAATTTTTTTCAATTTTATCATGTAATTACTCTGCTTGATCCACTAATTCTTCATAAGAGTCATTATTTTCTGCGTCATTATTTTCTGTATATTTTTTATCTTTTATAAATTTTTTTTCTTTTAACAACAAATAAATAGTAGGTATAGATGCTATTTCTGAAAATATAGCAGAAACAATTGCAATATCTATTTGAATAATTACTAATTGCAATGTTAATGCTGTTCTTATAGCATTTAGCATATACATAATATTTGCTTGTACCTGTAGTTCCCCTCTAGTGAATCCTTCAATCTCTTTTTTATCTGGATTATAAATATTAAAACTTAATATAGGCATTCCTAGTTCATTAATAAATACTTTACACATTCTAATGGCTAATATATATACAAGTAAAATTGCGTATCTACTCCAAGTATTAATTTGAATAGATATAATTATTAAATCTTCTTGAGGTCCAAATCTGTAATATGTACTCTTATTATTTGCTAATAAAACAGTAGGTATAACAACACTTATAAGTAGTAGTAATTGTCCAAAAATACATATTTTTAATCTTTGCTGAGGAGTCATAAATTATATCTATTGATTTATTTAAATTTATTTAATTATACAATAATGTGTTATCTCTAGGTTTTTCACCACTTATACATATACATCGTGCTAGAACTAGTGTTAAAAATTCTCCAAACATATATAAAATAAATGTTAATGTGGATTTTTCTTTACCAAAATTTATTTGAAACACATTTTCTACAATAGCATAATAAATCATTATATTTGCAACAATAATGTAAAGAAGTGACATCCAATAATTAATATTATTTTTGCATATAGAACTATCAAAAAATCTCTTCATAATAATTATTTTTGTAAGTGTTTATTTAAACATGTTTGATATATGTTATGGTTTAAATATTACGATTAAGTATTAAAATAATTTAATTTTAAGGTTGTCACTATAAATAAGATAAACACCAAATACAATAGCAATTACGCCAATAATAGAATTTTGTGTAATTTTCTCTCCTAAGAAAAGAACAGAAAAGATAACATTAAAAATAAGAAGAACTCCTTCAGCAATAGGGGTTACAAAAGAAGAATTGTATTTTTCAAGTAAATAATAATTGGCCATAATTGCTGCAATAGCAACTACACTAACTATAGTACCCCAAATAACAACATCTTTGAAAAAAAGTTTTCCATTATTTTTGTATACTTTTGGAAATCCATTGAAATAGTAATGTTGAATTAAAAAAGGAATTGCAATAATTCCACTAATTAAATATCTAAAAAAAGAAAAATAATAGTGACCAATTTTATCGACTGATATTTTTTCTAAAATAGGTTTAAATGCCCATCCTCCACCATTTAATGCGAATAGTAATATATCATTCATAATATATATAATTGATATATTAAAATTAATTAAATACTAATTGTTTTGATATGTAATATGAATTATTTGGTAATCATTTCATTAGTTTTTGGTATGACTAGTGCGGTTTTTGTTATTTTGGGGTTTACATATGAAAGTTATAAGGTATTTAAAAGTAAATCTAGTGAAACTTTAAGTTGGGGGTCTTTATTATTACAGGTTGTGGCTGCTATTTCTGGTGCAATATGTGCAGGTATGAATTGTTATTTATCAGGTATTGAAAATTTACCTTTTTTGTTGACAAATTCAAGTATATTACTGAATCTAATAGCGTTAATAGTAATGAAAAAAATATATAATTGAGTTTTTAAATTTTATATATTATTAAATAATACATAAAATGAAATATTATAGTTAAAAACTTAGTTGGAGTATGCAAGACCACCCATACCACTCATAATGCGGAGTACATTGTAGTTAGTGGCGTAGACACGGACCTTAGCGGTCTGGACACCACCAATGGCGGCAGCAGAGACGACGAGCTGAAGAGTAGCGTTGTCGATTCTGGAGAAATTGCAAGTTCCAGATGGCTGGTGCTCCTCAGGGCGGAGAGCGAAAGAGAAGACGTTAATACCAGTGTCGGGGTGACGAGTGTGGTGCTGGTATGGCTGGACAAGATCGAAGTAAGTACCTTCGCGTTCAGAGAAGCGGTCCTGACCGTTAAGCTGAAGTTTGGCAGTAACGACTGGGTTCTCACCCCAGCAGTGCATGTTGAGGGCAGTCTCGGCGAGGACAAAGACACCAGCATCAGAGACACCGTTTCCAGCGCCGGCAGCGGCATCAAGACCAGAAACATCGCCAGAGACGGCGGCGTTTCCATTAGCGGCAGTGTTGCCATCAGCACCACCCTGTGCGGCGGGGTCGGCGAAAAGACCAGTAGTAGTATCAATTACACCAGTAGTGGCACTCTGGTTACGGGAACCGTAAGCGAGGATTGAGTTAGGGAGAGCATCAAGGGCATCGGTGTAGTTAAATGGCTGAGCACCGAGGGCCTGGTGAAGAGGACGCCCAGCGATGAAAGAATCACAGTAGGCGACGTGAAGGTCAGGCTGGACAACCCAGACAAGTTCCTTGCATGGGTGGTTGAAATTGAGTTTGACCTTGTTGGAAGATGAACCGATGGACTCATCTCCAGTGAACTGAAGTTGCTCAATGAGGTACTCATGAGGGTTCTGGGCCATGCGTCTGCGCTCATCGGTATCAAGGAAAACGTAATCGACGTAAAGAGAAGCGGCTACAAGAGACTTAGCGTAGGCGGCAGAAGCCTTCTGGTTATTGGTAGAACCACTACCGACAACGGAGTTAACAGCGAAAAGGCACTCATCAAGAGGGCGGAGTTCGATGTTAATCTTGACCTCGTGGTACTGGAGGGCAATAAGGGGAAGAGCAAGTCCTGGGTTACGGCAGAACCAGAACTGAAGAGGGACGTAAAGAGTCGTCTCAGGGAGAGCGTTACGAGGAGCGCAGACAGCCTCGGGGACGTTGTTAGCACCGCAAGCAGTGGCAACATCGGCGAAGGCTCTGTCGGTAAGGTAGGTAAGCTGAGAGGTCTGGCCAATCATCTTGTGGTATCCGGCCTCCTGCTCACTGGTGAGAGTAAGTTGGTTCCAGATGTGCATCCAGTCACCGTACTGACGGTCGATGCGCTGACCACCGATCTCAACCTCAACCATAGAGATAAGCTGCTCACCGGGGTAATCAAGCCAGCGGGCAAGGCACTGGTTGGAGCCACCAGATGCGGCACCATCGTCCTGGTTGATTTCAGGGAGAGTAAGCTGAAGGTATGTTCTGTAGGCAAGGTCACCATTTCTGGAGACAGTGCACTGGACACGGCGACCGAAATCGGCCTGACCGTTGAAAGTCTGTTCAATTGATTCCATAGCAAAGTTAGTATGACGTCTGTAAGTTACCTTCCAGAAGGTAATCTGAGGATTTCCTGTAAGGTACACATCTTGTGCACCGTAGGCTACGAGCTGCATTAATCCACCACCCATTGGTTATAATATTGCTAAAGAAAAAAAAATTTTGTAAAAACGACAAATTACCGAATTAATTTATTGCATAATTTTATTTATATCGAAATTTTCAGTCATAAAATGCTTTAAATACTCATCTAAATAAACTTCTTTTTTACCCTCATGATTTTTTTTAAAAATATATGAATTATTGTTTTTTTTTACAGTCCATCCTTTTTCTAAAGAATTATAAATAAAAACCATTTTTTGCAAAGTTATAAAATCTATTTTTTTTACAGTGTCATTATAATCTATATCAATGTCCATATTGTATTGTTTTTAGAAAAAATGTTAAATTTATTAACATAATTATATTATTATTAAGCTTGTTGTCCATTTTCTCTAAATAATATTTTTTTTTTGCGCTAAATAAAATTTTTATTTGTATTTACTAAATTTATATAATGAAAGTTTTTATTGAAGTTTCTAAAAATTCAAATTTAAAATATGAATTTGATAAAAAAAATAATTGTTTAATTTTAGATAGAGTTTTGCATAATACAAATGTTTTTCCTTACAATTATGGTTTCATTCCAAATACATTATCACCAGATGGTGACCCTATAGATATAATTATTTTATGCGATTATGAATTAATTCCTGGATGTATTTGTGATGTGAAGGTTATTGGCGGTATTGATACAAGTGATGAAAGTGGTCAGGATGATAAAATTATTTGCGTTTTGTCAGATAAAATAGATAAACAATCAAAATATATTTCAGATATTAATGATATTAGACAGTCAACCATTGATAACATTGTTTATTTTTTATCACATTATAAAGAAGGGGAATTAAATAAATATGTCAATATTGGAGAGATATACAACAAAAAAAAAGCATTAGAAATTATCAAAAAATACTCATTATAATATATTTAATAAAATTTAAAATTAAATATATGTATATGATATTATGAGTTGTAATGAAATTGACGTGAAGTATATTTTTGATAATTTGTTTGATTATGTAGTAATTAGATATAGAGATACTTTACCCAAGTATAATATAAATGAAGATATAGATATATTAACAAGTAATATTCAAAAAAACATTAATATATTAACTGATATTTATGATAAAAAAAATTTTAAACATAAAATTATTCATATTAATAAGTATCATATTCAGGTTGATTTAATAAAAAATAGACAAAGAATATTAAAATTTGATTTTTATGAAAAATTTGATTACAAAAATTTTTCTTTAGATGATAATATTTACAGATTAATTTTAAAAAATAAAATACATAATAATGTTGCATATGTACCTTCATTATTAGATGATTTATCTTTGCGTTATTGTGAATATATAGAATATAAAAACATAAAGAAAAAACAAAAACATTTAGTGTATGTTAATAAGTTTAAAGATAATTTTTACAGAGTAAAAAAAGGTGAATATAAATCAAAATTTAACTATTTTAATACATCAACTATGTATAATAGTATTATTATTTGGGGTCATGGAATAGAATATATGGATGATATAATTGATAGTTTAAGAAATAATATTGATTGTGACATATTAAATATAAAACAAATTAGTGTTAATAATATTAATGATTTTATAAAAAATTGTTATAAATTAGAAATGATAAATAAAAATCATATTGTTGCAAAAACTAATTATTTAAAAAAAGTTAAACCAAATGTTATACATATATTAATAAAAAATTATGGTGTAAAATATAAAAAATATGGTTCGGGAACATTTGAAGTAATTAGTGATGAAAATTTAGTAAATTGGAAATGGAAAATCAGAGAAAAATTTAATCCAAAGCAAAAAAATTTTAGAAGAAAACCATTAAGTAGAGGTATATCTCATAACCATGTTATACATTTAACCGATACAACAGAAGAATGCAATGAATTATCTAAGTATTGTTTAAATAACTTACCTAATTATTTTGAAAATAAATTTAAAATTGTATATATACCTTGGCATTTATCAGATAGAAAAAAAATTACAATTAATAAAAAAAATATAAATGATATAAAAGTTAAAGTTATTGGTGCAGGTAAAGTAAATATAATAGATAGTCCAGTTTATCAATATGTTATTGGTAATAAAACTCCTTATATAAATTATTGGAATAAGAATAAAGGAAAAAAACTACAAGATGTTCATACTCCAAAAAATTTTGACAACTTAATTAATACTTTTAAGCCTGATAAATATAATTATAACGACAAAAATTTAATAATTGTAACATCAGATTTGATTGTATTAGATGGTCATCATAGAATATCTATTTTAAAACACGCAGGAATTAATAATATTAAAGTATCTATATTTCATTAATAAAATTAATATTATAAAATTATAATATAAAATTATAATATTAATATGTTATCAGTAAATTATTGTGGTGGATTAGGAAATCAGTTATTTCAAATATTTAATTTGTTATCACTTTCATTGAAATATAATAAAAATATTATTCTTGTGAATAAAAAAATAAAAAGGAAAACTTATTGGGATAGTATATTTAAAGATTTAAAAAAATATATGGAATCTATTAATGAAAAATTTTATACATACAAAGAAAAACATTTTCATTACAAAGAGATTATATTAAATTCAAATAATAACATTATTCTTCAGGGTTATTTTCAATCCTATAAATACTTTAAAGAATATGAAAATGATATTTTTAAAATAATTAATTTATACGAACAACAAAATTGTGTGTGTAAAAAATATAAAATATATAATTTTAATAATCTAATTTCTTTGCATTTTCGTTTAGGGGATTATAAAAAAAAACAAAAATATCATCCTATAATTTCAATGGACTATTATATAAATGCATTAAAAATGATTTATAATAAAACTGATGAAAAAAATGATGTTTTATGTTTTTATGAAAAAATGGATAAAGATATTGTAAAACAAAATATAGATATCTTAAAAGAAAATTTTAAAAATATTAATTTTATATTTATTGATACAGAAATTTTAGATTATGAACAAATGTTATTGATGTCATTAACAAATCATAATATTATTGCAAATAGTACATTTAGTTGGTGGGGAGCATATTTAAATAGAAATAAAGACAAAATAGTAACATATCCATCAATATGGTTTGGACCTGCAAATGAAAATAAAATAACAAGTGATTTATTTCCTAATGATTGGATTAAAATATAATTATAAAAAAATACTCATTATAATATATTTAATAAAATTTAAAATTAAATATATGTGGTTTTGTTAATATATTAATGCCCAATTTTAAACCAAAGGCAAATAAAAAAATTAAAGTAAACAAATCTTCAATATTGACTTTGGATAATCAACACACTGATAAAATGAATGAATTTCATAAAATAGAAACAAAAATATTACCAGAATTAAAAAATAAAAAAAAAAATTTAAAACAACAACTAAAAAAAATAACTAATATAGAAGAAAAATTAAACATAAAAGATAATTTACGGGATATTAAAAAAAAAATAAAAGATTTGGAACAAAAAAAAAAGAACTATTTATTAGATAATTCAAAACTAATTTTTCCTTATTTTGAAAAAAAAAAGCAATTATCTCAGGGAAAAAGTGAAACAAAAAATAAAATTTTGCATAATTTTTTTAAAAAAGATAAAAATGTAAAATTAAATAATGAAAAAAGTGAATCTCAACAATTTTTAACAAATTTAAATGAAAATATGTTAAACATTAATAATTATGTTATTGATTATTTTGAAAATTGTAAATGTGGTGGAGAATTTATTCATATAGATTATAAAGGATTGGTTGTTTGTAATAAATGTGCAATTCAAAAAACTTATTTAATAGAGCATGAAAAACCTAGTTATAAAGAACCTCCCAAAGAAGTTTGTTTTTATGCTTATAAACGAATTAATCATTTTCGTGAAATTTTGGCACAATTTCAAGCAAAAGAAACAACCCAAATTCCTGACGAAGTTTTTGAGAATATTAAAAATCAAATAAAAAAAGAAAGAATTTCTTTAAAACAAATGACAAACAAAAAAGCCAAAGATATTTTAAAGAAATTAGGTTATAATAAATATTACGAACACATTCCTTTTATAAAAGATAAATTAGGAATTAGACCACCTGTTATGAGTCCAGAGTTAGAAGATAAACTATGTAATCTTTTTATGGAAATTCAAAAACCTTATGCGAAACATTGTCCTGATGATAGAGTTAATTTTTTGAATTACTATTATGTTCTTTATAAAATGTGTGAATTATTAAATGAAAGTAAATTTTTGCCTTTTTTTCCTATGTTAAAAGACCCAGTAAAAAGAATAGAACAAGACCAAATATGGAAAAAAATATGTAAAGAACTTCAATGGGAATTTATACCTACTATCTAATATTTTAAATAGTAAAAATATTAGATATTTATAATTATTTAACCTTTAACAGGTATTCTAGACCAATCGTTTATAGTGAGATACTGTTTATTTCCTTCATCTAACGCGTTAAAAAATGTTTGCAATAATTGTGGAGGCATTCCTTTATTTCTTGTACTTGGATTATTATTGTATTCAGTGTTAAATTGCTGTAAAGCATAAAATGATATACCGGGTGGTGCAATAGCAGATGCTCCTTGAGAACGTGTTAATAATTCAGGATAATTATTTTTTAGTATTTCCAAATATTTTTTACCTAAACGGTCATTTTTAATTGTTCTTAAAAATGTCATACTAATATTTGATTTATTTCCTATACGAGTTGATTTACCAAACATTGAATATTGATTTTGTGGCAAACCTGCGCCATTTTTCAAATTAGACATAGATGTGTAAACTCCTCTCATAAAATTTCTTGCTTTTTGTATTTTATTACCTCTTAAATTAATGTTTTCCATTATCCATGGTAATCTTTTTCCTGGTTGGGGTGTTATCTGTTGTATAGGGAATAATGCCCTGAAACAATTCCCATTATTACTATTGTAAACATATGCTTCTAAATGAGAAACATATTGATATGTTTCAGAACATAAAACAAATTGTGCTAGATTATGTGGAACATAATATCCTCCAACATTATTTGGGGCAAATGTTTTATTTTTGTTAAGTGTACTGCATAATAGTTCACCTGCTTTAAAAGTACTATTTCCATTTACGTTTAAATTTTGTGGAGAAATTCCAATTAAATTTGCTATATTTGCATAATCATCTACATGAGCACGACTATTACTAGGTCTTCCACCTACAGGGTCTCCTGTTAAATTATCAGTTTCAAATATAATTGATGGTGGTAATTTTACTGGTGAACTAGCAATAGCGCTATTTCCTGTAAAATCAAAATATGCAAGAACAACTACACAAATTTTACCTCTGCTTTTAATTTTTTGTGCAATTGATTCATCATTTGTTTCAGAACCATGACTTCCTGTAGAATAACTACATGCAACCCTCGGAGATAAAGACCAGAAAGTCTCTGAACTATCGCCACTTAGTCTTCTAAACCAAATATCCATATTAAATTGACCTTTATTAATATCCATAATATATGCTAATTCACTTTGGTTAAATGACATACCTCTCGCTAACACAACCTTGGGTATACTATGTTTTATATTTGGTTGAATGTTTGATTGTAATGATTGGCCTACTATACTAGACATAGCATTATTTATTCCAGAAATTTTACTTTCAAATAATTTTGGAGCAACGCTATGTAAATTAAATCCATAAATTGGAGGTGCCATACCTATATTTCTGTTTGAATCATTAGATTTTATCAAAGAAATTTCGGCACCTTGACCTCTAACAGCCTTAATATGGAACCATGGAACATCTTCATTATGACTGTGAACCAGAAATTGACTTCCATCATTTTTTTTAAACATATAATGTGCTATATGAAAAAATAATATGTGGTTGTCTAATGAAATCTTAGCCTTATTTAATTTTAATATATAATGAAAAAAATTACCTGGAACTTTAAAAAAAATTCTTCTTTCAGTATTGCCTTTTGAACAAGGGACACCTTTTATATTTAACTGGTCTATTCCTAAATTTGTAGGACCATATGCATCACATCCAATATCATCCCATGTCATACCTTTTCTTGTATAATCTCTAGGATTATTGTTAAAATTAAACAACTTAACAGTAATTGTAATGTCATGTGTACCAAATAACATAAAATTATTTGTTTGCCATAAAATGTCATTGATTGTTTTACCATTTGTTCTTGCATAATTTAAACTTTCTTGTAATATTTTTTGAACGTTTTCATTTACTAAATCAAAATAACCAGCATCGGGTGTTTCAAAATTAACTCTAATTAAAAATCTAGGATTATTTTGTGCATCATTTGCTATTTGTTGTGCAATACCCTGACTTCTTCTAGCATTAGAGTTTCTAGGACCCCAATTTCCTTGAGGTGGCCATCCACCTTTTTGTAATTTTTTTTGTGATTTTTTTTTTGGTTTTTTTCTTTTTATTTTTCTTTTTGTTTTGGTATACCTTTTTTGAAAAGGTATTTTTCTAGCGCGAGTTTTTTTGTTGTAATGTTTTAAATGTTTTTTTTTATTTTTCTTATTTTTCTTTTTACGCGTGTATTTCATTAGATATATATATATATATATCTAAATATAATAAAAAGATAAGTGATATACAAGTATATGATAAAATTTATAAAAAGATATAAAAATTACATAGTCGTCTTATGGTTTTGGTATTATTTTTTTTTACGACACATTCATTATAAAAAAAATATAAAACAAATTTTATTTTACTTTTATAAACTAACACCAAAAGGGAAAAAATATATAAAAGATAAACAAAAAAAAGCACTAGATACAATAAAAAAAAGTGTTTTTAAAAAAAAATGGAGAAATAATTTTAATAAATTAAATCATTCAGGAAAAGAACTAAATTTTATAAAAGATATTGTTAAAAATAGAAAAGTCAAATTAAATCATAAAATTTCAGGAACAATTTACAGTAATAAAGATTATCATAAAAAAATAGCAGGATATATGTATGATTTATATATGTACAGCAATCCACTACATACAGATTTGTTTCCTGAATTAAATAAAATGGAAAGTGAAATTGTAAGTATGGTAGGACATTTGTTTGATATGCCAGAAAATGGCGGTGGTAATCTTACAACAGGAGGTACTGAAAGTACTATTTTGGCTATAAAAGCATATAAAAAACATAAAAAAAATACCAAATGGATTGATAGACGATTGGAAGTTTTGACTACGAAAACCGGTCATGCAGCAATAAATAAAGCATGTGAATTATTGGATTTAAAATTAGTTTATGTAAATTTAAATAATGATTTAACTATGGATATAACCGATTTAAAACGAAAAATAACATCACGAACTTGTGTTGTTATTGCATCATATCCTTGTTATCCTTATGGTGTTATAGATGATGTTAAAAATATAGGTGATGTCTGTACAGATTATAATGTTCCATTGCATGTAGATGCTTGCTTGGGAGGTTTTATAACACAATTTGATGAAAATTTAAAATTAAGTTTTAAAGATAATATTGATTCAATAAGTGTAGATCCACATAAATTTGGTTATGCACCTAAGGGGTCATCTTTATTACTTTGGAAAGATAATGAAATTAAACATAATCAATATTTTATAGTTGAAAATTGGACAGGAGGTATTTACGCTAGTTGTTCATTACCGGGAAGCAGAGCAGGTGCGCAAATTGCTACAACATGGGCAATAATGATTTATAATGGATATAACTATTATAAAACAATGAGTGAAACTATAATTAAAGCAACAAAGAATTTATATGCAGACATTATTGATATACCTAGTTTTAAAGTTATAGGCAATCCAAATGTAAATGTAGTTGCATTTTATAGTGATAAATATCCGTTGAGTCAGATTATAGATGAGTTTCAAAAACATAATTGGAATTTAAATATTTTACAAAATCCAATGTGTGTACATATTTGTATAACACCGTATAATTATGAAAAATTATATGAAATAACTGATATATTAAAAAATATAATAACTCAAGAAGTTAGAAATGAAACAAAAGGGTTAGTTTCTATTTATGGAATGGCTGAAAAAATACCCAATAGAAACGTAATTTGTGAAATTATTGAACAATATTTGGATTTAACTACAAAATTATAAATTTATATATTTTAAAAAATAAAAAATATATAAATAATTAAAGTTAAATAATATAAAATGAAATGAAGATACATCCACAAAATATTATAGTAGAATTTACAAATAGAAATAGAGAAGATAAAATGTGTAGAATTTGTTATGAAGAAGATGAAGAAATAAGTCAATTTGTATCACCATGTGCATGTAAAGGTACTATGGCATTTATTCATGTACATTGTTTAAAAAAATGGATTGAAACAAAAAATGTATTATACGATGATTATAGATGTGAACAGTGTAAAGAAAAACTAACATTACAAAGAACATATAAAGAAGAAATATTTACATTAGATTTTTTTTATGATAATTGGTGTATTTATTTTTTTGAATATATATTGTATGCAGTAGTTGTATATCTTTTTTCTGTTTGTTTACATGTAGCAGATGTAAATAATAATTATAAATTTATTGATACATTTGACCCGCATAAAGATAAGGTTTTACTTGACCTTATAAAAAATGGAGGTCCATATAATAAAAATTTAAATATAATTTATTATGTTTCGTTGTCAAATTATTTAATTTCTATGGGGTTTTACTTAACTGTTTTTATATTAACCTTAATAAAAGTAAATAGAATAAAATTATTTTTCAAAATAAATTTTTTAAATTTTTTTATAACGTATACAATATCGTCTTCTTTTTTTCTTTTTTATTTAGTTTATCTTATTTTTGGTGACAAAATTGCAGCAGAAATGTTTATAATTACTTCTATGTTTTTATCTATAATGAATTATCCTATGTTAAAAACATATGCTTACAATCACAATAGATATATTGTATTATTAAATAATAAATATAATGATATTCATATAATGAATGTAACATTTAATCCTCTTAATAGAATTATAAATAGAAATATAAATATATAGTTTCTAGAAATTTAAATAAACACAAATTTTAATATAATTTTAAATAATTATATTAAATTTAAGTTAGGATATTTGTTTATGTATTACTTACATACGGGGGAAACCAACAAGGTTAGCACCAATACCGAAACCGGCACCACTGCGGGCTGAGACAGCCATCGATGGAACATATGTATCAAGAATAGAGAAAGTAGCAGCGGCGGTTAAAGCAATAAGTGCAACTTCATCTAAGTTAAGAGATTTCTTAGGGATAGCATAAGCGGCGATGGCTACCATGACACCTTCAACGAGATATTTAACTGCTCTGCGGACAAGTTCTCCTAAATCTAACATTTGTGCTAATTTCTGAAGCATTTATAAATATAATTAAGAAAAAAATATATATTATTTATTAAAACTTAAAAAATAAATTTTTATAGTATATTATAATGTCTAAAAAAGGTTGTGAATATAGAATTAACCGTGATGGTACCAATAATCCTAAATATGTTGACTTGTTGGAAGAAGATAAACCAATTTCTGGACAAAAATTTGTTTGCGTTTCTTTTGTTTCTCCAGAAAATGTTTTAAGAGAAAAAAATCACTTTTTTTTTGAAGAGTTCCTAAAACATTATGATTTCTCTAAATCAGTTCAAAAATTTTCTCAGTTTTTAAATTTTGTTGCATATAAATATAATATGGATTTTGACAAAATCATGGAAGATTTTCAAGAATTTTTACAAAGTGAAAAAGATGAATTTCCTAAAAATTATGTTAAGGATGAATATAATAATTTCTTAGATGCAAATGAAGAAAGATTAGATGGCGAATTTAATAAAGCATATGAATTCCAAACTAATGTTAGAGGACTTAAGGTAAGAGGGTCTTATTCTACTCAGGCTGAGGCTGAGTTTAGATGTAAAATGTTAAGAGAAGTAGATCCAAATCACAATGTTTATGTTGGACCAGTAGGTATGTGGATGCCATGGGAACCAGAGGCTTATAAGACTGGGCGTGTTGAGTATTTGGAAGATGAACTAAATCAGTTGATGAGTGAGAAAAATAAAAACGAATCTGCTGCCAAACAAGAATTTGAAAAACGTGTATTAGAAACAAAAAGAAAGGCAATTGAAGAAAATATCAAAAAGGCTAAAGAAAGTGGAAACAAATTAACACAAAACATTAATAAAGAAGGAAATTTAGTTGGTATAAATAATACTATTGAAGAAACATTATCTCAAAAAGATAATGTAACATCTGCTGATATTAGAAAAGAATTGTTTGAAGGTGATGTTGTTGAAAGAAATTCTGCAGTACAAAATGCTATTGACAGAGGAATTTTACCTAAAGAAAATGTAAAAATAGATACTGATAAAAACTAATTTCATTTATTTTTAATATTTAATAAATAATTAAATATTAAATTATTTTTAATTTGTATAAATTTTATTTTTATTACTTTTTAAAGGTTTATCTTTTTTAAATATGCAATATTAACAATACAACTATCAATTATTTTCCAATCGCCAAAAGGTGAAATTTTTAGTCCAGATGGTAATGTCGCACCAGTTACAGTTGCTTTTTGAGCAACTTGACTAAAAATTAAATCATTTTGGTTTGTTAATTTTATAATATTAGGTTGAGGTAAAATATATTGAGACATTATAATCATTGATTGTACTATATTTTTAAACAAGTATTTAGTTTAATTAATTAAATATTACTTTTAAAAGTCTACTACAAAAAGATTGATTATCATTTGTATCAATATCTGATTCATCATCGTATTCATCTTTTTCATCTTCTGTTTCTTCTTCAGAATCACTAGGTTTTGGAGAATCTGGTATTATAGGCTTTGGAGGAATGATATCTTTATAATCAACACATGCCCATATTTCCCAATGTTCGCCCCAATCTTTGTAATGATATATAGCATATCCGTCTTCATTCCATCTATCTCCCCAACTATTTCTAATAATAAATCCATATTGATTATATCCAACGATTGTCATAGCATGACCTCCTTTAAGTGATTCATTATATTTTTGTTTCCACATTTGGCCTGAATAATTATATACGGGAAATCCTATAATAGCAGGACCATTTAAAAATAATGACATTTTTAAATCTTCAATAGTATTTATTCTGGCATATGAATCTATTATATTTATTACGGCTTCACCGTAAACTTCAGGAGGAATATCATCTCGGTGTTGAATTTTTCCATAAGGATACATCTTTTCTGGACATATACCATGTTTTTTTAATATTTTCATAACATCTCGTCCATACATGCCTGAATCATTTTCAATGTCTTTATCATATTTATTTGAACGTAAATTATAAAAAAATTGTGGAGAGAAATATTCACTGAAATTATAATTTTTTTTTTCTTGCCATTCTTTCATACATGCAACACTTTGTGCATAACATGTTCCTTGTGAACCTTGATTACGTACAGGCATTAAATTATCACGTAAATCTAATGTTTCAGGATATTTTAATTGATTATTATGTATAAATTCTGTTTTAAATACATAATCACGCGTGTCTAAGGGCGATTCTTTAAAATTTAAAATATGTGTCATTATATTTTAAATTTATATTTATTATTTAATATTTTTACTCAGTAGATTTAATATTTTAATATCTATTTTTTTAAAATAAAACGAAATAAAAATGAAAATATTATATCAGAAAGTAAAAGTAAAGAAGTTATATTTACATTATTTTTAAAAAGATAAAATGAAGATAAAAGATAAAACATACCATGTACATAACGTGTCTCATGCCAAAAAACTTTATTAACTTGTAATTCATTATTAGAACCTGTTAAACCTTTGTAAATAAATCCTAAGCCCATTATAAGTAAAATACTTGCACAAATCATATTTATTTTTGTGTTTCTTTTTTTGTTAAGATATATAATTAAATAAATCAAACTTAAACGTACAAAAATACAAATGAACCATAACGGATGAATTTTCATTTATATATATAAATATAAATTATTAACATTTACCATCTATTTTTTTTAACATTAATTCTAGGTCCTTTCTTTTGTGCTGTAGGATCAAAAGTTTCTTCATCATCATCACTATCAATATCTTTTGACAATTCCCAAAATTCTTTTGAACCTAATTTAAAATCTCCATGAGAGGTTGCTTTATACCAAAAAATTTGGTCTTCTAATTTATTTGATTTTGCATTATTTGAAACAACTAAACATTCATAATTTTCTGTACATTGGTCCATAACTTGACAAAATGATTCAAATGTTGGAAACATACCAGCATAATTTTCATAAATGCGTTTTCTATTTGCAATGTAAGGTTCTCTTAAAATAAATGTATAATCAATATTTGTACGCAAATTAGGTGGGACACCTAATGGATACTGCATTGTAATAACAAGCATGATTTTCCAATGTCTACCATTCATAAAAAGTAAACGCATTAACTTGTCGCGAGCCCAACTATTATCATATAAACAATCATCCAAAATAACAAAAGTTCTAGGATCAATGTTTGAACGTCCATATGCTTCTTTTTCTTTTTTCATCTGTTTCATAACTATTTTCTGTCTTTTTAATATATTTTCTATTATTGCAGTATTATATTCATCATGAATAAATAGTTTTGGTACCATATTACCATAAAATCCATTCCCTGCTTCTGTACCAGAAATAACAGTTCCTATTGGAATATCTTGTTGATAATATAAAAGGTCTCTAACTAAAAAACTTTTTCCTGTATCACGTCTTCCTATCAGAACAATAACAGGGCCTTGGTTTTCATTTGGTTTAAAAGTAATAAATTTCATATCAAATTTTTTCAATTCAAGATTCATTATATAAATTTATTTGTTTTATTTTTATTATATTTACGCATAAATTAGTTTAAAAATATAAAAAAAATTGTATATAACAATTAATGTTCACTCTTTATTATAAAAAGAATAACAACAAATCAGTTTTTGAATATTTAGAAGAAAATGGATTTCAAAATGTTCAAAATTACTTTCCTTTGCTTTCGAATTTTTTTCAACTAGACGAAAATAATTGTAATAAAATAAATTTAAATCAAAAATTTTCAATAAATAATATTGAAAATACTGAAAATAATAATAATTTTACTATTATTTGTCAAGATGAAAAAGAAAATAAGAAAAAATTTAATTCATTTTTTAAGTTTTCGCCTTTAATTGATCCAGTTAAATTTATGGTTGGTAAATATGAAAAAACAAAAAAAGAAATAATAGAAACTTTACCTAAATTAAATAGTAATGATTGTTTAGAAAAAGTTAACGATAAAAATAATTCTGCTTATATAGATAGTTTTTTTTCATATTTATCAAGTCAACTATTACATAATAATGGATTTTGTCATGGTTTAGATTTTTATGGAACATTTACCGCAATTCAAAATAAATTTGTTTGTGATATTTTAGATGATATTGAATATTTACACGATTCTAAATTTTTTCATAAAAATAAAGATAAACTATTTGAAACAGATAATATAGATTTTGAAAGATTTTTAGAAAGTGATACACGAAAATATAAGAAAAAAATTAATATTAATAAAGATAATGTAAAAATAAAATTAGATATAATAAATGATAATCAGTTTGAAGATGTATTTGAATTAACTCATGAAAATATTGAAAAACATAATGAAAATTTAAATACTGAAATATGGAAATCTGAAAATACTGAAACTAAAAGTGAAAAAAGTTTAAAAAAAACGGAATCTACATGTTCATCTCGTTCTTCTAATACAGATGATGAAGAAGAATTAGGAGATAGTGAAGAAGAAAGTGATTTTTCCGATTATTCTTCAACAAATGATTCAGATGAAGAAGAAGAAGTTATACAAGCATATATAAATGATTTTCCGGTTCAGATTATTTGCTTGGAAAAAATGGAAAATACATTAGATTATTTAATGGAAACAAAGGGTAAACATTTATCAACGCGTGAATGGAAATCATGTTTATTTCAAATATCTATAATATTGGCAACATATCAAAAAGTATTTGATTTTACACATAATGATTTGCATACTAATAATATTATGTGGAGTAAAACGGATAAAAAATTCATTTGTTATAAATACGATAATACATATTATAAAGTACCAACCTATGGTAAATTATATAAAATAATAGATTTTGGTAGGGCAATTTATCGTTTTCAAGACAAAGTTATATGTAGTGATAGTTATCACCCAAAGGGAGATGCTGCTACACAATATAATTGTGAACCTTACTTTAATGCTAACAAACCTAGATTAGAACCTAATAAAAGTTTTGATTTGTGTAGATTAGCATGTTCTTTATATGATTATTTTATGGATGAAGAAGAAGATGAAGATAAGATTGAAGATCCAGTTGCAAAATTAGTTGAAGAGTGGATTAAAGATGATAAAGGAAGAAATATTTTGTATAAAAATAATGGTGAAGAACGTTATCCAGATTTTAAATTATATAAAATGATTGTTAGAACTGTACATAAACATGATCCAGATACTGCAATAAAAAAGATATTATTTTCTAGTTATATAGCAACAAAAAAGAAAGTCAAAAAATTTAAGGTTATTAATATAGATAATATGCAACCTATGTTTGTTTAATTTTAATATTACTTTAAAAGCAATATTAAAATTTTAATATTAATTAAACAAATATATTATATTTATTTGTATTTTTTATTTATATTTTTGAATATTTCTTTTTAATAAACATTTTCGCGATGCTTTTGTTCATACGCCTTATATCCCTCATAATCAAAAAGAGTATAAAGAGATGCAGGAAGTTTGGATAGACCAAATACTCCCATAAGAACCAATTGAACCCAATTCATTACTCCTATTGCATGACTACCAATTATATTTGCGGGTCCAAAATAAGCAGCGAGAAGCCAACGAGCGTAAAGTTCACATGTTTGTGCATGCATTCCAGGCGTAGACGCTGGTGTATCTAGCCATCTATGTACTGTATAATACAAAAGACTAGCACAAGAAAGAAGTGAAACACTTAACAAAAAATCTCTTGATGGTCCAGTTGTACTATCGCAAAAAAGAACCACTAGAGAAGGTATATAAAATGAAAGCCACATTAATTGACCGAATCGGTAACCCATCTTATTATCAACAAAATACAAATTATCCATAACTGGCATGATATAATTCATTTTGTTAAATTTCTTTTAAGTGTCTTGTATAAATATTTAACAACCCTAACATCGTTTCATAATTATTCCTTGAATATCTTTTCCAAATGTTTTCTCTCCAACTTTTTGAAAACCATTTTTTTTATAAAAGTTAATGGCTCTTATATTATCAGATTTAACATCTAAATAAAATATTGTTTTTGGGTTTAAATTTAAAAAAGTTTGAAAAATTGTTTTTGCCATACCATTTCCTTGATTTTTATTTACTAATTGATTTATTTTAATTTCTCCTTTTAATATTGAAATATCTAAACACATTTTTGTTTTTCTTTTATATTTTGTCCATGTTAAAACCACACCATTTTCATAAATAATTTCATTTTTTTCTATTTTTTTAAACAAACGACCCTTTAAAAATCTAAAATAACCACCCGGAAATATATTTGGATATTGTTTAAATATATTTATAATTTCTTCAACATTTATGATTTTAGTATTAGTTTTAATATCCATTATAATTTTATTATTTATAAAAATAATAAAAATAAAACTAAAAATAATTAAAAATATTTTATTTTATTAAATTAAATGAGTGAACAAATTAAAAATTTAAAAACTGGCGATTTGATTTTGTTTAATTATAAAACCAAGGGTTGTTTTGGATGTTTTACTAAATTAATAAAGTGGGGTACTCATAGTAATTATAGTCATATTGGAATGATTTTACGTGATCCAACTTATATAAAACCTCATTTAAAGGGTTTATTTGTATGGGAATCTAGTTGGGAAGGAAAACCAGACCCTCAAGATAATAAAGTAAAGTTAGGAGTACAAATTACTCCATTGGAAGAAATTTTACATGAATATCAAGGAAAAGGTCATGTATTTATACGACCTGTTATTTGTAATTCAAATACGTTTAATAATAGTATTATGAAAAAAATACATGATGTAGTTTACGATAAACCATATGATATTGTACCTAAAGATTGGATTGAAGCATTTTTTAAAAAAGATAGTCATCCACAAAAAACTACTAGATTTTGGTGTGCTGCATTAGTTGGATATATTTATACACAGGTTGGAATTTTAAACAAAAAAACAGATTGGAGTATTTTAACACCTTGTGATTTTTCTTTAGATGGAGAAAATTTGATGTTTATAGACAAAAATAAGTTAAAAAATGTTGAATATAGAATTTTTTAAACAAAACATTTATGACAAAGTTGTTTTTCTGCATAAATAATTTCATTTGATAATTTATTACAATTTTCACATTTTATATATGAAATTTTATCAAATAATCCTTGATATTCTTCATGTGTTCCTATAATATGAAATATAGTACTTAAAACTATATTTTTTATATATTCTTTTGTTATGGATGCTAGACTATTTTCAAAACATAATGTTAGTCCTTTTATTGCACCTTTAACTGAATGTATCATCATTATAGAAGTTTCATTAGACCATTGTTTTTCTTTTTGATTTGTAAATATGAATAATCTTTCTTCTAAAAAATCTTTCAATGTTTTTATAAAAATAGTATTATCAGTAATATTATTTAAATTATCTTTTATTTCTCTCCATATTTCTTCATCATTAAGATTTTCTGTAACATGATTTTTAACTTTAACTTGAAATCTTTTAACACTATGAAAATAGTCAAAAATATCTTTAAATATAATAACTGGATGTCGTTCTTTTTCTTTTAATAATATAATTTTATCTAAATAATCTTTGTCATATAATGTTTTGCATGTTATTGCTAATTTTTCCATACTATATTTTAATATATATTTAATAGTAAAATATATTAAAGTTAAAATTCAGGAGTATTTGTAAAAACTTCAGTCATTTTTTTTCCCATTGATGAACTTCCAAATTGTTCCATAACAAAGGTTCCTAAAAGTACACTTAAGTATACTATAAGTGTATCACGTGCTAAAATTTTTAGTGGTTTATTTTCTTTTAAAATGAATCTCATTTCAATAAAACGAAATAATAAATAAGATACTGCAACTGCTACAGCGGTTAAAAATACAGAACCGTTCATTTATATTATTTTAAAGAATAATATAAAAAAATATACGCATAATATTTTAATTTTTTATTAATTTTTTATTAATTTTTTATTAATTTTTTATTAATTATTTATTAATTTTTATTACTTAGGTTAAAACTTCTATATCGTCTAAAATATTAGGTTCTAATTTAATTTCTTTATCTAAACTATGAACATCTAAAGTATCTAGATTCAAAGATGTATCTCCCATAATTGTTAATTTCTCCTCATCATCATCATCTTCTTCTGCTTCTTCTATTTTTCTTCTTTCATTTTGTTCCTTACTTATTTTTTCTAATCTTTCTATTGTCTTTGGTGCACTTACTTTTTCACTTTTATTTGTCCCCATATCTAATACAGAATCATTGTCGTTAAATGACAATCTATTAGGAGTTGGCGGAGGATTTTTCATTGTTTCTTTTTCAGGTAAAGAAGAAGCAACGGTTGCAGAAACCATTGAATCAACTGTATTTTTAACAGCATCCTCTGATTTTGGTGTTTCAATAATAAGATTAATATTTTGTGCTAAATTTTTATTTTTCTCAGTTTTATCTTCACACTTATTATCAGATATTTCTTCAGATTTGTTATTATCTGTAACTGTTTCTTCTACAGAATTTTTCTTTAATACTGGTTTTTCAACATCTACTGTTTCTATTTCTTCTTTTGTTTCTTTATCCATTATTTTCTGATTTTTCTCTAATTCCTCTTCTATCTGTTTTGCTACATTTTCTTCAACAGTTTTTTCTATGGTTTCCTCAATTACTTCTTCATCTACTGTTTTATCAATGTAAGCACGTAAAATTTTTTCAATTGGCATACTATCTCTAATTACTTGTAAAATACATTCATGACAAATAATTTCTATTTCTCTATTATTTTTTTGATAATCTAATGGTAATAAATTTTTTTCAAATAAGTAAACATTTGAATATAATTTCCTTGCAAAATTAATATAACATTTATGAATAAAACTATCTAATTTTGGAATATCAATATCTATTTTTTTTTGTTTTTGTGAAACTCTAATACTTGTTAAAATTTTAAGTTGGGTTATATGTACACAAATAATCAGATCTTCTAAATAACCACACCCGCTAGAAGTTAAAATTCTGTTTTTTTCTTCTTCTATAATTGTTGTATTCCACTTAGGAACTCTTGATAAAAAATTTTGAAAAGTCATTAAATATTTTTCTTCTTCTTCATTTAAATCACATAAATTACACGCTTCTTTAAAAATAGACCTTATTCCCTCAGTTATTAAAGGTGTTAAAATTGTAACTAATCTGGAAGAATATTCATTTTTTGCTTCGGATAAAACATTCACATTATAGTCATCCATTTAGTTATTTAATATATTTTCTAAATCTATGTTTTTCCGCATAAAATATAAATTTAATATTTTAATCATTAATAATTTTTCATTTCTAAATTCTGTTCTTATTATGTCAAAGTAAACTAAAAAAATATATTTGTTTTCATTTTTTTTATCTTGTTCAATATATTTAATTATATCTAAACAATTATATCCTTTATCATACAATAATTCTACTAAATTGATACATGTTTCCATTGATTTAAAATTTTTTTTTTCTAATAATTTTTTTTTAAAATAGGTGAATCTTTTTGTATAAAATTCTAAATTTTTATATTTTTCTTTTTTAATAGAATATAAACTTTGTGTTTTTTTATTTATTGTTGGTAAACTTATATAAAAATTACAAAATCTAGATAATATTGGTTTTAATAAACCATTTTCATTTTCTATTATAATAAAAAATCTTGTAGTATGACTAAATTGTTCTATACATCTTCTAAGAGCAGATTGTGCATCTGTTGTTAGCATATCAGCATTTAATAATACTATACTTTTAATTAAATCATTTTTTTTGTGAATATTTGTTTTTGCAAAAAATTTTAGTTCGTCTCGTATAAAACTTATACCTTTACCATGTGCACAATTAACAAACATAGTATATTGGTTAATTTTAGATTTATCATAATTATAAATTTTATTTATGAATTCAACTAATAAATTTTTTTTACCACAGCCATTTGGTCCATAAAAAATGATATGAGGTATTTTTTTTGTTTTTATAAAGTAATCCAGTTTTTCTTTTACTGATTTATGCAAATCATATTTTGTTTCTATTTCCATATAAATTACAAAAACTTATTTCTTTATTTAAAAATATGTCAAAAACATTTATTACAATATTATTTATTTATTATTATAAATAATATTTAAGCCCAACTATTTAATGATTGAGTATAAGGATTTTGTTGAAAAGCCTGAACCATACCGGGATTATTTCTAGCACAATTAATTGCACGTTCACGAGTATTTTTTCCTGAAATCTGTCCATGAGTTTGCATGTTTGCAGAAACCTTAGGCATACTTGCTCTCATTTCAACTGGATTTGTTGCACGATTTTTAAGATTAGTAACATTTTGTGCATGACTAGTTAATGATTGGTTACCAATATTGTATCTATCAACTCGTGATACAACTTCTTTATTTGGATTAAGACGTGCATTATATTCAGCATTGTAAGGTCTAGGACCAGTGGTACCTGGTAATGCTGCACTACCAGTAGTGTAATAGCAATTAGTTGTAGAATCTCTTTGTTGTGGAATTGGACGATTTTTACTATTAATATAACCATTACCTTTATTATCGCTACCCATCATCCAGTGTTTTGTGTTTTCTGTTTGTTCTCTGATAGTATGATGAGGTGTATCATTGGGATTCCACACGGGCTCTTTATTAACTCCATTTACTCCACTTGCATTACCCATTGGTCGCATATTACCAACAACATTTTGTTTACGAGATGGTCTTAATATATCTAACAATGGTGCAGTTAAAGCGCTTACAACACCACTAACACCTCCCATATTATTGCTTTCACTCGTTAATGTTCTAGAATTCATTCTTGCTTTAAAACTTTGTTTACCATAATCTTTATTTGTGGCGCCCCAACCACCACTATCTGTAGCAACACCCAAATCAGGTCCAGATAATTGCTGTTTACTACTAGGATGAAAATGTCCATTTTGTTTAGGTCCTTTGGCTTCTCTATCCATACCAGTACCAAAATATTCTCTAGTAGTAGTAGTTCTATTTTCGGGTTGTAATATAACATCACTTCTTACCTTTTGTGCTTTTTGCCCACTAGTAGTGGTAAACCATCTTCCAGGACCATGTTCGAATGTAGTATCAGGTCTATTTTTTTCCATTTTCCCTATCATAGCCTTTGTGGATGAGTTAACAAGACCCTTTCCAGCATATGCTCCTAAAGTTACTCCCCCATAACTCACCTTTGGATTTGTTTGTGCTCTTAATTGGTCAACTGTTTTTGGTAAATGAGAAGCACGAGCATCCATACCTGAATTAAAACCTCCAGAACCCTCACTTGAAAATCCATTATTTAAACCAGGTCCTACGCGTATTTCTTCCCATGGTTTTGTATTGTTCATTTTTGTCGTTAAAACAGAACGTTGACGTTCTTGAATAAAATCATTATTATTGGGTGTACCATGAATATGTGTCATATTTGCTTGAGGTTTAAACATAGGAGCAATTCCTTCTTTTTTATTTTGTTGACTACCCGAACCAGTATAAATATCTAGTAAATTTTCATAACCACTATTTTCACTAGTTGATTGGGTAATTTTTGACCCAAAAAAAGGCACCATATTATTATGCTCTAACTCAGATGCATTGATTGTATTACCAGTTAATGAGTTAAATTGACCTACATTTTGTTTATCTTTTAGTAGGGCTTGTTTATAATTTTCAGGTAAATAATAATTTTCTGTGCTATTTTTTGCTCCTCTATAAGTTTGTACATTTGTTTCATTTAAAATATCTTTTCTTTCATCTTTTGGATAGTTTTGTATAATAGGTTGTGTATTAGGCAAACTCTGTCTTTGTGCAAAGGTTTCAACAGGGTTTTTTTTATTTTCTTTTTTATTTGAAATTATATACATTGCACCTAAAACTGCTATAGGTATTGCTACTTCTGCCATTTATATATAATAAAATATATTTTATTAAATATAATTAACTCTTTATTTATTTAAATTTTCGTTTAAACAAGGAACTTTTGGTACAAAGTGATCTCTTTCTAAAAGTCTTGTATTTAAATTATTGTGAAATGTCAAACAAGTATTTTCTTGAGGATTTATAAAAAGAGGATATTCACGATTTTGTGGTAATGCTCTGTACATCCAAGAAGGGTGACTTGCTCTTGATTGTTGTGTCATACAACCTTTTTTCTCAGGATAACTTTTTTCAACAGAATATGGAACTCCATTATTACTAAATTTATTTTTAGGACAATATTTTGTTAATCGTCGAGTTCTTCCGGATAAATCACTATCTATATCTATCGGTGCACCATTAATAACTTCTCTTAAATTAGCACCCCACCCCTGAACTCTAATATAAGGATCATCAAAATATAATGGTGTTGATCCGTTTCCTGGAACATTTAAAATATATCTTCCAGAACCAGTTGCTTGTTGTAATTCTTTTTTTAGTCTGTCATCATCATAGTTAAATCTTGTAAAAGCCATACTTATATTTTATAAATATTTTTTTTATAAAATATTTAATTAAAGTCCAGAAAAAGGTCCTACTGGTCTTTGATTTTTTTGCACTACAAGAGGTTCAGGAAGAAATACATTGATTCTATTAAAAAATGTTTGGTCACTTCCTAATTTATTTAAAGATGGTTTAAATTCTTGTTTAGGTTTTGTTAAATCATATTCTCTAATATTAAAAAGATTACTTTCAATATTTGCAGTATTATTTGATAAAATATTATGATAATATCCATTTTTCATTGCACCAACATTTGTACCAAAACCAGCATATTTACTTTGATATGGTATTTGTGGTTGTTGATTTAATAAGTATTGTTGATGATTTTTCTTATCTTGTTGCTCTAAAGCATACATACCTGGTGAATTTTTTAATGATGCCATATATATATGTACTAACTATTTTTTTTTATTAAAGAAATCATATCCTGAAAATTTGTTTTACTAATTTCATTTATTTCATTTAAATCCCTTAAACATCTATGAAATAAATAAAAGTAATCATGTGAAAAACATAACACAAAACACGTTTGTATTGGAATTTCACACGGAATTAGTTTTTGATTTTTTTGAATAAAATTCATAATGTTAATAAAACTATATTGTTTTTTAAATTTGTTAAATATTTCTTCTTGTATTTTTGAAATTTTATTAAAATCATTTTTTGTTAAATTAAAACATTCTAAAATATCTTTTTTATACTGCATATTGCTTTCAACGACAAGATTATATTTAATTTTATAGTCATAATTATACATTTATAATATAATTATGAGTTTAGTTTAAATAATTATTAAGTTAATAACATTATTATCGAATGTTTTTTAATATTTAATTTTTGTTAAAATAGTCTTTGTCACGGCTCAATTCTCGAGAAGGAAGACCTCCACGAATCCAACCTTCGGCTGCTACATCTTCACATATATTTGCAGGGTTTTGAATACTTGCTTTAAGAGAAGGAACCAATTCCATTCGTTCATCGCGTAATGATTTTTCCATAATAGTTTTGCAACTTTTTTTGTTTCCTAAATAACCTCCTTGCTGAAGTTGAGATTCTTCGACAGGTTTGGATGGACCTCTTCCTAAAAAAGGTACAGTTAAGAAAGGACGCTGTTGTAAACTGATTCTTGATTTCGTTGAAGTTTGAATAGTACCAATTTTAAGTTTTGAATTAGTATCAACGTTACATCCACCAATACCAACTTCATGACTACCGGTATAATTAATATTAGGCTGACTTGTAGCAAAATTTATAGGATTACTCATACCACAATCTTTTTCAAAATAACTTTGTGTGCTGTATTTTGCAAAGTTTTTGTTTTGCGTATCTTTTTCACTAATACCACATCTATCGTTATTTATGCTTGTTAAATTATCGAAAGTATAATTGTAAATACTAGACATTATATATATTTAACTTAAGATTTTTTTTATTCAATAAACTATTTAGTTTCTTAAGCTAGCATTATTTTTTGTACATTGTAAACTATCTCCTTCTTTGCATGATGGCATATTTCCATAGCAAAATAATGCAAATTCTTTTTGGTCATTTGGTATTTTTGTATTAGGCATTGTATGAAAGTTTCGCATAGAGTTTTCATAAATGATATTATCTCCTAAATTTCTGTATAATCTAGAATTTTCATTTTTTGCATTTTCATTAACTTCTTTTTTTATTTGGTCATTATAAATAGGTGCAGCAGGTGGTCGTTCTACATTATATTTATATTCATCCATTAAAATATTCATTACCGGATTCTTTTTTGTTGGCGTTGTAAAGTTTTGTTGAATATAATTTTCTTCTTTTTCAGGTTTTTTTTTATAATAATCTAAATCTTTTTTTGTTAAATTTGAAAAATCTTCTTTTTCACTTTTTGTTTTAAAAATAATAACTAAAACTACTAAAGAAACTGCTGCCGATGCAAGTATTTTTAAAGATCGAGTAAATAAATATCCTAAAAGTGTTAATAATATGATAAGACGTGTAATAGCATTTAGTTTTTGTGCTAAACTGAAACTTTTGTCTGGAAAAATTTCAGTTATATAATCTCTATCTAGTAATATGTTTGGATGATTTAACCAGAATTTATTCATTAATATATAATAATAAGTTATTATTTTTGGGTTTTATTTTTATTAAAATATAATTTTTTATATTAAAAATATAATATTTTAGTAAAGTATAACAATGTCCAATGAAAAAAATAAGACAAATGAAAATTTAAATGCTGTTTCTAGGGACCATGACGGAATGACGGATTGGGAGGCGACGCTCAATATTGCTCATGAAATTGCGGTTTCAGCTGAGGAGCTTGCTGCTGCTCTTGCTGCTGCGGAGGCTGCGGCTGCTGAGGAGGCTGCTGCTGCGGAGGCTGCTCATGCTGCACTTGTTGCTGCTGCGGCTGCTGCTGCGTGGGCTGCTGTGTGGGATGCTGATGGTGCTACTACAGAAGAATTTTCATATACTGGTGCAGCACAAACATGGACTGTACCTACTGGTGTTACAAAGATTTGGGTAGATGCTTGTGGGGCATCAGGTGCAACGAATTTTCGTGCAGGGTTGGAAGGAAAAGGTGGAAGAGTCGAAACAATTATGTCTGTTACAGGGGGAGAAGTTTTAAATATTTATGTTGGTGGTTCAAGGAATTACACAGGTACACAAAACTCTATATATCCTGGTGGTTGGAATGGTGGAGGAGATGGAAGTTGGTCGGGGGGTTTAGGAGGGGCAGGTGGTGGTGCGACAGATATTAGGATTGATGGTACTGAATTAACAGATAGAGTATTAGTTGCTGGTGGTGGAGGTGGTTGTGGTAAAGAGAGATACACTGAACAACAGAGGGGGGGAGGAACAGGAGGAGGAAATGGAGGTGGAACTGTTGGTCAAAACGGCTCTGGAGGCAGACTTTGGCCCGGTAGCTTTGATGGAAATCACCCTATATACGGAGAGGGTGGTGGTGCTGCGAACGGAGGAGCAGGGGGATATTCTCGGGTACCTAACTCCTCCCCTATAACATATTCCATTTATTCATATGCTAATGGTTCTTTAGGGGTTGGTGGAAATGGGGCAAGTAGTGATAGCGGTGGAGGCGGAGGTGGCTATTATGGCGGTGGTAGTGGTGGTGGTGATTATTCTTCGATTTTCCTTTTTGCAGGTGGTGGTGGTGGAAGCAGTTATACACATCCAACTCTTTGTGAAGAAACTACGCACACACAAGGTTATAAAACAGGAAACGGACAACTAAAAATTATATACATAGCCCCCCCCAGAAATGTTCTATTAGATTCAGTGACAGCAACAATGCCTTGGATTCCTGAAGATAATGTATTAACCGTTACAACTAATGAAGATGATTTGGAGGATATTACAGTGGCATCTTATAAATGGCAACGCCTGGAAATTCCAGGATGGGCAGATATTGATGGTGAAACTAATAATACTTTAAGTTGTACAAGTATAATTGAAGAAGGTCTGTCGGGACCAGTCAATGGGACGTACCTGAACAAATTTAAATGTATTGTAACATTCCAAGACGAATATAATAATGAACAAGAGGCTGAGACGTGGTGGGCCATCATTGATTATCAATTAGATAATGCAACAGTAACACTTGAATTTGCCACTGGAAGTAATAATAATATATTAACTGCTAGAACTAATGAAGGTGATTTGGATGATATTACGGTGGCATCTTATCAATGGCAACGAAATGGAGATGATATTACGGGTCAAACTAGTACCACTTTAGATTGTACAAGTATAATTGA
>Ga0055584_100000351_pt1 | contig 43468 bp, 30 predicted proteins | sample OSDHelmetaG_FD_58716 | JGI IMG/M metagenome (GOLD analysis project Ga0055584, IMG submission 58716) | Pelagic marine sediment microbial communities from the LTER site Helgoland, North Sea, for post-phytoplankton bloom and carbon turnover... | ecosystem: Environmental > Aquatic > Marine >...
GTCGGGGATGCCGTCGCCGTCGCTGTCCTCGTCGAGGTAGTTGGGGATGCCGTCGCCGTCCAGGTCGCCGGCGCCCTCGACCGAGTCGGGCCAGCCGTCGTTGTCGGAGTCGGTATCCAGGAAGTCCGGGATTCCGTCGCCGTCGCTGTCGCCGGCGCCCTCGACGGAGTCGGGGATGCCGTCGCCGTCGGAGTCCTCGTCCAGGTAGTTCGGGATGCCGTCGCCGTCCGCGTCGCCGGTGCCCTCGACCGAGTCGGGGATGCCGTCGTTGTCGGAGTCGGTGTCCAGGTAGTCGGGGATGCCGTCGCCATCGGAGTCGACGTTGCCTTCGACCTCGTCGGGGATGCCGTCGCCGTCGCTGTCCTCGTCGAGGTAGTCGGGGATGCCGTCGCCGTCCGAGTCGCCGTCGCCCTCTTCGTCGTCGGGGATCCCGTCGCCGTCGGAGTCGAGGCTGGGGTCGCCGAGGCCGGTCCCGTCGTCGTTGCCAGTGCCCCAGCCTTCCCAGCAACCGCTGAGCAGGAGAAGGGCCGCAAACATCGCGGGGGTCAGTCGATTGAGGGGCAGAGCGCGCATCGCAAATCCTCGCCAGTTGGCCCGGATTCACCCGGGAAGAGACGTCGAGGGGATCACGCTAGATCCGATCTCGGCCATATGTCAACGAAATGCAAACTTCCTGTCGAGCAACCGCCAAGGGTGGTCCGACAGCCCAGTTCGTTCGGAGCTTCCGACCCCCGGCGACGCCTGCAGCCGCCTGCCTCGGGGGCCTGCACCATGCCAGCATACCGCCCAAGATCAAGGGGATCCCTGCGCCCGGAGCCCGGGCAACGGTATCCTGCGCGCCATGCGAACTCTGACTGCCGCGCGCGCGAGCATCCTGCTGCTTCCCCTGCTGCTGGGGTGCCCGCCCGAAGACTCGGGCTTCACCACCTGCCCGGCGAGCGAAGACGCCGACGGCGACGGCGTCTGCCCCCCCGGCGACTGCGACGACAACGACGCCGCCATCAACCCCGGCGCCGACGAGCTGTGCAACGGCCTCGACGACGACTGCGACGGCGACCTCATGGAGTCCGAAGTTCGGGACGCCGACGGCGACGGCTCGGTCGCCTGTGAGGACTGCGACGACAACGACCCGCTGCTCTCCCCGCTGCAGGAAGAGCTGTGCGACGAGGCCGACAACAACTGCGACGGCATCCCCGGCGAGGACGAGTACGACAACGACGGCGACGGCCACATCGCCTGCAACGAGTGCGACGACACCAACGCCGACGTCTTCCCCGGGGCCGTCGAGCAGGAGTGCAACGGCCTCGACGACGACTGCGACGGCGTGCTCTTCGTCCGCGAAGACGACCCCGACGACGATGGCTTCAGCGACTGCGACGGCGACTGCGACCCCCTGGATCCCGACCGCTACCCCGGCGCGCCGGAGCTCTGCAACGGCCTGGACGACGACTGCATCAACGGCCTCCGCGCCGACGAGACCGACGAAGACGGCGACGGCTCGGCTCTGTGCGACGGCGACTGCAACGACGACGAAGCCTCGATCCGGCCGGGCAACGTCGAGCAGTGCGACGGCATCGACAGCGACTGCGACCCGACGACCTTCTGGGTCGACACGAACACCGGCGAGAGCGAAGGCATCGACGAAGACGGCGACGGCTGGCCCACGTGCCTGGGCGACTGCGATGACCTCGTGGCGACCACGAACCCCGAGGCCTACGACATCATCGGGACGGCGGTCGACGCCAACTGCGACGGCACGCCGGGCGGGCAGCAACCGGGCTTCGAGTCCGTCGGGGGCACCCTCGGCGCACTCCTGACGGAGCTCGAGATCGAGTGCCAACTGCACGGCAAGACGCGCGCGAACGCGCCGCTGGACCTGGGCCCCGACGGCGCCCTGGTCGGCACCGCGTCGAACTTCGTGACCTTCAGTTCCCTGAGCGCGGCCGGCGCCGTGGACGTCATCTACAGCGCTGGCGACGGCGACGTCGCCCCCCCGAACAGCCCGTTCATGGCCGCCACGGCAGCCCCGGTGTCGTCCGTCTCCCTGGTCTTCGGCACCTTGCAGACCATGGTCGTCGCAGACTTCGCCGGGTACGACGAGGCGACGCCCGACGACTACACGGCGAGCCTCGTGGACGGCGGCACCGTCGTGACCGCCGGCCCGGTGTTCGGCAGCGACGTCCCCGACCCCGACTGGACGCTTCGTGGCTACGTCAGCCTGCGCAACGCCGGCTTCAACGAACTGACCCTCGCCGTGGGCACGGGCGAGCGCCCGCTGTACCTGGACGACATCCACTACTGCGAGTAGGCGCCCCCTGGCGCCCCCCCCTCAACGACTCCCTGGAGCGATCATGCGGAACGCGATCTTCTTGGCGCTGGCCCTCGGGCTGGTCGCCTGCGGCAGCAACGACGACACCCCGGCCCCCAGCAACACGGGGCCGTCCATCTCGGCTCCCGCCGGCGACGCTCCGGCCGCCGCCGAAGGTGCCGAAGACAAGCCGGCCGGTGAGGCCGGTCCCGATGAAGGCGGCGAGGCGGCTGCCGGCGAGGGCGCGGGCGGCGACGCGGTCGAGGCCGAGGACTGGGCCATCGACCAGAAGCTCGTGACCCACCAGGTCCGCACCTCGGGCTCCAGCATCTCGTTCGTGTCGACGAAGAACACCGACGCCGAGGTCCCCGGCTCCTTCACGAACCTGGGCGGCCTGGCGATCCTCGACTGGACCGACCTGAACAAGACGCAGGCCAGCATCACCGTCGACCTCACCGCCGTGGAGTCCGGCGACGAGGCACGAGACAACAACCTCAAGACCGTGTTCTTCGACGCCATGCGCCCCGACAGCGCCGCCGGCTCGGTGGACCTGACCGCCCTGACGGCGGAGCCCAAGACCCTCGCCGCCGGCGAGCGCGGCTCGGGCAAGGCGACCGTGAACATCAGCATCGGCCGCACCCGGATCAAGAAGACGATCGACGTCGAGCTGGAGCGCAGCGACGACACCACGCTGGTGGCGAGCTTCGACAAGATCCCCCTGTCCATCGCCGACCTGGGCTTCGAGGACAAAAAGGCGGCGCTCATCAAGGTCTGCGGCCACACCGCGCTGGCCGACCTCGTCACCGCCGGCGGGCGCATCGTCCTGGAGCTGCCCCCCAAGAAGTAGCCGCGCTCAGCCCAGGGCCGACCGGAGCGCCCGGCGCAGCTCCTTGAGCAGCCCTTCGATCCCCACCGGACCGACCGCTTCGGCGGCTTCGACGAACCCGTAGACCGAGAACGCGATCAGCGGCGGAGGGGCGCCGCCGCGGCGGGCGGTGAGGGCGACCTCGATCTGTCCGCGGTCGAGCTTTGGGACCTCCAGATCGCACAGGACCGCGTCGGGCGGGTCCTCGTCGATCAGGCGCAGGGCCGCCGAGACCCCCGCTGCGACCCGCACGGCGTACCCCCGCCGCTCCAGGCCGGCGCTGATCACGTCGCGCACGGTGGCCTCGGTGTGGAGGAGCAGCACCCGGCCCCGCTGCCGGAGCGGCTGCGACCCGCCAGCCAGCACGACGACCTGCGACCGGAGCGGGTCGGCGTGCGGCGGCTGGATGGACAGGCCGTCGTAGGAGCCCGGCTTGGGCGGCTCGTCGCCGGCCGTGGCCTGCACCCGTTCGTGGACGTCGCGGGCCACCAGATGGAGGCCGGACCGCGCGGGCTGCGCCGGGTCCTCGATGGCCTCGGTCCGCAGCTCGAAAAATCGGTGGGAGCCGTCGGACCGGCGCAGGCGCTGCACCCGCACCATCGCCTTGCCTTCCCGGCGGAAGCTGCCGCTGTCGGCGTCGCGGTCGTAGTGGTGGAGCCAGTCCCGCAGCAGGGTGCCGACCAGGGCCGCGGGCCCCACGCCCAGCAGGGCTTCGCAGGCGCCGCCGACTTCGATGAAGCGGCCCTCGGAGTCGAGCAACGCGACCAGGTCCTCGCTGCCCCGGCTCGCCGCCCGCCACGCCGTCTGCATGCGCGACGAGGCGCTGCGGGCGCGGCGCAGCTCGGTCAACACCAGCAGACGCCGCCGCAGCTCGGGCAGCGACGGCGGGAAGCCGGCGACCTCGTCGGCGCCGAGTTCCAGGGCCGCCAGGACGTCTTGGGACCGTCGCTGGGGCAGCAGCGCCACCAGCGTCAGTTGCTGGAACGAGCGGCGGCTTCGGAGACGGCGCAGCAGCCCCGGCCCGGCTTCCGCCGACGCCTCGATCAGCGCGACCTCGAACGGCTTCTTCTCGATGAGCTCCACGGCGTGTTCGGGATCCCGGGCCTCCTCGACGAGCATTCCGCCGCGCCGCAGCAACCGGGCCAGGTCCGCCCGCAGAGCGTCGTCGGCGACCCGGACCAGGACGCGCACGCCCTCCATGCGCTTGCCCAGGTCGGCGTCGGCGGCAGGGGTGCTCAGCCGGAGCGGGCGTTTCCCTCCCGCGGAGGTCGGCTTGGGGCGCGCAGCGTCGGCCGGCGGAAGGCCCAAGAGGACCGCGAGCTGGGCGGCCAGGGCCTCGGGGTCCCCGGCGTGGGGGGAGTAGCCGCTGCACCCGTTGCGCAGAACTGCTTCCCGCTCGGCGGCGTCGTTGCTGCTCGACAGCAGGACCAGGGGCACCGAGGGGCCGATCAGCTCCTTGATGCGGCCGATGGCGCCGAGGCCCCCGCCCAGCAGCGCGACGTCGGGGCGCAGGGCTTCGATGCTGTCGTGGTTGAGGTTCAGGCCGCTGACCGAGACGGTGTAGCCGGCGTTCCGCAGCCCCTGCAGGAGGGCGCGGCGATCGAGTTCGAGGTCATCGACCAGCAGGACGTGCGGCATGGCTTCCTCGCCCCCGGCTGGGGGGCACCGCAAGGATGCCCCAGCGCGGGCGGCGCCGCAGGGGGGCGGCGGCGCGCGACTGGGAGACGGCGCCGGATTGGGGGCTCAGGCGGGCAGCAGCCCCTCGTGCACGAAGACGCGCCGGAGCATGGACACGGGCATGTTCCCCGACTCCAGGTAGACGCGGTGGAAGGCCCGGTCGATGGCCTGCGCGTCGAGCCGGCCGGCCTGGGCTTCCTGCACGCCGCGCTTGATGTCCCAGACCATGCGGTTGCCGGTCAGGTACGACAGCGGGTAGCCCCGCTCCTGGCTGTACCAGTTGAGTTCGGCCTGGACCCGACCCGGCGTGAAGCCGGTCACCTGCTGCAGGAGCGAGCCGGCGAGGCCCCACGGAGCGTCGGCGTCGCGGTCGAACGGCACGCCCACCTCGAGGAAGTCGCGGTCGCCGGTCATCAAGTAGAGGTCGATGGCGACCCGCGCGCCGATGCGGGAGATGTCGCGCTTGGTGGCGAAGCGGGCCTCGTCCACGAGGTCGCCGAGGTAGCCCTGGTCGAGCATGTAGTCCTCCAACATCGTGGTCCACCCCTCGGCGTGGTGGGCGCCGTCGTAGTGGCGGCGGACGATGCTGGGGTGGCGCGCGGCCCACGCGAGCTGCAGGTGGTGCCCGGGGATGCCCTCGTGGACCATCATCATCGGGATGCCGAGCTCGGTGTGCTCGTCGAGCTGATCCGCCTTGAGGGTCAGGTACACGAGCGAGGTCGCGATGCCGGGGCGGAACGCCGGGGGCGGCATCATCGCGCCGGCGGGGATGCTGGGCTCCATGAAGGGCGGCGTGCGCATGATCTTCATGTCCTGGTCGTCGAAGACCTCGAACAAGCCGGTCTCGTCGCACCATGCGCGGAGGCGGGCGCGCTCGGCTTCGTAGCGGGCGAGGATGTCGTCCAGGCCGCCGTCGCCGACGGCGACCGGGAAGCGCTTGTTCAGGAACCCGTGCAGCTCGGCGTTGGTGGTGGTGGCGGGCAGGTCGTACTTCGGGACGAGGCGGCCGCGCAGTTCGTCCAGCTGACTGGTGGTCTCGGCGAGGAAGTCGCGGGCCATGGCGTGCAGGTCGGCGAGGGACTTGTCGATGCCTTTGCTGTGCACGATGCGCTGGGCGAGCTCAGCGCCCACGTGCACGTTGGACTCGGTGGGCAGGGCGGCGAGGCGCACCCGGTAGTCGGCGAGGGCGGCGACGGCGCGCTCCCGGGCGGACTGCAGGCGCGGGGTTCCGTCCCAATGGATCCGCTCAGCCCAGGCGGCGATGGTCTCGAAGAGGCCCGGGAGGCCGGCGACCTTCTCGTCGTCGATGGAGACCCACCGGGCCAGGGGGCGGTCGAGGGCGGCGAGGGCCGCTTCGACGTAGGCGGGGACGGCGTCGAGGCGCGCAGTGATGGTCTCCAGGCGCTCGGCGTCGGGGCGGGGGTCGTTGACGAAGATGAGGAAGATGCCAGCGCCCACGGCGTCGGCGACGCGCGGCATGGCGCTGACCTGGGGGCGGCCGTTGAGGGGCAGCGTCGCGTGCAGGCGCAGGGCGTCGAGCGTGAGGCCGGCAAGATCGCGGTCGAGGGACTCGTCGAAGTCGTCGGTGGGCGGCAGGGCGTCGAGGCGGGCGCGCAGGGCGAGGGCGTCGGCGGCGTCGCGGGCCCAGCGCTCGGCCGACGGGTCGGGGAGGCCGTCGAGCCCATCGAGCAGACCGAGGAAGACGCGCGCGTTGGGGTCGCGCGTGAGCAGGGCGTGGAAGTCGGCGACGAGGGCAGCGAAGTCGGACATGGGGCCTCCGGGGGAGGCGGAGTGTAGAGGGTGTTCTTGGGGGGTGAGGGGCGCGGAGCGAGACCCGGAGGGGCTCGCGGAGCGCGGAGCGAGACCCGGAGGGGCTCGCGGAGCGCGGAGGGGGACCCCGCAGGCGCGGAGCGCCGAGGAGGCCGCCGGAGCCCTCGCAGGCACGCCGAAGGCGGGCCGAAGCGGGCCGAAGAAAGAAGAGCGGCCCCTACACCTGCCGCAACAGGCGCAGGTTCTGGACGAACGCGACGCCGGTCAGGACCGACCAGAGCACCGCCGACAGCGCGATCATCAGCAACTCGGGGCGGTGGGTCGCCAGGGGCAGCCACAGCTGGATCAGCGACGCGAACGCCGACCCCCGGGGCACCAACTCGAGCAGCACGAACGGCCCGATGGCCTGCAGCCCCAGCCACAACACCGCCGCGCTCCAGATGCGGGGCGGCGTCCGCAGGCGCAGGGCCAGCGTCTGGATGCTCACGGCCAGGAACGACAGCGCCGCCACCGACCACAGCACGAACGCGGCGAACACCGCCAGCCGCTCGCCGTTGCCGGCCTGCAGCAGCTCCGTCGCCGGCAGCATCATCAGCACCATGAACGCCCAGGCCGGCGCCGCGTGCAGCCCCACCGCCAACAGCTTGCTTCGCAGGATCGCGGCCGGACTCAAGGGCGTCACCGACAGCAGGGGCAGCGTCCCCCGGCGCAGCTCGTCGGTCAGCGTCGACACCGCCCCCAACAGCGTGATCGTCAGCGCGAACAGCCCCGCCATGACCGCGCCGGCGTACGCCACCGGCGGCTCCGACCAGATCCCCGCCAGCAGACCGATCCCGGCCCCCACCGCGAACACCAGGTACAGCCGACGGAACGCTCCGCCCAGCCCCCCCCACGCCCGCGTCCACAGCTCCCGCCACAGCACGGGGTCGTCCCACACCTGCCGCGCGAACGGCAGACGCCGCGAGCGCGTGACCCGAGCCGAACGCCGCGCCCGCCGACCCGACAAGCTCGGAGCCGCGACCTCGCGGCGGCCGTCGCCCCACTGCGCCGCCTCCGACGCGTTGCTGCCCAGCGGGGTCAACTGCCCCCACGCGCCGGCCTCGGAGGACTCCGGGCCACTCTGCGGTGGCGCGGACTCCGGCGGCGGCGCCCCGGGGGGACGCGGCACCGCGGACGCAGGCTCCGGCGGCGCCGACCGTGGATGCCCCTCGCGCACGGTCCCCGCCGCCTTGCGGTGGGCCACCGACTCCCACTCGCGAATCAACTGCCCGCTGCTCTTGAGCCGCAGCCGCTGGTCTTTCGTCTGCCGCCGCAGCCAGACCCAGCGCGCCCCGAGCAGTTGAATCCCCGCCGCCGCCATCGCCGCCAGCGAGAACCACCCCAGGGCGGCCAGGTAGCCCAGTCGCGGGGACGACTTGATGGCCGCCAACACCACCACGAACGGGAACGAGAACACCAACGTCAAGCCCAACGCGAGCAGCCGCCCCTGGATCTTGCGCAGGGGCGCGAAGTCCTGACTCAGGGTGCCGAACCCGCCGACCGGGTCGTCGGCCCCCGCGAGCATCGCCCGGAAGCCCGCGGCCGCCAGCGCCAGCGCCGCCAGCGCCGTGGGAACGCACGCCAGGGGCGCCAGGAAGATGGACCAACCCTGAGCATCGAACACCGCGAAGAGCGGGGACACGTCGCCGATCCCTCGCGTCTGCCCAAACGACCCGGAATGGGCCATCCGCAGCAGGCTGTAGGGCCAGGGCGCGATCACCCAGGCGGCAAAGCACCAGAGCCACACGGACATCGCCGCCGGAAACGGCCCCCGCGCGAACAGCCCCAGGAAGCTGGCGAGGCAGCCCGTGGTCACCACCACCGCCAGGCTCTGCAGCCCCAGGTTCGCGATCTGCGTCAGCTCGACGCCCCCCAGGCTCGACGCCAGCGCGAGCATCGGCAGCCCCGCCACCGCCAGCAGCATCAGGCCCACCAGCCGCGCCAACAGCCGCCCCCCGACGATGCGGGCCGGCGCCAGCCGCGTGATCGCCAGCAGCGGGAGCGTGCCTCCGTCCCGCTCCTCGATGACCCCCTGGGCCACCACCACCGGGGTCACCGCCGCCAGGACCAACAGCTGGAAGACCCCGTACCCGCGGACCAGCCGGCGGCCCACCTCGGCGATGCCCTGGCGGGTGGCCTCGGTTCCGTCGACGACCTCGGCCGCCCAGACCAGGACGAGGAACACCAGCAGCACGCCCGCGAACAGCGCCCGCATTCCCCACGTCTGCCAGCGACGCCCGCCACGCAGCAGCTCGCGCTCGCTGACCGCCAACAGGGACGGCATGGGTCGGGGGGCCGGAGCGGTCAGAGCGCGGCCCGGCGCCTCAGGGCCCGGGGCAAGCGCAGCAGCACCGCGACCGCCACCCCGAACCAGAGCACCGCCGACCCGAAGGACGCCGCGGTCGGCCCGATGTCGTAGTCGAACCGCCGATCGAAGACCGGGTTGAGCAGGGCCAGGACCGCCTCCACCGCGGGCCAGCCGTCGAAGACGACCCGCAGGACCGCCGGCACGATGGCCCAGGCGAGGGCGTGGCCCAGGCCCGCCAACCAGGCTCGGCTCGGGGTTCCGGCCTTCAGCCCGACCCAGAGCGTCGACGTGGCCAGGAACGCCTGGGCCGCCAGCGCACACGCCGCCAGAGACACCCAGCGCCAGGCCAGCTCGTTGCCCTCGGCCGGCGTCACACTCGTCCAGCTCCAGCGCAGGCCGGGGTCGAAGCTCGCCACCCCGACGATGGCGAAGACCAGCCCCGCGGCCAGCGGAGGCCCGCCCACCGCGAGCACGCCGGCCAGCTTCCCCCGCACGATCCGCGCCGGCGCCATCCCAGTGGACAGCAGCAGCGACAGCGTGTTGCGCTGCAGCTCGGCAGCCACGGACGCGCACGCCGCGATCACCGTCAGCACCCACCCCGCGCCGATCAGCATCAGCGAAACGGCCAGCGCCCCCTGGGGATCGGAGCCGATGCCGGACCACGCCAGGAACATCGCCAGAAGCAAAAGGGCCGCGATCCACGCCCTCCCAAGCCAGGGGATGAGCCCCCCGTACGCCGCGGTCCGAACCTCGCGCCACGCCACCGGGTTGCCCCAGACCGGGCGGTGGATGAGCGCCCGCGCCCTCGTCGGCTGCCGCCCCGACAGGCTGCGCGCCCGCGTCGTTCGCGGCTCGTCCCGAGCGATCTCGATGAGCGCTGCCCGGGACGCCTTGCGCGACACCCTCTTCGTGGCGACCCACCGGACCGCGCCGCGGACCAGGAACAGGTAGAGCACCGTGCCGAACACCAGCGCGGACAGCGTCCACACCCAGGCAGCCAGGGCCCCGACGTCTTCGGGCAGCGCGCGGCTCTCGTGCACCAGGGCCAGCACGATGCCCAGGGGCAGCACCCCGAGGATCGTGACCACGAGGCCCAGCGCGGCGTTGCTCAGCATCCGGTCCAGATCCCAGAAGCCCGAGTGCAGCTGCTCAGCGCTGCCGTCCTCTTCGGCCAACGCCAGCCCAAACGCCCGCGCGCTCAGGGTCAACGTCGCCAGGGCCACGGGCAGCACCAGCAAGAGAGGCCCGACGCACATCCACGTGCCGTCGCCTTCGATCAACGCGGCCAGCGGCGAGGTCGCCACGGCGTAGTCGTCATCGCCTCCCCCCAGCATGACGGGCAGCGTGGCGACGACCCAGGCCACGAACGCCCAGGCCCAGGCCGCGACCGCGGGCAGCAGCGGCGTCCGCGCGTACAGCGACACAAAGACCGACACCGCGCCCAGCCCCAGGATCGCCACATTGCACTGCACGAACGTGCTCAGCAGCATCCCCGGCCCGACCCCGCCGAGGCTCAGACTGACCGCCATGGCGGGGAGGCCGGCGACGATGACCGCCTCGAGCAGGACCAGGCGAGACAGCAGCTTGCCCATCAGCACCTGGCGCGGCGTGAGCCGGGTCAGCGCCAACAGCGTCAACGTGCCGGCGTTGCGCTCCTCGATGACGGCCTGCCCGACCATGACCGGCGTGAGCACGCTGATCAGCAGGAACAACCCCAGGGAGAACGCCTCGAAGAGCTGCTGGCCGACCCAGGCCAGGTTCGACTGCCCGAAGCTCCCCGCATCGACGACCCGGTCCTGCCAGAAGGTCCCCACCAGCACCAGCAGCACGGCCGCCGCCGCCGCCCGCCAGACCCAGGTCTGCCACCGCCGCCCGGCCCGCAGCAGCTCCCGCTCGATCACCACCCCCAGCCCCGGCGCGGGGGGTCCCGCGGGGAGCAGCGGGGAGGCCGCATCGAGCGCCGCCGTCACGGCGCCGGGTCCTGGGTCGGCCGGCGGGTCACTGCACAAGGCCCTCGGTCAGCCGCATGAACGCGTCCTCCAGGGACACGTCGCGCCGCGCGAGGTGGCGAATGCCCACGCCCCCGGCGGCCAGCGCGGCAGACACGACGGCCACGTCGGCGTCGTCGGCGAGCTGCACCAGCAACAGGCTCGGGTCCGCCTCGGCCCGGGCTGCTGACAGCCCCGCCGCCGCCAACACCTGCAGGGCGGCGGCGTTGTCCGTGGCGCGCACTTCCACCGGCGCCCCCCGACCCAGCTGCGCTCGGATGTCCCCGATCGAGCCCTGGGTGATCAGCCGGCCCTGCTCGATGATCCCGACCCGATTGCACACGTCCTGCAGCTCGCTGAGGATGTGTGAGCTCAGCAGGATCGTCTTGCCCATCCGCTGCAGTTCCCGAAGAATCTCCCGGAGTTCCACCCGCGCGCGGGGGTCCAGACCCGCGGCCGGTTCGTCGAGCACCAACACCTGGGGATCGTGGACGAGGGCGCGCGCGAGGCCGAGCCGCTGCTGCATCCCCTTGCTCAGGCTGTCGACCAGCGCGTCTTCCTTGAACGTCAGGTCCGTCAGCTCCAGCAGCCCCCCGACGAGGCCCGTCCGCTCCCGCCGCGGGATGCCGTAGGCCGCCGCGAAGAAGTGCAGGTACTCGGTCACCGTCATGTCCGGGTACACGCCGAACGAGTCCGGCATGTAGCCGATGAGGCCGCGGATCGCGTCCTTGTCGTCCCACACCGAGCGGCCCGCGACCTTCGCGTCGCCGGCCGAAGGCTCCATCAACGTCGTCAGGATCTTGATGGTGGTGGTCTTGCCGGCACCGTTGGGCCCGATGAAGCCGAAGATGTCCCCGGCCTCCACGCGCAGATCGATGCCGCGCAGGGCAACGAAGTCTCCGTAGGACTTGGACAGGTTCGTGGTCTCGATCACAGGGCCTCCGGGGCCGGCGGGAGGTGGACGCGGAGCAAGGTCTCGTGGCTGGCGGGGCGGACCCCGTCGACGGTGGGGGCGCCGACGCTCTGGGCCACGCCGACGAGCAGGGGCCGCCCGGGCAGCGCGGCGGCGAGCAGGTCCTGGGCGGGGCCGCCGGGGATCAGACCCGCCGTCGCGGGCAGGGAGATGACCGGCTCGGTCGCCCGCCCCACGTCCCGCGCCGCGCCGTCCCGCAGCGAACCGACAGCGAACCACTGCGCCCCATCCCAGAGGTGGACTTCGCGCAGGTCGACGCCCGTCGCGTTGCGGACGGCGGAGCCTTCGGCCGTCGCGTACCAGCGCACAAAGCCCGCGTCGTCCTGGGCCCAGGCCGTCTCCACCAGGTTCGCCGCCCACTGGGCCGACTCGAACGAGAACCCCACCCGGCCGGGCTCGCCCCGCAGCCGCAGATCGCTGCCCGTCACCACGTCGTCGCCAATGAAGCCGCCCCCGTCGTCCGCCGGCTTGACCCACCCGGTGCCCGGGGGCGCCTGGGCCAGCCGGTCGCGGCGGTCCGACGACCAGAAACCGCAGGCCGTACCGCCCACCTGGACACCGGCTTCGGGCACGAGGTCCACCACCGCCAGGCAGTGGGACTCGGACTCGCCGGCCTTGTGCTGGGCCACCACGAGGGCCGCGGCGGCGGCAAACGCGAGGGCCAGCACCGGGAACGTCAGCCAGGTCCACAGGGGCTTGTCGAGGCGCCGGATGATCAGCCAGTCCAGGGGCCCGATGGCGATGAGGTAGAGCAGACCGAACGCGATGATGAAGGTCAGCGACAGCGGGGCCGCCGCGTCGAACTCGATCTGGCTCTGCTGCAGGGCGGTCCAGCGCTGGGAGATCAGCTGTCGCTGCTGCTCGGCGCAGCGCGAGAGCGCCTGGTCGGCGTCGTGGCCGAGGCTGGCGAGCAACCCACTCAAGCCGGTCAGGTCCGACGAGTCGCAGCGCAGGGCGAGCACCGCGCGGCTGGGGCCCACGAGCCCCGGGCGCGCGTCGAACTCGGTGGGCGGGATGCCGTCGAAGAGGTCCGGGTCCTCCACTGCGAGCGCCGGCCCCCAGAGCCCGTACAGGCTGCGCCACAGGGAAGCTCCGCCCAGCGCGCCCAGCTCCGCGGCGCCGGGGTCGAACGCGAGGACGACGACTCGGCCAGCGCCGACTCGGTTCTGCAGGACGAGCGGGCGCCCCTCGTCGTCGCTCAGCAGCACCTCGACCCCCGCCCGGGCGTCCAGGCGGACCACCAGCAAGGCCCCCTCGGGCGCCGCCACCGGCGAGCGCAGCATCGAGGACTCGGCGCGGCCCAGCGCCATCAACGCAGAGTCGGACCCCACCAGGCCTCGATCCCCGGCCGGTACGAGCCCCGCCAAGGGGGAAGCAGACCACTCGGCATGCTCGTCCCCGAGCCCCAGCAGGAGGCTGCCCCCCCGGGCGACCCAGGCACGCAGCGCTCCTTGCTGGGCGGGGGTGAGCGCCGCGGGGTCGGGGCGGCGCCAGACGGCCACGTCCGTCGACGTCCAACCGAACCACGTGTCCGGGAGCTGGTCGGGCAGCAGGGTCTCGACCTGCACGGTTCGCTCGTCGTACTCCGTCGGGCCCACGTGCCCCTCGACGGGCCCCGCGTGGGTGGACCGCAGGACCGTCCACCCCAGGGGGGATTCCCCGACGACGGCGACGCGCAACGCCGCGGCGTCCAGCCGCCCCGGCAGCGGGAGGACCTCACTGGCCAGGAGCTTGCCGCGGCTGAGGACGGTGACGGCGACTTCGTAGCCCGACTCCGGCACCAGGGCCGGCACCCGGATGCGCCGGCGTCCGTTGTCGGGGACGGTGAAGGTGCGTTCCTGGGGAATGGAACCACCGAAGTCGATGAGCACCCGGCCGTCGAAGCCCTCGGTGGCGGCGACGTCCACGTGCACCGGCACCCAGGCGCCCGAGCGAGAGAACGCCAGCATGGGCGCGCTGATCTCGATCCGGGGGGGCGCCGCGAGGGCGACCGCGGGCAGCAGGAACAGGGCCAGGAACAGGGGACGCATGCGGGCTCCTGCTACCTCCTGACACCCCGGGTCACGGCCTGTTCCCCGGCGCTGTCGATCGTACCCAGCGAGGGCGCCGGGGTCCGGGCCCGCGGCGATTCGGCTGGCAACTTGGCGCCGCAGGCCATGCGGCGGGCATCCTGCGGCGGTGAAGCTCCCGCTGGCCGCGTCGATGCTCCTGCTCGCCGGCTCGGCTGCCGCCGGCAGCGTGACCGATCGCGAGGAGGGCTCCACCTACCGCGTCGTGGCGACGACCGGCCCCGACCTGTCCGACCCCGCCGGGTTCTCCGGCGAGGCCGACGTGGAGGCCGACGGCAGCTTCGATCTGGACGGCGAGTGGCTGTGGCTCCGCCAGGACGTGGGCACCGACGACGGGCCGATGGTGTTCTGGCTGCCCATCGACCGGGCCGACGAGCCGAGCATCGCCGGGCTCCCGGGGCGGCTCGCCCGACTGCAGCAGGGGGGCGAGCAACCGGCGGGGTGGTGGCGGCCCGCGGCGCTGATGACCGTGTTGCTGCTGCTGGGGGCACCCCTGGGCTGGTGGCTGCTGGGGCGGCGGCGCCACGAGGCGGGGCCCGCGTGGAACCCCGACGGCGTCCCCGAGGCGCGATGGGAGCGGCCCGCCGTGGGCGTCGTGGTGGCGATGGCGGCGGCGCTCCGGCTGCCGCGGATGCTGGCCGAGCCATTGGAGCTGCTCGAACACACCTACGGACCGGGGCTCCCGGGTGTGCGGGAGCTCGGCACCGGCGACAGCCTGTGGAGCCTGCTGGGCCAGCTGCCCGACCCCGAGGCCGGCCGCGCCCTGGTCGAGGCGATCCTGGCGCCGCCGTCGCTGATCGTGACTCACCCGCCGCTGTACCACTGGCTGCTGACGGCGATCGGCCACGGGACGAACTGGTCCGAGGCGGCCTTGCGGGCCCCGGCCCTCGTCGCGTCCCTGGCCACCGTGGTGATGCTCTGGCGACTGGGGCGGCGCGCAGGTCCGGTCGCCGGAGTGGCCGCCGCGGGGGCGTTTGCGGTGTCGGCGCCGGCGGCGTTCTGGGGCGGCGACGCGAGCCCCTACGCGCTGGTGGGGGCGGTCCACGTGGGCTCGTTGCTGCTGTTGCTGCGGGCCCTTGCCGACGGCCGAAAGCGCTGGTTCGCCGCCTGGTTGGGCTGCCTCGCCGTCGGCTTCCTGAGTCACTACACAACCGCGATCTTCGGGGTGCTGCAGGGCGTCGTGCTCGTGGGGTGGCTGGTGCACCGGCGCGACGACCCGCGCTGGATTGGCGCCGCTCGGTCGGCGCTGGCCGTCTTGCCCGCCGTGGGGTTGTTGCCAGTGCTCTGGACGTGGCCGCACTTCGCGACGTTCGAGGTCATCGGCCTCGACACCCGCCTCATGGCCGAGGCGTTCCCGCGAGATCCCGGCGCGTTGGTCTACGCGACGCAGCTGCTGGCGGTGCTGGCGTCGGTGCCGCCGTCCACCGCGTGGGGCGGACTGCCGCTGCTGGGGCTGGCGGGCGTCGGTCTGCTGGAGCTGCGGCGGCGCGACCCGGTGCTCGCCTCCTTGCTTGGCGCCGGGCTGCTGGCCGGGCTCCTCGGCGTCTTCTTCTTCTACAGCAACGCCGTCTCGATCCTGCAGGGCCGGGTGTTCTGGGGGTTCCGCTGGGTGTCGTGGGGGGTGCCGGCGGCGGCCTTGCTGGGGGGCTGCGGGCTGGCGCGGCGCGGCTGGGGGACGGCGGCGCTGGCGGGGTCCTGGCTGATCCTCGCGGGGGCGATGCACGTGCGGGCCGACGCCCAGACGACGCGGCCCGACTACGAACGCGCAGCGGCGGTCATCGACGCCGAGCTGCAAGGCCGCGACGGCGTCGCCGTGCTGCCGTTGTGGGGGCAGCGAGGGTCGCTGCAGTGGTACCTGGCGCAGATGCGAGGGTGGGATCTGCGGGGGCCCCAGCACGCGATCCCGGCGTACCTGAACCCCACCCACGAGAGCCTGCCGGTGGCCAGCAGCGCTTGGAACGGGCACGTCGATCGGCTGTGGCTGGCCGTCGTCGACGAGCGGATGTTCGGGCGGGGGAAGTTCCAGCAGGAGCAGGCCCGGGCCGACGTCGCGTGGGCCCGCGAACACCTGATCCCCGACGGCACTTGGACCTTCGACCACCTGACGCTGCACCGATTCGTGCGGCCCGCGGCCGAGTGGACCGGCGAGCTGGTCATCACCCACCCCCAGGTCGACCCCCGAGGGCTGCGGTTCCAGGAGCCCAACCTGACGTGGTGTGGCCAGGTCAGCGAGCTGCTCGACCTGCCGGCCCAGGACCCCGCCAACGCCGAGGGCGTCTGGCGGCTGGAGCTGCGGGTTCCGGTCCCGCGGGGGACCGAGCTGACGGTCGAGGTGGAGAACGGCGAGCTGACTCCCCTGCCCGACCCCGACGCCTGGGCCGCGCGGGTGATCGGCGGCGACTGCCGGGGCCCGGCGCCCGTGGTCCGGCTGCGCCGCTGAGGACTGCTACCGTCCTGCCCATGCGCTGGCTCCTCGCTCTTGCCTTGCTCGCTGGCTGCTCCGGCGGCTCCGATGCCGCCGACCCGCCGTTGGCGGCCCCCGCGTTGGATGCCGCGAAGGTGGCGCCCGACGGGGACGACGACGACTACGAGCCCGAAGACGAGGTCAGCAAGTACGCCGGCGGCCGCCAGGACCCCGCCGAGTGGCCCACCTGGTCGCCGTCGCACGTGCTCCAGGCGTTCGCGGTCCCCGATCTGGACGGCAAGGTCACGGAGTTCCGGACGGACACCCCGGGGCTGAGGCTCGAGGGCTGGCTCGATCTGGACGGCAAGGACTTCGAGATCCGCACCGTGCTGTTCGAAGCCGACAAGCGCGTCTACGCCGAGCGGGTCCGGTGCCGATGGGCAGAGAAGCGCAAGACCGTCACGTTGAAGTGCGCCGTGCCGGACCTGGAGCAGATCGCCTTGGTGGAACACGCCCTCGAGCGCAGCAAGACCGGATTCACCCTGCGCCAGACGGAGTCGTCGATGCGCAAGGTGCCTCAGGCTCCGCGGCTGATCGTGGCGACCGAGCTGTGAGGACGCTGCTGCTGGCGATGCTGCTGGGGGGCTGCGTTGCGAGCGCGGGCCCCGCCCCGACCGAGCGGCCCGCGACGCCCGCGACGCCCGCAACGCCCGCGACCGAGCCGACGACGCCGGGCAAAGAGGACCCGCTGGCGAGTCTGTCCTGGCTGGCGGGACGCTGGGGCGCCGAGCACGACGGCGTGCTCACCGAGGAGCATTGGATGGCGCCTCGCGGCGGCTCGATGATCGGCATGAACCGGGTCGCCGGCACCGACCGGACGCTGTTCTGGGAGGCGCTGCGCATCGAGGCGCGCGACGGCGTGCCCGTCTACGTCGCCCAGCCCCGTGGCGGGGCGCCGACCGAGTTCCCGCGCACCGCCTCCGGCCCCACCGAAGTCACGTTCCACAACCCGGCCCACGACTTCCCCCAGACGCTGGTCTACGCGCGGTCGGGGGACCGGTTGAGCGTCACCATCTCCGCGACGGTCGACGGTCAGCTCAAGGAGCAGGGCTGGGTCTGGCAGCGCCGGCCCTGAGGCCGCGGATCAACCAGGCGAAACCCGCCAGCCAGACCAGCAAGGCCAGCAGCGCCCTGACTCCGAGGCCGGAGCGCGCGGGCCAGGCGACCACGACCTCGGCGTCGCCGGCGGCGACCTCGACCCCCACGTAGCCGGGGAACAGAAACCGGTGCTCCCGGGGCGCACCATCGACGGTCACGGCCCAGCCGGGGTGCCAGGCCCGCGCGACCATCAGCCACCCCTCGGCGCCGTCGAGCGCCACTGCCGCGCCGCCATCGGGCCGGGGCGTCACCGCGAGGCTCCCCGCCAGGTCCCCGGCGGACAGACCCGCGAACAGCCCCGGGTCCTGGTCGGCCAGCCGGCCCCGGCGCGGCGCGTCCAGGTCTTCGCCCGCGGCCACCAGCCGGGGGTGCTGCCGGCCGGCCCCGAGGCCCATGTGCAGCCAGGCCAGCGTCGCGCCATCGAGCGCCGGGCCCGCTCGCTCCAAGGCGAGGTCCGAGCGAACAAGCCGCGCCCCTGGCGCCGAACCCGGCGACGGGGGCAGCGCCTGGATCGTGGGCCCGCTCGGCGTCCAGAGCAGCGCGTGCGAGGCCCCCACCGACCGCAGGTCCGCGGGGCCCGGCGGCGGCCGCCCCTCCAGCCGGCCGTCGACCCACGCCTCCCACAGGGGCATCGACTCCCCCAGGGGTCCGTAGTGCTGGCGGGGGTCGGCGACGGTCGTGATGCCCAGCCTCGACGCGGCGTCGACGGCGTCGAGGCCCCCGGGTCCCGGACCTCCGGCCGCGAGCACGGCAGCGGGAGGGAGGGCCCTCAACTGGGGCTCCAGTGCCGAAGCCAGCTGAGCCCACCGCGCTTGCTCGGCGGCCACACCCCGGGCATCGCGGACCAGCCCAGAGCCTTGGGCGAGGACCCCGACGGCGGCGGCCACCAGCACGAGGCCACGGCCCAGGCCCGGCGGCAGGCGGGGTCCGAAGACGCGCTGCCCGGGGCGCCAGGGCACCAGCTCGGCCACGAGCCACGGGGTCAGCACCTGGAACCCCAGCTGCCAGCGCTGGTCGTGAAATCGCCCGAACAACGGCACGCCGTCGACCCAGTCACCCCAGGTCGCGCGGCCCGCAAACAGCAGCACGAAGCCCCACCACATCGCCCCCAGCCAGCGGCCGCGGCCCCCCTGCCGCAGCCCGAGCGCCGCGGCGAGCACCGCCAGCGCTGACCAGATCCCGGTGCCCCAGTCGATCCACCGGCCCGACACGAGCCCGCTCAACACCGGCCCCAGCCCGTAGGACTCGTTCTTCAGCGACCCCGCCAGCGTCTCATCGCCGGTCAGCGCCAACCCGGGCAGGAACTCGCCCAGAAACACCGCCGACAAGGCCGCCGCCCCGACGCCCGCCGCCACCAGCCGGCCCCACCCCGCCCGACCGAGCGTCAGGGCCCCGAGGCCGACCACGAACAGCACCGCCGCCGACGGCAGGTGGGTCCGCACCACCAGCGACGCCAGCAGCGCCGCCAGCGCCAGCCGCTGCGCCCCGCTCCAGCGCGAGAGCCCCGCCCCCTTCGCAACGGCGTAGACCGCCGGCACCGTCAGCGTCAGCGCGAGCGCCCCCGCCAGCTGCCCCCAGATCCCGTAGCCCCCGGTGATCGAGTAGTTGAGCGGCGCGTGGCCGAACCCGTCGCCGCAGCGCATCGTCGCCAGCACCAGCGCCGCCACCGCCGCCTGCTCCCGGGACTGGCCCAGCCAGCGCGCGCCCACAAACGCCGCCACTGGCAGCAGCGCGATCCCCAGCCCCAGCCACAGCTGCATCGCCGCCCACGGCCCGAGCACCAGGCCGAACACCGCCACGAACCGGTGGGCCAGGGACGGGTAGTGGCGGAACAGGGCGTAGCCACCGGCGTGGTCGGTGACCCAGGGGTCCTGGAACGCCGCCCAGCCACCGTGGCGCAGGGCCTCGGTCGCCGCCTCGATGGCATGCCCGTGCAGCAGCAGGTCGTTCCCGGCGGCGGGCACACGCCCCGCGAGCAGGCCGATCAGGCCGCAGATCGCGACCGCCAGGGCGAGGACGAGGCGGCTCGGATCTCGCGTGGGGATCACGGCGCGGAGCATAGCGAAGGGGGCCCGGCGCCCCGGCGGTCAGGCGCTGATCATCGGCGACGGCTCGGGCCCGCGGATGGCTTCGCCGTGCACCGCGAGGTCCAGGCCGACGTGCTCGGTCTCCTCGTCGACCCGCAACCCGATGGTCAGGTCGACGAACTTGAGGATGAGCAGCGTGCCGATGCCGGCCTGCAGGACGGTCGCGAGGATGCCCCACAGCTGAATCCCCACCTGCGCCCAGTTCCCTTCGATGGCCCCGGCCGTGCCACCGATGCCCTCCACCGCGAACACACCGGTCAGGACCGCGCCCAGCAGGCCGCCGATGCCGTGCACGCCGAAGCAGTCGAGCGCGTCGTCCACGCCCAGCTTCTTCTTGAGGACCGTGGCGCCGAGGAAGCAGCCCACCCCCGACACGAGGCCGATGGCCAGCGCGCCGGCCGGGTTCACGAAGCCGGCGGCCGGGGTGATGGCCACGAGCCCGGCGACGGCGCCCGTCGCCATGCCCAGGACCGTCGGCTTGCCGTGCACCCGCCACTCGACGCACAGCCAGGTCACGGCCGCCGCACTGGCCGCCACGTGGGTGACGAGCACCGCCATCGCCGCCGCGCCGTTGGCCGCCAGCGCCGAGCCGCCGTTGAATCCGAACCAGCCGACCCAGAGCATCCCCGTGCCGATGAAGGTGAGGATGAGGTTGTGAGGGGCGACCTTGAAGGTGCCGAAGTCCTTGCGCTTGCCCAGGTACCAGGCCGCGACGAGGCCGGCGACGCCGGCGTTGATGTGCACGACGGTCCCGCCGGCGAAGTCGAGCACGCCGTCGCCGGCCAGGAAGCCGTCGGCCGCCCAGACCTGGTGGCAGACGGGCGCGTAGACGCCCAGGACCCAGAAGGACGAGAACAGCAGCATCGCGGAGAACTTCATGCGTTCGGCGTAGGCGCCGGCGATGAGCGCCGGCGTGATGACGGCAAACGTCATCTGGAACGACAGGAACAGCGCCTCGGGGATGGTCCCGTGCAGGTCCCCCGGCTTGAGGTTCAGCAACAGCGCGTAGTCGAGGCCTCCGATGAAGCCGTTGCCCGGCGCGAACGCCAGCGAGTAGCCGACCAGCACCCACAGGACGCTGGCGAAGCACGCGATGGCGAGGCTGTGCATCAGCGTCGACAGGATGTTCTTGCGTCGGACCATGCCGCCGTAGAACAGCGCGAGGCCGGGCAGGGTCATGAACAGCACGAGGACCGTGGAGGTCAGCATCCAGGCGGTGTCGCCGGCATTCAGTTCGTCGGCGTGGGCGGTGGCCGGGAGCAGGAGCAGCAGCGGGGCGAGTCGACGAGCGAGCATGTTCGGGCGGCCTCCGGGGCAGGTTCGTCCCCACCCTTCATCAAGACTCGTGCCAGACCGGGATCCCCGTGGCTGCGCGATCGTCCCGGCGGGCGTCGGCGACGAACTGCCTAAAGATCGGGCAGATTGCGCCGAACCGGGGCAGACAAAGGCGCGACGGCGCATCGAGGCTGGCCCATCGGGGTCCACCACCCGACCGCGCGCCGTGCGATCCTGGCGCCGTTGGCGAGTTGAGGGAGGTCATGGCTCACATCGAAGTGCTCTACGGAAAGCAGCCGGAACGGACGATCCAGCTGGACACCGATCGCCTCGTCATCGGGCGGGGCGTGGGCGCTCACGTCGTGCTCAAGCACGACACGGTGAGCCGGGTCCACTGCGAGATCATCCAGCGCCACGGCCAGCACTACGTCCGGGACCTCATGAGCACGAACCAGCTCCAGCGGGGCGACGAGACGGTCCCCGCGGCGCTGCTGCGCAACGGGGACAAGGTCGCCGTGGGAGCGTTCTTCATCCGGTACCGGACGGCCGACGCCCCAGGGTGGACCGAGAGTGCAGCCCCCGCCGCCAAGCAGCACTGGCCGGGGCTCGGCGACGAGCCCGAGCGCAAGGAGGTCGAAGGCGTGCAGGTCGCGTCGGAGCTCAACGAAGGCGCCGAGGACGGCGTCGCCGAGAAGTACAAGTCGACGTCGCTCGCCAACCCCAAGCAGCTGGCGCGCATCCGCAAGAAGGTCAGCGCGGAGCAGGGGGCCCACATCAAGGTGAAGATGGGCCGCGAGATGCACACGGTGGCCCTGGCCCGACTGCCCTTCAAGGTGGGATGCGGGGATGGTCACAACCTGACGCTGCCCGGCAAGCCGCTGCTCGGACGCACCGCCTTTGAGATCACGAAGGAGGGCGACTCCTACCTGATCGAGCGCGGGTCTTTCTGGATCAGCCTGCGCGCGGGCGGCAAGACGGTGCGCAAGTCGCGCTGGCTGGACGACGGCGACTGGATCCGCACGCGGGGGTTCAGCTTCCGGTTCTGGGAAGGGGCCTGAGTCGGCGGCTCCGCGGCCCGGTCAGTCCACGTCCAGCAAGGCCTCGATGAGGTCCTCAACCACGTCTTCGGCCTCCTCGGCCACCCACTCCCCGACCTGGTCCTCGACGGTGTCGAGCACGTCGTCGGCGATGTCGTCGATGGCGTCGGCGAGTTCTTCGGCCGCGTCCTCGAGATCCTCTTCGGCGTCTCCGATGAGGTCCTCGAGGTCGTCGATCTGATCCTCCAGATCATCGGCGAGCTGCCCGTCGCCGGCGGCCTCAGCGTCGGCGAGCGCGTCCTCCAGCGCTTCGAGTTCGTCCTCCAACGTGGCCAGCTCCTCCAGCGCCTCGGTGTAGTCGGCGACCTCGTCGGCGAGATCGCCGGTCCACTCGGCCTCGATGGCGTCGGCCACGTCCTGCAGGGCGTCGGCGATCTCCGCGTCGCCATCGGCCACGGCGTCGGCGATGGCGTCGTCGAGGGCGTCGATCACCTCGTCTTCGATCGTGGGTTCTTCGGGGGGGACGGAGTCGTCGTCGTCGCCCGGCACCGAGTCGTCGTCGTCCCCGGCCGCTGAGTCGTCGTCGTCGCCCGCCGCCGAGTCGTCGTCGTCTCCCGCCGCTGAGTCGTCGTCGTCGCCCGCCGCCGAGTCGTCGTCGTCGCCTGCCGAGTCGTCGTCGTCGCCTGCCGAGTCGTCGTCGTCGCCCGCCGAGTCGTCGTCGTCAGCCGCGTCGTCATCGTCGCCCGCCGAGTCGTCGTCGCCCGCCGAGTCGTCGTCGTCACCGCCCGCCGAGTCGTCGTCGTCGCCCCCCACGTCGTCGTCGTCGGCCGCAACGTCGTCGTCATCCAGGGGCTCATCGCCCGGCAGAACCCCGGTGTCGAGGCAGCCAGAGGCGATCAACAGAAGCAGGGCTGCGAACAGACTCGTGGGGCGCATCGGGACTCCGGGACAACGTCGTGATCAAACCCGCCGAGCCCATCATGACGCCGTCGGCCCGATCGAGCACGGTCGGCCGCCATTGTCCGTACGCTGAGATCACACGGCCCCGCCGCCTACAGGCAGTCCCCCAGCCGCCGTTCCCCCCGCCCCACGGCCCAGCCGCAGCGATACCCGGTGATCTCCCGCGACGTCGGCGTCCGCTCCAGCCACAGGTCCAAGGGCGGCCGCTCCCCTCGCGCCAGAGACACCCGCGCGGCCCCCAGCCCCCGCCCCACCGCCGCCGGCCCCTCGCCGCAGACCGCCCGCAGACCGGGCTGGCGGCGCTGCTGCACCGCCCAGATCCCAAGGCCCACACACAGCCCGTCGGGCTGCTCCGGCAGGCTCAACTCCGCGGCGCTCGCGACCACCACTTGCCGCCCCAGTTCGGCGCCGGCCCCCACGTGCCGCCAGAACGCACCGGTCCCGGCCTCCCCGGGGGCGCCCAGGGCATCGACCACGCCGCTCATCCCCAGCTCGTGCACCCGCCGGGCGATCGCGCCCCCGCGCCCCTCCCGGGCCCGATCGCTCCCCCCGTCGCCCACCTCGCCCCCCAGCTCCTGCACCGCGCCTCGATCCCGCGCCCCCCAGGCCGCCCGCTGCTGAGGCGTCGCGCGGCGCACCGCCTCGGCCAGAAACTCGTGGGCCCGCAGCTCCGCCCCCGCGAGCCCGGCCTCCGCCCTCAACCCACGGCTGTCGACCTCGCCCAGCGACTTGCCGTGGTGGGGCAGCACCAGCAACACGGCGACCGCGCACGCCCCGGCGGCCAGCCGCCCTGGCGCCAGCGAGGCCAGCAACACCGCGTACGGCCACAGCGGCGCCAGGTAGCGAAACTCGCCCAGGTCCCGGCCCGATCCCAGGGCCGCCACGAGGTGCGCCCCCAGCACCCACATCGCCGCCGCCGCGATCTCCGGCCGGTCCCCCCGCGATCGCAGCCCCAGCACCACCGCCCCAAGGCCCGCCGCCAACCACGCCCGGCCCCAGGTCAGCCCCCCGACCACGCCCCCGATGCCCGCCACGTCCTCCCGAAAGGAGCCCAGCCCCGGCAGGTCGTGAGTCAGCAAGCACAGCGCCCGCTCCCCCAACCCCAGGCCCGGCGCTCCACCCTGCTCCGCGATCCAGCCCCCCAACGAGCCCAGCACGCCCACCGCCAGCGGGGCCCCTCCGATCAACACCCCGAGCCCGAACCACCGCCACGGCAGGCGCCCCCGCGCGACGGCGACCACAGCCACCACCCCCGCCGCCGCCGCCTGGGCCGCGGCGCTCAACTGGAAGAACGCCGCCAGCGGCAGCGCCGCCCCGGCCAGGACCGCCGCGCGCCTCCCCTGCCCCGTCGCCCCCAGCAGCGCCAACCCCACCAGCAGCGTCGCCTCGAGGTGGTTCGCCCACCCCCGGCTCGCGAGCCAGACGATCCCAGGCGGCGCCGCGATCCACAGCGCTCCGCACACCCAGGCAGCCCGTTCCCCCGCCGCCCGACGCGCCAACGCACAGAACGTCAGCATCGTCGCCGCATGCCAGGCCAGCCCCGCCACCCGCAGCGCCAGGTACGACGGCCCCGCCACCGCGAAGAACGGCGCCACCCACAGCCCCCACAGCAGCGAGCCGCCTTCGTTGGGCTGGGTGCGGTAGTCCCACAGCGGCGCCAGCAGCCCCTCGATGAGGTGCGCCGGCAGGACGCCGAACTCCAGGGGTTCGTCGGTCTCGAAGCCCGCCGTCAGGCCCAGCAGAGGCCCCCGCACCGCCGCGAACAGCAGCAGCAGGAGCCAGGGCCGAGCTGCGCTCAGGCGAGCAAGGCGCAGAGCCGGCCCTCGGTCTCGGACAGGAACCAGCCCTTCACTTCAGCGACCCGGCCCTGCTGGAAGTCTTCGCGGATCTGCTCGGCCAGCAGCTTCTGCACGTCGGCCCCCGAGCGTGCTTTGACGCCCGCCCAGCGGTCGCCGGCGAAGATCAACTCCGCCAGCCGCCCGCCCTCGTCGCTGCGGACCCGCAAGTACGCCTTGCCGATGACCGCCGCCTCGGCCGGCAGCGCCTGGGTCACCTCGATGGGCTCGGCCCCGCAGCCCGACAGCTGCAGCACGACGCCGCCGGCCACCGCCGACAGCCCGGTCAGGAACGCGCGCCGGTTCATTGGATCTCCCCCGCCAGGTGCTCACCCAGCCGCAGCGCCAGGGCCATCAGCGTGAACGTCGGGTTGGCGACGCCGCTGGTCGTGTAGACCGAGCTGCCGCCGACCCAGAGGTTGTCGAGGCCGTGGAGCTTGCAGTCGGCGTCCACCACGCCCGCTTTGGGGTCCGCCGCCATGCGCGTGGTGCCCATGTGGTGGGCGCCACCCCAGGTGTGGCCGAAGGGCTTGTCGGGGTCGATGCGGATCCGCGCGCGCCCCCGGCTGGTGGCCGCAAAGGCCGCCGCCCACAGCTCGAACGTGCGCCGGATGCTGCGGGACTCCGCCTCGCCCAGCTTCCAGTCGATCTTGGCCTTGCGGAGCCCCAGCCGGTCGACGTCGTCGCCCAGGAACACCCGGCTGTCGGCCCGCGGTGCGTTCTCGGACCGGGTCCACACCCGGACCTTCTGGACCTGCTCGCCGCCGGCGTCGTGGTCCCAGCCGTACAGCGCCTGGTTGGTGGTCTGCACGGCCTTGCCGAGATCGTCGAGCTTCACCCGCTTGGGCTGCCGGATCTGCAGCGTGACGTTGAGGAGCTTCTCCCGCTCCTGGCAGGCGCGGCTCGGCATCCAGACGTTCATCTCGTTCATCTCGGAGCCCTTGACCCGGGGCCGCCGCATGTAGAGGTTCTCGAGCGCTTCTCGCCGCTTGCCCCGCACGAAGACCAGCCAGCCGGCGGTGGAGTCGTGGGGGTGCTCCATGAAGTAGCGGCCGACGAGGTCGTGGCGGTTGAAGGCACCGGGGCTTTGCTCTTCGGACAGCAGCAGCACCCGCGGGTTCTCCAGCCCGCCCGTCGCCAGCACGAACCGCGTCCCGCGCACGGTGATGGCGGGCCCGTCCTCCACCTGCACCGACGCGTGGGTCACGGTCGACCTCGACTCGTCGGCGTGCAGCCGCAGCACGTTGGCTTCGACCAGCAGCCGCACGTTGGGCGCCGCGACCAGCTCGTCCTTGTGCATGCGGAAGCGCCGGGCGGACTCGGGCGCGAAGTGGAACGTGCGCGACTCGAAGTCAGCGCCGTCCACGTCGAACACCCGCTTCCCCCCGCCTTGGCTGGGGCCCACCTGGTCGTCGAACGCGTGCAGACCGAGGTGGTCCTGGGCTTTGACGTACCAGGGCTTCAACTCGTCGAAGCCCACGGGCCAGCCCGAGTTCTCGACCCAGCTGCGCTCCTCGAAGTCCCAGGACTCCAGGGGCCGGCACCAGCCGCTCCAGTGGTTGGAGGTCCCGCCGAAGAAGCGCAGGCGCTCGCGGGTGGCGTAGACCTCCTCGCGGTCCATGCCGGAGTGGCGGGTGACCATCTCCATTTCGTAGAGGCTCTGGGAGCGCTCGGTGGCCGAGAAGCCCCCGCCTTCGAGCAGCAGCACGCTCGTCTTGCTGTTGGCGAAGCGGCGAGCCAACGTGATCCCGGCGACGCCCCCGCCAACGATGACGAGGTCGGCCTGCAGGGTCTGACCCGGGGTCAGGGCGGCGCGGTCGATCAGCATCGGCGGAGTGTAGAAGAGTCAGCCGGCAGCGTCGCTGCCCCCGCTACAGCATCAACGCCACGGTCCCGATGATCTCGAAGCCCGCCTGCCGGTGCTCGACGGAGACCGTCGCCGCGGGGTCGACCATGACGCGGATCCCGAAGCGACTGCCCAGGGTCTGGCCGATGTGCAGCCCGATCTGCGGCCCCAGGGTGATGGCCGGCGACGGCCCCCACGTCGGGTCCACGTGCACGCCGCCGCCGAACTTGAAGCCCAGCAGCGGGCGCACGACGGGGATGGGGAACGCCAGGCCCGCATAGCCGACGCCGGTCGCGACGAACTTGAGGTGCGAGCTGGTGGTCAGGTTCATGGCGAGGCCGCCGTAGACCAGGAACAGGTACCCGCCGAAGCCCAGGTCGAAGCGCCCGGTGGGGTGGACCTTGCGGGCGCCGATCATGGCCCCGGCGCCGCCGCCCACGTGGAACCAGCCGCCGAAGCCGAAGGGCGGCTTCTTCTTGCCGGCGGGGGCCTCGGCCTCGGTCGCCGCGGGGAGACCGGGCACGTCGGCCTCGAGGGGGGCGCCGGCCAGGACCGACGCGTCGACGCCCGACGGCGCGTCGGCGAGGGCCGGCGCGGGCAGGGCGAAGAACAAGCCGAGCAGCGCAGAGAGGAGCATCTTCATGACCGCCCCCTCACTGCCCGGTGATCAGCGGCGCGACGGTCAGCGTGCCCGCCCCGAAGTTGCTGATCAGCCAGTTGAAGCCGTCGTAGTTCTTGGTCGGCGCGAACTCCACGCCGGCCACGCCCACGGCGTACAGAGAGTTGGATGACGGGAACGCCGAGCCGGGGATCTCGAACGAGTCGATGGGCTCGGCTTCGAGCACCCAGTCGATGAGGTCCTGGGCCCCCACGGGGCGGTTGTCGAACGTCACGTTGCCGTCTTGATCGACCACGACCACGACCCAGTACTCGAAGTCGGAGCCCGACAGGTCCACGGTCAGCGACCCGCCGACCGGGTGGAACTGCGCCGCGTCGGCCTGCTGCTGCACGATCTGCGCGAGCTCGGCCTCGGTCATGCCCGACCAGTCGGTGGGCAGCTCGTCCAGCTGGATGGCCTCGGGGATGCCCTGGATCACGGGCGCCTGAGGGGCCACCGCCCACCCCGAGTAGTCGTCGCCGTCCTCGACCAGGTCCAGGCTGAGCGTCGCGCCCGACTCCCAGATCAGCGACGTGAGCGCTTCCTCCCCGGTGACCCAGAGCCCCGCGTCGGCGGCCTCGAGCGGCGCGGTCGCGTTGCCGTCGGACAGCTCGATGGAGTCGGGGTCCGAGATCAGGTTCGACGAGAAGTCCTGAATCGACGTGGCCTGGGCCAGGTAGACGGCGGCGAGCACGGGGCCGTCGCCCAGCGTCGTGCCCCCAGCCTGGGCCTCGACCCCGACCACGACGCCCTGCACGCTCGTCGGCGACAGGAAGTCGAAGGTGTTGCAGCCCGCCAGCAAGAGCAGCGGGAGGATGAGCGTCCGCATGGGTCCTCCGGTGCGCCACCCGGGGCGCGTGCCTCAAGGTGGCATCGCCCCGCCGTTCTGGCCGGGCGATCACAGACCCTTATGATCGCACACCGAAGCGGGTCGCCCCCGAGACCGCGGCGATCAGCACGTAGAGGCCCAGCGCGCAGAGCAGCAGGACGCCGAACCCCACGTTGATGACCCACACCATCGCGAACGTCGCGCCGAACACCGACGACAGCGTCGCGACGCCGAACGTGGCGGGCACGAGCGTCGCCAACCCGCGGTCGGTCACCACCCCCACCCCGGTCGGGTAGAGCGTGCCCAACACAAACGCCACGGGCGCCGGCACCGCCAGCGCGAGCAGGACCTTCACCGCCATGGGCCAGCCCAGCGCGTGGGCGGCGAGGTACTCCAGACCGCCCGCGCTCAGCACCAGCGCCCCGGCGGCCCCGAGCGGCAACACGAACGCTGGCGGCGCCGCGCCCGCCTCCCGCTTCGTCCCGATCCAGAACGCCCCGCCCGCGTTGGCGAGCAGGAACGACGCCAACACCGCGGCGATGGCCCACAGGGGGTTGCCGATGAGCAGGTCCAGTTTCCCCATCAGCCCGATCTGCACGAGCATGTAGGCCACGCCCGTGGACAAGAACCAGGCCGCCGGGCCCACCGGCAGGCGGTGGCCACCGCGGCGGGAGAGACCGAAGACGGCGCCCAGCAGCACCGTCGCCAGCGAAGCCAGGATCAGGGTCAGCACCTTCACCCAGCTCATGGCGTTGAGCCGGATCTTCATGACCTCGGCCGAGGGCCGCGGGGTCCACCCGGCGAAGTCGACGCGCCGCGGGTAGGGGTGGTCGTCGGTGGGGACGAACAGCTCCGGGTCCGGCGGAGAGGCAACGATCGCCTCGATCTTCGGCTCGGTCTCGGGCCCCCCGAAGCGCAGGTACTCGGTGCGCTTGTCTTCGTACGGAAGCTGCTCGGCGAGGGCGGCGCGCTCGGCGGGGGCAAAGCCCTCGGCCCGGTAGTAGAGGCGGTCGAAGAGGCGCAGGTCCTTGTAGCGCCGACGCCCGGTCAGCAGCACTGCGTCGGCGAACGGCACGGCGTTGCCCAGGTCCGCGTGCAGCCGCTTGAACGACTCCAGCTTCTGGTCGATGTCCTGCATGTTGAAGGCGATGACGCCGTGGGGCGCCCGGTGCCGCAGGTAGGCCTCCATGGCCTCGTGCGTGTCGAGGAACTTCCGCGAGTGGCCGGTGCGGGTCGAGAACTGCGAGCCGTTGCAGGCGACGTAGATCAGGTCGTACAGATCGTCGGTGCGGTCCAGGAAGCCGCGGCCTTCGGCGACCTGCAGGTCGAAGTCGTCTCGGGCGTACAGTTCCGCGATGCGGTCGCCTCGACGAAGCTGGGCGAGCTTCGGGATCGCGGGGTTGAGTTCGACGCCGGTCAGATCGATGCCTCCGCCGAAGTACTCGCCGAGCCGGGCCATGTCCGCGCCCGCGCCGGCGAACATGACGAGGGCGCGCTGGGGCCGCGGGGAGAACAGGGTCACGAGGGACTCCGGCGCGGTGCCGCCGGGCCGCGGCGCGCCGTCGAAGAACTCGGGGCGGTACGGGTGGACCCAGACGTTGGAGATGCCGTCGTCGTGGATCAGCCGCCGCCGGCCGCCATTCATGGAGCCGCTGGCGTTGGCGTACTGCATCACGGAGACCCGGCTGACGTCGTTCCAGATGGACGTCACCTCCTCCGCGGCGCGCCCGCGGGCGTAGCGGGCGCCGAGCACTTCGGGGTCCGGTCGGGCGTGCAGCGTGAGGCCCAGGGCGGTGGTGACCAACAGGGCGACCGCAACGAGACCCAACCCCCGGCGCACCGCAGGGCGGTCTGTCCCCCCGACCGCCGCCACGGCCAACGCCGCGGCGCACACGCACGCCAGCGTCAGCTCCATCTCCGCGACCCGCAGCAGCAGTGGCGCCAGCAAGCAAGCCAGGGCCGAGCCCCCGAGGTCCAGCGCGTAGAGCCTCCCCAGCCGCTCCGACGCCGCCCGGAACGACAGCGACAGCACGGCCCCAGCCAGGGCGTAGGCGGGCAGGACCGTCCCCGGCAGCAGCACGACCCGCAGCAGCGCCGCCGTCGGGTCCTGGCGGTTGTGGTGGATGATCCCGAGCGGTCCGTTGAACAGCCCGAACAGCGCGAGGAGGCCCACGACCACGGCGGCGCCGAAGGCGAGGCAGGCCGGGCCCAGGGCGTCCTCGGCCGCCTCGTCGGACAGAAAGTGCAGGCCCAGGGCGCCCAGGCTCAGGCCCAACATCGCGATGGGGATGGTCGCAAAGGCGCTGATGTCGCCGAGCACGAACGGGAAGACCCGGGCGAGCAACAGCTCCAGACCGAGGACGCAGAACGCCGTGCCCGCGACCACCGCGTTGAGTCGGTTTCCCTGCATGGTCCAGTCCCCGGGCCGTCTGCCGGCCAGCCAGAGGGTGCCCGATCCGCGGTGGCCTGAGGAGCAGTCCCCCGGGCTTTCTGTACACGGACGCTGGGCCGCCGGGCGCGGGGCTGGCCCGCTCAGTCCTCGGACTGGCGGTCCCGGGCCCGCTTGCGGGCCGCCAACAAGCCCCCCACGTACTGCTCCGACGCCGTGGCCGGCGGAGCTTCGGCGACCTCCTCGAGGACGTCCTCCTCGTCCGGCTCGACCGCCGCCGGCCGCGCCCGCCGCGGCGCCTTCCGAGTCGCCCTGGGCCGCGCCGGCAGCGGAGGCACCACCAGCCCCGACGTCGTCGCCGCCTGCAGCTTCCGGGCTCCGCGCCAGCTCCACTCCAGACGCCGCAGCGCCACGTCCAACAGCAAGAGCAACGCCGCCGCCAGCAACAGCGGTGCCACCAGGGAGTGGGGCACCAGCCGCGGCAGCTCGGGCGGCGCGAACACGGCGGCCGACGCCGCCAGGTCCACGCTCCGACCCCGGCCGACGCGCGCCAGCTCCGTCAACAACGCGCCCCCGCCGCCCGCCCGCCGGTACTCGGGCGAGTAGGGCTGCGCCGCCTCGGCCGTCGCCTGCCCCACGGGGTTGCCCTCGTCGTCCTCCAGGAACACCGCGACCAGGTGGCTCCCGTCGGCTTCGGCCGGCACCTGGGCCCGGTAGCGGCCCGGCGCCACCTGCTGCAGCGGCGTCGTCCGCACCGACAAGTCCGGCGCCACGAACCGGGCCTCGCCGGTCAGGAAGTTGCGGAACCCGCCCTCGGCGTCGTAGGCGTCCACCGTCACCCCGAGCACGCCCCGGTCCAGCTCCGCGTAAGCGTTGACGTCGGCGGAGCCCTCGGTGGCCGACAGCCAGCGCGCCAGCTGCGTGAACACCTGCGTGTAGGGCTCGGTCCCCACCCACTGCTTCGCCCAGCGGCCCTTCACGTCCGACGTCCACGCCGCGGTCCGACCGAGGCCGTGTCGCCACGTCGCCAGCAAGGGCGTCGACTCGGCGCTGCGAGCCCACAGCGACACCGTCGCGCGGGGCTTCACCTCCGTCGCCACGTAGCCGAAGAGGTCAGGCAGCGCCCCGAGGCCGTTGGTCACAGCGTGCGGGGCCCCGAGTTCGGGGGCGAAGCGCTCTTCGATCAGGAACGACCGCGTCGCCAGCATCGCCTCACGGGTGAAGATCTTCGGGATGTGCGACGGCTCGGAGACGAGGTAGCTCCGCCCCCCGCCCCACTTCGCCCAGTCGCGCATGGACTGCCGGTCCGCGTCGGCCCCGAACGCCACGGCCGACAGGGTGATCCCCCGCCGCTCGCCCATCTGGATCAACGACTTGAAGTCGCCCCCCATCGTGACGCCGTCGGACAGCAGGACGATGTGCTTCTGGGCGGTGTTCTCCTTCATCAGCGCGGCGTAGGACTCGCGCAGCGCCGGGTAGATGTCGGTGCCGCCGTCGGCCCGCAGCTTCGCCACTTCGGACCGGATGGCGACGCGGTTGCGCAGGGAGCTCATGGGCACCGCCCAGCTGGCCGCGCCGTCGAACGTGATGACGCCGATCCGGTCGCGGTCGGCCATCAGGTCCGTTGTCTGGATGGCCGCTTCCTTGGCCATCTCCAGCTTGCCGGCGGTGCCCGCGCCGCCCATGGAGCCGGACTTGTCGATGGCGAGCACCATGGACAAGGACGGGAAGTACTTCTTGTCCTGGATGTCCATGCGGACCGGGAGCATCTCTTCGAGGGGGGTCTGGTAGTAGCCGCCCAGCCCGAAGGACTCGTCGCCGCCCAGCATCGCGAAGCCCCGCCCGAGGTCCCGGACGTAGCGCCGCAGCACCTCCATCTGGCGCTGGGTCAGGACGTAGGCGGGCACGTCCGACAGCAGCACCGCCTGGTAGGGCTGCAGCTCCACGAGGCTGCCGGGCAGCTGGCCGGGGCCCACCGCGTCGACGGCCAGGCCCTCGCCCTCCAGGGCGGCGACGAGGTGGTGGGACTGCCCCTCCTTGCCTTCGACGTACAGGATCCGGGGGCGGCCTTCGACCGCCACGGTGCCGACGGCGACGTTGTTCTGGGGGACGGCGTCCAGCTCCGGGGCGACCTCAAGCGTCGCCCGGTAGCGCAGGAAGCCGGCCTCGTCGGCCTGCTGCCGGAGCACGAACAGGTCCGCCTGGCCGCCCTGCAACTGCACGTCCAGCGTGCCCAGGTGGCGGTCGTTGCGGTACAGGTGGAGCCGGCCGGGGGTGGGCTTCGCGGCCCGAGCGACGACCCGGATTTCGAACGCGGCGCCCTCGGCCACCTGGTCCGGCGCCTGCATCCCCTCCAGCAGAACCTCGTCGCCGGGGGCGCGATCCAGGGGCATGGACCAGATCTCGACGTCGTCGCCCGCCGAGCCCGCCTGGGCGATGGCGTCGCCACGGGTCTCTTCGCCGTCGGACAGCACCACGATGCGGCGCGTGCGATCCCCGGGCATGAGCGCTTCGGCGAGGCGCAGGCCGGCGGCCAGGTCGGTCTGGTGGGGGGAGACGTGGCCTTCGATGGTCCGCAGCGAGTCCAGATCGGCGGTGGGCTCCCGCTCGACCGTGGCGCCGTCGCCGACGACCACGACGGCGGCTTCGTCTCCCGGGCCCATGGCGTCGGTGGCCTGGTCCACGAACTCCAGGGCGGCAGCGCGGCTGGCTTCGGGGACCGACGCCGAGCGATCGACGACGAAGACGACGCCGAGGCGATCGGTGGGGAGCTTGACCGTCAGGCCGGCCGCCGCGAGCACCACCGCGAGGATCAGCAACAGCCGGGCCAAGGCCCCCAACCGCGCCCGGGAGCCCCGCAGCATGGCGCGGCCGGCGATCGCCGTCATGGGCACGAGCACGAGCCCCAACAGCAGCCAGGACGGGGCTTCCAGCGCGAGCCGAGGCAGGTTCATTCGGCGTACTTCCGCCAGTAGAGCGCCCACTCGCCCAGCAACAGGAACGCGAGGAGGCCGAGGGCTGGGCGGGTCAACGGAAGGCGTCCCGGCGCGCGGACCTGCTGGCCCTCGACCGCCCCGGTGGCTTGAGCCTCGAACACGGCGAGGTCCGACTCCGTCTCGGACACGAGGTTCGCGGCGACCCGCTCCTGCCGTCCGGCGGGCCCGGTGATGCGGTAGACGCCCACCTGCTCCAGGGCTCCGAACCGGGCGACCCCGTCGCGGATGGGGGCGGTGCGTTCGCTGCCGTCGGGGGTGCGCAGGACGACCTCGTCGCCGTCGTCGCCCCAGCCTTCGCGGACCAGGGGGGCGCCCGCGGCCAGGGTCCGCGAGGTGCCGCGGGCCTCTTCGCCGGTCAGCCAGCCGACCGTGTTCAGCAGCAGCAGCGGGTAGGCGACGCGCAGGGGCAGATCGGAGTCGACCGGGCGGAAGTGCACGATCACGCCGCGCACGCCACCGACGACGCCGGTGGTGATCAGCGGGCCCTGGTCCGACTCCAGCAGGGGCTCGAACGCGTCGCCGCCGGGCCGGGCCTTGCTGATGAGCAGGCCGCCGGGCTCGACGAAACGCAGGACCGGGTGCTGGGCCTTCCAGGCGGTGGCCGAGGGCCAGGCGACCTCGGCCGACGCGGCCTCCTCACCGACCCGGGGCGGACCCAGGGCGACGAAAGGAGCGGACGGAGACGCGGGCACCGGGGCGTCCTCGAAGACGACGACGTCGAAGCCGGGCTCGTCCGCCGCGCCCACCACCACATCGAAGCGGTCGTCGGTGGCCAGCGCGCGGCCGGTGAGGGACGTGCAACCCACGCACAGGACGCGGCGGCGGGTCGGGGGCTCGAGCCAGGCCACGGCGTCGTCGTCGGCGGGCAGGGCGTCGCCGGTCTCCAAGTGGACGCGCACGAGGCCCCCCGCGCTCCCCAGGCCCCGGTAGACGCGGGCGACGGCGCGGTCCGGGGGCAGCTCGACGGACTCCGTCGTCACCAGCTCGCCGTCCAGCGTGACCTCGACGCCGACGGGCCCCGTGGCTCCGCCGAAGCGACGCAGGGTCACGAAGAGCTCCGACTCCAGGTCGCGGGTGGGAGAGCGGCGCAGGTCGATGGCGGTGATGGCGACGTTGGCGGCGGGGCGGCCGACTTCTTCGATCCTCAGATCGGGATGACGGGATAGCGCGCCGTCGAGGCTCCGGTCCGAGCCGTCGGAGACCACGACGATGGTGCGCTCGGGGCGGTGGATGGCGAGCGCCGCGGCGAGGTCCACGGCGCCGCCCAGGCTCGCCGACGACGAACTGGGCTCCAGGGCCCGGACGGCCTGGGAGAGGAGCTCGGTGTCCCGGGTGAAGCTGGCGGCGACGCGGGGCTCGGGGCCCGCCCACAAGATCATCCCCTCGTCCCCGGGGCCGAGGCGGTCGATCTCCGCCAGGACGACGTCGCGGGCCCGCTCGAAGCGGGTCGGGCTCGGGGCCATCGCGCCCATGGACGCCGACGCGTCGAGCACCCAGACGACGCTGCGGCCCAGCAGCTTGCGGCCCGGGACGGACGGGCGCGCCAACGCGAGCGTGAGCAGCAAGAGCGCCAGCAGCTGCAACCACAGCAAGTCGTGGCGGCGGAACCGATCCCACGGCCGGGCCTTGCGCTGCTGTTGGACCACCCCCGCCCACAGGAGCACCGACGGAACCCGCACGCGCTTGCGCCGCACCTTGAGGAAGTACATCGCCAGCAGGGGCGCCGCGCCGGCCAGGAGCCAGAACGCCAGGGGGTTGGCAAACGTCACGGGCGCGCGTCCCGAACCGGCCGCGCCGAGCCGCCCCCGACGGCCCGCTCAGCCTGCAGCAGCCAGGCGATCAGGCGGTCTTCGAGGTCGTCACCCACCTCCAGCCGCACGTAGCCCACGCCCCGGCGCCGGGCGACGGCCTGGGCTTCCTCCAGCCACTGGTCGGCGGCGTCGGCGTAGGCCTCTCGGGTCGGTCGGTCGACGGTGACGTTGAGCTCGGCGCCGGTCTCGGAGTCGACCAGCGTGAGGTCGCCCTGGAGATGCCGGGGGTCCAGCTCGCGGGGGTCGACCACGTGCAGGACGTGGGCCTCGCCGCCGCGGTGGGCGAGCCGGGCGAAGGCCTCTTCGAAACCCGCAGGGTTCCACAGGTCCGTGACGAGCACGGTCATGGAGCCGCCCCGGGGAGCAGGCAGCGAGCGCACGACGGACGCGAGGTCCGTGGGCCCGGCGTCGGGCAGTCCGCCCAGGAACGAGAGCAGGCGATGCACCGCGCGGCGCCCGCGGTGGGCCTGGCCTTCGGGCCGGGCGGCGTCGGTGGTGGCGAAGACGCGGACGCGGTCGAGGCCGCAGAGCGAGGCGAACGCGAGGGCCGCCGCCGACTTGCGGGCGGCGATGGCCTTGGCGCCGGCCATGGACGCCGACGCATCGACCAGCACGTCCACGGTCCGGTCCTGCCGCGCCTCGAAGAGCTTCACGAACAGGCGGTCCAGCCGCGCCAGCAGCTGCCAGTCCAGGTGCCGCAGGTCGTCGCCGGGGACGTACTCCCGGTGATCCACGAACTCCAGCGACTGGCCGCGCCGGCGGCTGGCGTGCCCGCCGCTGCGCAGCCCGTCGGCGCGGCGCCGGCTGCGCAGCGCCACCCGCTCCAGGCGGGCGAGGAACGCCGAGTCGAGGAGCGGCTCGCTCACCCCCGCTGCGCCTCGTCGGCGACGGCGCCTACTTGCTCGGGCACCTCGTCGAGGATGCGGCCGAGCAAGGCCGCGGGACCCAGGCCTTCGCCCTCGGCCTCGAAGTTGGCGATGACGCGGTGGCGCAGAGCCGGCAGCACCGCCCGTCGGACGTCCCGGAGCCCGACCTGGGCCCGACCGTCGAGCAGCGCAAAGGTCCGCGCCAGCAGGATGATCGACTGGGCGCCGCGGGGCGACGCTCCGTAGCGCAGGTAGCGCTGGGCGGTGTCCGTGGCACCGGGGCCTTCGGGGTGGGTGCCCAGCACGACCCGCAGGGCGTAGCGCTTCACGGGCTCGGCGAGCAGGACCTGGCGAACGGTGCGCTGCATCTCCAGCAGGGCGGGGCCGTCGAGCACCGGCTCGATGGTGGCCGCCGCCGTGCCCGTGGTGCGGTCGATGATGGTCGACAGCTCGTCCAGCGTCGGGAACGGCACGTGGACCTTGGCCAGGAACCGGTCGAGCTGGGCCTCGGGCAACGGGTAGGTCCCCTCCATCTCCAGGGGGTTCTGGGTCGCGAGCACGAAGAACGGCGAGGGCAGCTCGTGGCCGACGCCGCCGATGGTCACGCGGCGCTCGGCCATGGCTTCGAGCAGCGCCGACTGGGTCTTGGGCGTGGCGCGGTTGATCTCGTCGGCCAGCAACAAGGACGTGAAGACCGGGCCCCGGCGGAAGGTCATCTCGCGGCGGCCGTCCTGCTCCAGCAGGATGTGGGTGCCCAGGATGTCGGCGGGCATGAGGTCCGGCGTGAACTGGACGCGGCCAAAAGGCAGCCGCAACGCCTCGCTCAGGGACCGGACGAGCAGCGTCTTGCCCAGGCCGGGCACGCCTTCCAGCAGCACGTGGCCGCCGGCGCACAGGGCCGCGAGCACGCTGCGGACGACCTCGGTCTGGCCGACGATGACCTGGCCGACCTCGGCCTCGAGGCGCTCGAACCGTTGGCGAAACCGGGCGGCCGCGGCGTCGCCGGGGCCGGGGTTGGCGTCGGACATGGAACCTCCTTGGGCGCTGGTTGAGGCGCCGTCTACTCGATCGCGTCGAAGTACTTCTTCACCTGGTCGCGGTAGGCGCGGGGAACGGACTCGCCGTCGATGGCTTCCTCGGCCGCGGCCTTGTAGCCGGGCGGCGCCTGGATGAGGGACTCGCCCGAGCGCTCGTCGCTGCCCGCGACCCGCATCGTCTCGACGTCGATGGGGCCGCCGCCCAGCTTCACGTCCACGGACGCCGCGATGGCCTCCACGCCCTGCAGCCGCTGCTCGTCGAAGTCCTGGTCGTGGGGCACGACCCAGTCCGAGGTCCGGCCTTCGACCTGACGGTCCATGTCCTGGAAGCCCTGCTTCTGTTCGTGGCCGCCGCCGTCGCGGTCGCTGTGGCCGGTGCCCGCGCCCCACTGGCTCTGGCCCGAGCCGTGGCCCTTGCCGCCCTGGCCGGGCTTGCCGCCCATGCGCCCGGCGGCGCCGCCCAGCGCGTTGTCGAGGCTGTCGTTGAGTTCGTTGAGCTTGTTCTGTTCGGCCAGGCCGTCCCCGCCCAGGCCCTGTTCGTCGAGCTGGTCGAGGTACTCGCGCAGGCCGCCGCCGCCGGGGGTCGAGCCCTGTCCGCCCGACGGGCCGCCCTGCTGACCAGCGCCCTGGGAGCCGCCGGACTCCGAGCCGCCGCCGGACTGGGCTTGCTGGCCCGCACCTTGCTGACCCTGACCTTGATCACCCTGCTGGCCAGAGCCTTGCTGCCCCTCGCCCGGCTGACCCTGGCCGGGCTGACCGCCGCCCTCCTGTGCCTGTTGGATCCCCCCCTGCCCTTGCTGCCCCGGCTGCCGCTGGGGCGCCCGCTGGCCCGACTGACCCTGGCCCGACTCCCCTTGCTGGCCCTGGCCCGACTTCCCAGCCCCGGCGCTCCCCTGCTCGCTCGCGCCCCCCGAGCCCCCCGAGCCCCCCGAGCCCGACTTGGGCTTGCCGGACCGCCCCTGACGGGTTCGGTCGGCCTCGCCCTGCAGCGCCTTGCCCAACCCCGGCAGGCCCAGGTCCGCGGCCTTGCGGCCCAGCTTCTCGAGCTCCTTGGCGGCGCGGCTCCGCTCCGCCTCGGGCTTGCGATCCATGCGCTCCCGCATCCGGTCGACGGCCTCCTTCGCTTGCTCCAGGTCGCCGTCCTTCAGCGCGTCGTCCAGGTCGCGCCCGGCCTCGGGGTCGACGCCCGCCAGGGCATCCTTGGCGTGCTCCAGCGCTCGCTGCGCCTCGTTCCCTGACTGGGCCGACTTCGCGTGTTCGGCGAGCCGCTTGCGCAGCGCCTCGGACTTGTCGGCCGCTTCGCCCGCGGACAGGTCGCCCCGCCGCATGGCCTCGACCAGTTCGTCGACGTCGCGGTCCAGGTCCTCGGGCAGCTTCACCTTCAGCTCGCGCTCCAGGGCGTCCTTGCGCTGGGCCAGCCGCTCGGCCTCGGCCACCGGGTCGCCCGCCGGCCCCGCCGTGGTCGGCTCCCGCACCAGCCGCGGGACCGCGGTGCTCGCGCCGAGCAACATCAGACCCAGGGGCAACGCCCAGAGCGCGCGACTCGGCCGCAGCGTCAGCTCCTTTCGGATCGCCGGCCCTGGGTCGGCCAGGGCGTGGGCCGCGTCGTCCAGCACGACCTGCGCGAAGGCGCCATCGCCCCGCAGGCCCAAGGCCGTGACGGTCGCTTCGTCGGTGCCCACGATGCGGTCGATGAGCAGGGCCAGTTCGGAGCGGTCGGCCACGAACCGCGAGCCGTGCAGGGCCGCCCCGACGACCGCGCCCAGGGCCACCGGCGCCAGCGACCAACCGACGCCCACCGCCGGGACCCACCCGAGCTTGTCGGCCAGGACCACCGCCGCCGCGATGCCCACGCCGACCCAACCGCCCACGGCCCCGCCGCGCAGGGCGCGCCCCAGCCTCAGCCGGGACTCGGCGATCCGCAGCGCCGCTTCGATGCGGTCGCTCGCTTCGTGGAGGGTGTCCATGTGTGCTCCGACCGCGGAGAGGGCCGCCGGTTCCCACGGAGAGTACCCCGCGGCCTCACGCGGCATTCCGCGGCCGGTGCGCCGACCCCCCGCGGCTCAGCCTCAGAACCGGCCGACCACCCGGACCCCGCCGAGCACCGGCACCAGCGTCACCTGCTCGGGCCGCAGCCCCAGCTCCTTCAACAGCCGGTTGTTGAAGCCTTCGATCTGATTCTGGGCGCGGCCCCGGCCGTAGAACGTGTGCATCTGACCGTGCAGCGCGAGCGGGATGCCGATGGACGGAAGCGACGCCGCCATCAGGCCGATCCCCACCGCCGCCATGTCTTCGGCCTGCTCCAGAGGCATCGTCGGTTCTTCGACGCTCAGCTCGCTGTCGTCCACCTGTTGCGAGGCGAAGCCCGCGGCGATCAACGCCGCCCCGGCGCCCGCGAACGCCGACGCGCCGCCGATCGTCAGCGCCACCTCGCCCCGGAACCGCTGCAGCCGGTCCCAGTCGCCGGTCAGCTGCGCAAACTGGCGAGGTCGCAGACGACGGTTGTCGCCGCCCCGCACGGACCAGTAGCGCGAGAAGTACTGATCGTCGGGCACGCTGGCCATGGGGCCCTTGCCGGGGTGGAACACCAAGCGGCGCTGCTCGTACTCCTTGATGTTGGCCTGCAGCAGGTACGCCTCGCGGCGGTCCGCGTCGGCCTCGGGCCCCGGCTCCGGCAGCTCTTCGACGTCGGGCACGCCGGGAGGCGGTGCGTTGCCCTGTGCGGCCTGCATGGCTTCGGCGCGCACCGCTGGGTCCGCGTCCAGGGCCGGCACCAGCCACAGCGTCAGCTCGCGGGGCGAATCAACCCCGCGTGCCTGCAGCGCGCGCACCACGGCGAGGCCGTCGCCCAGCCGGGCGCGCTCGGCGTCGGTGATGTCGAGCTCCGTCAACTCCCGCAGGAGCCGCTCGATGCGCTGGGTGTGGTTCGCCTCGCCCACCAGCTTGGTGACCAAGGGGTCCACCGGCTCCGCCGCGGCGGCGGGCAGCGCGACCAGGAGCAGGGCGAGGAGCCAGAAGATGTCGCTACTTGGTCGGCTTGAGCGTGTTCATGAACGCGACGACGTCGGCGATCTTCGCGTCGTCGAGCACGCCCCCCCAAGGCGCCATCAGCGGCGACTTGCCGACGGCCGCGCCGCCTTCCTTGATGACCTTCGTCAGGTAGGCGTCGTCCTTGCCCTTCCAGAACTCCGCGGTCGCAAAGTTCGCGGGCTTCGGGTCGAGGCCGGCGGCGGCCACTCCATCGCCCGCACCCTTTTCGCCGTGGCAGGTCGAGCAGAACGTCGCGAACGACTTTGCTCCCTCGGCCGCATCAGCAGCGAGCGCAGGGGTGGCCAGGGCGAAGACGAAGGCGACGGTGAGCAGGGCGCGAAGCATGGCGATCCTCCAGGAACGAGATTCTGCACGGCGGCGGCGGCGAAGTCGCGCAGCGAGCCGTTGCGGTCCTGAACCCATGGACCGACCCGGCCAGGCTCCCGGGTCGCGGTTGCTGCACCGGGCGGGCATCCTCCGCGCCGTGTCGACCCCCACCCTCGCTGGCCGCCTGTCCGCCCTGTGGGGCTTGATCGGCGTCGAAGCCGTCCTGGTGCACCCCCAGACCTCGCTCATGCCCCTGGCCTGGGAAGCGCTGCGCTCGGACCTGCAGCCCATCCACTTCGCGTTCCTGGCGGTGTGGGTTCCGTTCATGCTCTGGAGCGAGGGGTACCGCGGCTTCCACTGCAAGTTCTCCCCCCGCACGGCCGCGCGCGCCGGCCACCTCATGCACAACCCCACCTGGCGCCACGGCTTGCTGGCTCCCCTGTACGCCATGGCGCTCCTGCACGCGCGGCGCAGCACCTTCATCGCGCGGGTGGTCCTGCTGACGGGCATCGTCGGGCTGATCGTGGGCGTGCAGCAGCTGCCCGCGCCGTGGCGAGGCCTCGTCGACGTCGGCGTCGTGCTCGGGCTCGGGTGGGGCGCCTTGTCTTTGGCGTGGCACGGCACGCTCACGCTGCTGGGGAAGCCCCCGGAGTTCGACCTGGCGTTGCCGGGGTCCGTGGCTCCGCCGCGCAAGTCGCGCTGGCCGCGCTGACTCCCTACTCCGCGGGCTCCTCGGCGGCCGCGAACTGGATCACCCAGAACCCCTGGCCCTCGTAGCGGCCGAGCAGCTCGGCGCCGTCGCTCCCGTTGGTGATCGGATCCCGCGTGATGAATGCCCAGCCGCGCCAGTCGCTGCCGGCTTCGGGCCCATTGCCCACGCCGTCGACGCCGATGGCCTCGGCGAGGGTGCCGGAGACGGTGCGCGTCAGGAGCCCGCCGGAATACAGGTGGCCCCGGCTCTGGGCCACGGCCGACAGCGTCTCGAAGGTCAGTCCGCCGTTGGCCGTGAAGTCGACGCCCGACGCCGCGTGCGCCGCCGGCGGGTACCAGCCGATGTCGAGCAGGTCGCCGCGGCCCCCGTCAACCGTCGCCACCAGGGGCTCGAAGCCCAGCCGCCAGCCGGTGTCCAGCAGGTAGCGGGGGTCGCAGGCGAACGGGTCGTTGGTGGGGTCGCTGATGTCTACGGCGCTGGACGAATCGAAGGTCATCCGCGCGCCGCATTCGGCGCAGCCGTCGAAGCCACCAGTCACCACGGAGCCTTCGATGCGGACCCGCTGGACGCAGTCGAACAGGTCGTCGCCAAACGAGATCCAGTACTGGTACCCCCACTCGGCCACGACGGCGGTGGTCGTCACGTCGAGCTCGACGGTCGTCGTCATGGCCTCGGGGAAGAAGGGCTCGCGCTCGATGGGCTCGGGCGTGGGCTCGGGCGGCACGAGGCTGCAGGCCGTCAAGGCGGCGGTCGCGAGGAGCAGGGCGGAGAGCAGGAGCCAGCGAAGCATGGGGGACGAGGGTGCCACACCGACCCCGAGCACGGCGCGGGGGCTTCGCTGCCCGCCCCCTGAGCAGCGCGAGGCCGCGGCAGGCAGACTGCAGTTGGGAGGGTGCTGGGGTGGCGCAGATCGGGGACTCGTTGTGGTCGGCGAAGCTGGGAGAGATCTGCGGGAGATCGGGCGATGGCCCGGCCCCGGAGTGGGGCTTCCTGGACGCCTGGTTCGATCTGACGGGTGCCTGGGCCGGCTGCCTGCAGCTCGTCGGGCAAGACGGCGCCGAGCAGCATTTTCGACGGGGAGTCCCCCCGGGCGACGTTCCCGCTGAGCCCGGCATCTGCCTGATCGACCGCGCCGAAGGCGGGCCGCTCATCCGAATCCACGTGGCCGACCAGCGGAGCCAGGCCACGCTGTGGTCCGACGAAGCCACCCCCGAGCTTGTCGACGCCGTCACCGCGCTCCTTCCCGTGGTCCGCCGGGCGCTGCTCCGCCTCGCCCGGAGCCGGCGTTCGGCCGCCGACGCCGCGGCCCAGGCAGCCTGGCGGGACACGCCGATGCCCATGCTTCTGTTGGACGACCGGCTTCGGGTCGTGGCGGCAAACCCGGCGGCGGAGGCGGGGCTGCCGGCGGTCCCGGGCAAGCCATTGCCCCCTTGGCTGGAGCGCTGGACGAAGGAAACGCTGCCCCAGGAGGGGCGACAGTCCGACCAGGCCTGGACCGTGCGCGCCGACGGAGCCACTCACAACCTCACGGTGCTGGCCATCGACGCGTCCGACCCCGCACCGGGTCGTTGGTTGGTGTCGGTGTCCGCCGAAGGCCCCAGCCGGGCCGAGCGCATCGAGCTCGCCGAGTCGCGCTTTGGCCTCAATGCGCGGCAAGTGGAGTTGCTGGAGTTGATGGCCGAAGGCCTGACGCGGCAGCAGATCGCCGACACGATCGAACAACCCCTGGAGACCATCCGGGATCGGGTGGGCGCGCTCCTGGACGCCGTGGGGGCGAGCAGCCGCACCGAACTGCTCGCACGCGTCAACTCCCTGGGGGCACGGCAAGCCGGCGGGCTGGTGCCACCCGACGCGGTGACGTTCCGGACTGGCTGGTGCTGGCGATCCGACGACGGCGTGGTGCACGTTCTGCAGAAGCCCGACAGCCACATCGACGTCGACGACATCGAGGCTTTCAACAAGGCGGTGGCCAGCTTCTACGAAGGCGACCTGCTGTTCATCTACTCCGACGCGTCCGGCGTGAAGACCTCCACCGGCGCCGCCCGCAAGAAGTCGTCGGAGCCCAACGACTTCACGGCGGCCGTCGCCGTGCGGGGGGGGACGGCGGTCTCTCGGGCCCTGGTCAACCTGTGGCTGCGCGTGTTCCCGACGCCGTACCCGGTTCGGCTGTTTCGCGAGCAGGCGGCGGCCCTGCAGTGGTTGGAGGAAGTCCGG
>Ga0055584_100000352_pt1 | contig 43418 bp, 23 predicted proteins | sample OSDHelmetaG_FD_58716 | JGI IMG/M metagenome (GOLD analysis project Ga0055584, IMG submission 58716) | Pelagic marine sediment microbial communities from the LTER site Helgoland, North Sea, for post-phytoplankton bloom and carbon turnover... | ecosystem: Environmental > Aquatic > Marine >...
TTTTATAAATAGTGTATCTTTTTGATTTGTGTGTTTTAAACTTGTAATTTTTTAATTCTATATTTACGATATTATACCTGAATTACGAGTCAAATCTACAACTGAAGTTTCAACATCAAGTAAACAGTCAATTTCTCTAGCAGAACCTACAACAATTAACCCACAGCTTAATTCTCTACCCTCACCAATTACAATAAGTTCGCAGTCATATATAGGTGGTGTTACTGATGGTGTTGGTGTTATTGATGGTGTCGGTTTTGGTCTTCGTCCTTGACAATCAACGTCTATATTAATGAATAGTGATAATTCAACAAACGCCCCTTTTAATGGGTCGTCCTCTCCATCGCAAGTACTTGTTATAGTGTATGTATTATTTTCTAAATCCACTACCCAACTAATGTCAGGAAATTGTTGTAATAATTGTTCAACAATCTGAGCCCATAATTCAGGTGTCGGAACATCCTGTAAATTATCACTAACATAAAAATCGTACTCACAGTGTTGTGCACTTCCACCATAACTAGTACCAGAGATTGTTAAACAAGCGGACCAAACTGCGAAATTAAAATTACAATCTTGTCCGTTTATAATAGCCTCTAAATATGCTTCATATAAAATATCTTCAAAGCTTTTTATACTTGGCTCACCTGTTTCAAAAACTTCCTCACAAACAGTGTTTAATATATAATCTTCAATTATTTCTACATCACATTCTATATCTACACTATTAATAAAAGTACATCCGTTAGAATCTTCAACTGTAACAGTATAAGTCCCACCTGAAAGTCCAGATAAGTTCTGTTGTCCTACAACACCATTAGACCAATTTATATTGTAAGGCGGAGTACCGTTGTAGATTAATAGGGTTGCTGTGCCATCATTACCATTTATACAATTAGTTCCATATAATACCGCTTCTATACCTTTATATAAACTATTTATCTGAAAATACTCTGTAACTACACACCCACTATTATCTGTCACTTGGACTTGGTAACTACCTTCAGGTATATCTGTAATTAATTGTGAGTTTGAGTTAACACTGCTGTATGTGACAAGTACTTGACCATCACTAATTCTGGTAATTTCATATGTTAATGGATATTCTATACTTGTAGACCCACTTAATACGTCAATTATTACGGAACCATTATCAAGTCCGCATGTAGTACCTGACGTGGTAGTCTCTATTGTGAATTTTTCAATTCCTCTTATTGTTACCTCGGTTGTGTATACACAATTACGGTCTTTATCACTAACTTCAACAGTGTAAGTACCTATTGGTAAATTTGTAAAGACGTGTGACTGTCCATATTTTGTAACCGTTTCGGTTATACCAGTAGAACCTGTAATAGAGTACATAATTAACCCCAAGGTACCTTGTACATTTATTTCTATTTGTCCATTTTCACCACAATCGGCTTCAGTTGTGTTAACACCAACTACTGTGAATCCCGCAGTAGACTCTAAACTTATATTCTGTACTATAGAACAGTTTGCAGAATCCTCTATTAATATTTGATAAAATCCTCCACATAATCCTAACATTGTAAATTCATCACCTCCTTGTTGAACTTGTCCTGTTGTACCTGAGAACGTATATGGTGGAGTGCCTCCAGTAATTATAACTGTCGCGTCTCCGTCACAATCAAAACAAGTAGGTTGTGTTGATAAAATTCTACTTACACCTAAGCTTGGTATTGGGTTTATATTAAAGTTTTGTCTTTTTTGACATCCCTTACTATCTATGACTGTAACCGTATAACTACCTGCCGCCAGTCCTGTAATCGTGTCACTTGTTTGCCCATTAGACCACAAATATGTAAACGGTGGTGGCCCTCCTGTTATATTTGTAACCTGAGCCGCACCGGTATTTAATCCACATTGTGAATCACCAGTTATTAATAAATCAAATTCAATATTATTACTTTCATCTTCAATAATAACAGTGTCTGTTTGATTACTTTCAAATAAACTGTCTGTAACCACACAATAGTATTCACCTTCAGGTAAGTTTATAAATGTTGTTGTATTATCATTGGCAGTAATTGTATTATATAATCCACCATATCTATATAATTGATACACTATTGGGTATGATTCACTACTACCACTAATAGTTATAGCGCCTAATCCACCTTCACAGTCAATATTTGTATTGGTAATGGTGGTCTCCAAACAATCAGAAATAACAACAGTAAGTGCTGTTTGCCTACTTTCAGGCAGGGTACTATCAAAAATATTAAATACGTAAGTACCCTCAGGTAAATTACTATATTCAAATGGACCCAATCCCGTTTGGCTAGGTAGTGTTCCCGGTGTAATATTCTGTACGTTATAGGGTTGTGTACCTCCTGCTACTTCAATATATATACTTCCAGGTCTATTACATGAAGATGTTGCAGAATATACTACACTTAACGGTCCTTCATCACATTGTTGTACACAACTACTATTTGTTAGATTTAGTCCTTCGTAGAATAAACTTGTATCAACACAGAACGTTTCATTTATTGAATTTCCTACCCTTGCAATACCACAACAATCTGTAAACATATATGACCCAACAGTAGTTGCAGATACACAATCACCAATGTCACAACAACTATTAATTTGCATTTCTGAAGGACCTATATATACGTTAGACCACTCAGGGGTTTCGGCATTTACAGTTTCAGTAGTATTGACATTAAATGGGAATGTTAATTCATAACAATTACCATCGGAATGTTCAAAATACCAACCTATATTTGTCGGTGAAATGATATCATCATAATAATTTGTTTCAATTGCAAATTCATATGGTCCATTACCATTACAATCATATAACAATGCCACATAAGCATTTGTTGGAACTCTACCACCTGGTAGTTCAGAAGGTGTAAGTGTAGGTGTTGTTGATATAGTCGGTGTATTCGTAGGAGTTATAGGTGTCGTTATTGATACAGTCGGAGTTGGTGTATTTGATGGTGTCGATTCATTTATGCAAATACCATAACTAGTATTGTCTACGAAGGAGGTAAATTCTGTGCCGATTAACTCTCCAAAAAAAACTTCTAAATAATTACTATTATATGTGGTTGATGTGATTGTATATTCGGCTAGTTCACCTGAAACATTATTAAAAACTAAAGTACCATTACTTAATCCGTTAAGTGAGTTAAACAAGGAATCTAAGTCTCCACCACCTAGTGGAGTTCTATCTAATCTTACTGAACCATAGTTTATTGGCGCATCCATATTAGGGTCGGGATACGGTGGTAACATCGGGATTAGTTTAGTTATTAAGTAAGTATCAGAAGGAGTACTGCTTGAGTTTTCTCTAATAAACTGACCGACATAACCAGGTGAAGATGATTCACATACAGCTTCATTTAATATTGTTTCCTCTAATGGTGTGTTATCCTCTTCACACTGATAACACGTTCCGTATTCAATAAAACTACAGTCGTCAACATTAACTTCAAGTTTAACATTATTATTGTCTTTAAGTATTTGATAACACCCGTGTTCAATAACATCACATTCTATGTTCCATGTTTCCCCAATAGATAAGTGTGAAGTACCATCAATTGTAATTCTATATCTTTTAGAATTACTACAATTTTGTATTATATATTTATTGGTACTCATTTCTCACACTTTATATTTATATTCACCCCAACATTTATTTGTAATTTTTGACCTAGAAGTGTGTTATCACAATCCAAACTATAAATATTTATAGTATTTTCATTTAATTCATATCCGATTCCTTGTGTTTGTAAACTATTAAAAGAATTAGTTAAGGCCGTTATCCACTGATTGTCAGTAGGCACATCTCCTCCACCATATCCTGTGTAAAATAAATCTTGCACTAATAAAACCCCATTTAATCTTATATCTACATACCAAAGACTAGTTAATGTATTAAGTATACAATCATTTATTGTATACCCTTCTTGTGAAGCCGAACTTGTTACACTATTAATAAGTGTTGTTTGAAAGTTTTCTACCTCGATATCACAGACCAACTCTTGTTTAGGACAGTCCGTGGGTAATAATTGACCATTATAGACACAAGGTATACATGGTATCGGTATTATCTCACACCCTCTTTGCCTTCTCCATACTACTTTTTGTCTCTGTAGCACGTTATTTTCCATTTTTTGACCCCCCATCCATATTGTTGTGGCGGGAATCATTTGCTCAACAAGTTTCATCCAATAATCACCAATACCGTTTGTGAAATCAATCATTTTTTGGTATGTGTATTTATTAGACGGTATACCTACAGTATCCTCTGACTGCATGTATTTCCAATAAACTGATTGTAGTGTGGGGTATCCACCACCTTTACCGTCCGTAATCGTTTGTCTATTACGAACATTAATCATGTTACGATAAAAAGTTTGTGCGAACTCAAAAAAAGTTTTTTCTTTGGGTTTAGGGTTAATCACTGTCCAATCAATACCATAAGGATATGGATATGGTGTTGTTAAACCTGTAGATGGGAATGGGTAATCATATTTTTTTGACATTTGCCATATATCGTATACGATACCTTTACCCATATTAAGACCTAAATCAACATTTTTAGCGTTTAATACTAATTTTTCGTTATCTATGTTATAATAAGCGTTATATCCCGCTTCTGTATTTCTTCTTAGTCCAAGTTCGTTATCTGTCCAAGATTTATTATTGTCATAAGTCCTTGTTAAACCAAAACCTAAAGACATATATGGGAATTTTCTAAATCTATCGAAATATTTTTGTCCGTATGTAAACTTTTCTAACTTAGTCTGTACATCAGGATTTTGTCCTGTAAATGTTGAAGTCTCTCTGTCTAATATTTCAGGCGCCCTATGAGCTGGTGTTTGTTCATACCATCCGGCACCTTTTTCAAAGAACATTTCATCCGTAGGTGTAGGTGCTTTTGGGTATCCGCTATCATCCACAGGGTAATCACTTCTAATAGTATCAACATTTGTTAAAACTGTTTGTGTAGTAAATCCTGTATATGTTACACCTGAAATACTAAATGTTATATTTGGGTCTAAAACAGGTAATTCTTCGGATTTTGTACCTCCTGTTATTGAAGTGAATTGATTGTCGAATTTATTAACATTAATCGGTCCATCTGCCAAATAAATAATTTCGTTAAAATCAATAAGTGCTTCAGGAGCGCCAATCATCCTCATTAAAGCCTCAATAGAACGTCGAGTACCTTTAGATTTAAACAAATAAGCGGAATTTAATATTAAATTTCTATAATATTGATAATCTATCTCTGTTGGAGTCTTATCTACTGACTGTCCTGAGTATAATGAGTTTTTACCGTTCCCAAAAACACTCTCTAAGAAATTATCTTTGGTAATCATGGACACGTTTGGGTCCCAACCAACGGTTTCGGCTAAATTTTTTAATAATTGTGAAGGTATGTCGTCTTTAATAGTATAATTAACTGAATTTATATATGCTAAGGCATCTATAAATTTTTTAACTTCGTCAAAACTCCTTCCATAAATCTGAAATACTTTTTCTACTTTTTTTGTTTGAGTATCAAAATCCCTTAAACTTCCAGATGTTAAAAATCTTGTAATTAAATTACTCTTATAAGCATCTAAATCATCTGCAATTAAATTTAATTTACTTAAATAACTTTCAAATTTATTTGTTCTAATATCTAAATTCCAAAAACCATCTAACGCCCAAGTAACTGATTCATTGGCCTTATAAAAAGAACCGTTGTCGGCTTCTCTTATAATTTCAAATTTAGAAGTATATTTTGGAGTCACCAACCTATTTAATAAAAAATCTTCAACTTCATCAAATGGGTCTTTAAATGCCTTTTCGGTTTCAAAACTATTAGGTTTTAATATAATACTACTAACAGACTCACTTTCACCACTAAATGGGTTTCCCTCTACAGTAATTTCTACAGTACCCGCAGATAATCTAAGGGATGGTTCAAAATCAACAAATTTGTATTCAGTTTGTAAATCACTAAAATATAAAGAGTATTTTAAAAAATTACGAGTTAAATTCCTTAGTGGACTTACCTCCATAGGTCTAACTTGAATATTCCTATCAGCATTTTGTGAATAATCAATATCAAATGGGTTTTTAAATCTTTGTACATCAATATTAAACGTAGTTAAACCTTCAATAATATCATAAACAATATTATATGCAGTATAACCAGTTTGTAAGTCATAGTATTTTTGGTCTATTTGTATGGCGGCAGGAAAATAATTTATAACTTTTGTAGTGGAAACTGAAAACCTTTTTCGTGTTGAACCATATAGTGAAAAATTAGTGACTTTAGTAATATCATAGTTAGGGTAAACTTGGAAGTTTTTCGCCATAACTATTTTTGACTCCTCTATTGAATCAAAATCTAAATCACTGAGTGATATAGACTCTGAGAAAACTCCTGTATTAAATGTTCTATTTACTTTTTCAACTACATTTGTTGTAAACTCAAAATTAGCCTGCGTAAGACCTCCACCATCGACAAGTTGGAATCCAACTAAATCGTCTGAGAATGTTCCCTTAGCATTCGGTGGGGATGGTGGGTATCTATACTTTTTATCTGACATTACTGAGTTATATTCGTGAAGTTTTTACTGAAATCTATATTTGTACCTCTGTCTTGTCTAACTTCATACAATAGATTATTAAACTCATCTCGAATCTCGTAAAGGTTGTATTGTTTGTATATATTAAGGTCTGTATCATAAAGAGTGTAAACACCGTCTTCGATAGATTTTGTTTGATTCCCGTAAAGAGCAATGGCGAGTGTATCAATGTCATGTTCAGCCATTTCAATATCCAATGTTATAGGGTTAAAAAACGTATTAGTTATTATTATGTTTTGGTTAGGCTGTCCAATAAAAGGAGTTGCGTTTGGTTTATTAGTTGGTGCACTAGCAGGTGTTAATGTACAAAATAATAAATCACTACCACTATCAACATACCTATACCTAATAGATTTTTGTGAACTATTAGTTAGATTTGTAACTACAGGCTCACAATAAAAAGAAGACGTAATTATTCTATAAAAATTTGTTATTTTAGTTCCGTCATTGTTTAAATACTCAACTCTATATCCAACCAATCCCTGATTTACAAATTTATTTCTATACTCCGTTGGTACATTATTTAAATCAATAATAATACCTTTTACATTTGGTAATGCTGATAGTACCCCGCAGTCAGTAATACTAGTTCTAATTTCTGAAGGTCTAATATATAATGTATAAATTCCTAATCTATTAAATTCTTCAGCAGGTAACTTTAAATTATATAAACCTCCTAATATTTCTATATCCGCATTTCCATCAGTATCCTGATTGTGAAAATAAGGAGTTAAAATATCAGCAGAATTTAATTTTTTTAATTCAAAATTATTTGTAACATCTCTAGATGGGGTATAATTGACTATTATATCCACGTCATCAGGTGACATATCCGCTGGTCGTGTTGTTCCGTAAGTACCTAGTGCCATTATTCTTATTGTTCATTTATTTTAAAGAAACCATAACCATATGGTATTAGGTCTCCTAAGTTATCTATTTCTCCTAATCTTTGTAATCCTTCAAATGCAGTATTTTTTCCTCTATCAATAAATATTTGAGATTGTATTTCTGGTGAGCTAACTACTCCAAATAATACTTCTTCTTTAGTAATTGGTTCTGCAACCAGCATTTCTTGTGTAAAACCACTAGAATTCATAACAAAAATTGTTTTACCGTTAGGGTAATCATAATAATCTACCCCTAATATTGTGTATCCGGTAAATTGTGGATTTATATCTGTTACTTGACCATAATCACTTCCTCTCCTACTTACAACAACTGAAGTATCGTAGCTTGTGTTCCCATATAATTTTAAATCAGTTAATTTAGAATGGGTATATCCTGATATTAAAATTTCTTGATTAAAAACCTGAGACGAGACATTATTTTCAGAATCACCAGTAAATATAAAATTATAACTTATAGGTATGTTAGCCCAATTACCTCCTTGTGGTGTGAATGTTATATTACCTAACGGGTTTGTTATTTGTATATTTTGAATGGGTATTGTTATGGTTTTTTCGATTTTTGTCGTTCCCCATGGATTTACTTGTTTAAGTACTATTGTGTACTGAGATGGTGATAATGGGTATTGATGTTCAAGATAATTAGGAAATAATGTATTAAATGGTTCTGTTATACCATCTCCCCAATCTATCGTATATGATGATAGTTTTAGAAACTTTTTTAATTCATCTGAGGTATTATAAACTTTTAATGTGTATGGAAAATTACTATCACCACTAAAAATAAAATTATTAACAACATCTTTCTGTAAAACAAAACCATCAAAACCACTATAGAAACCTATATCATCAAAACTTTGTGTAAATGTTATTGGTATTGTTAAACCCGTTAATAAACTACTTCCATCTGTTCCACCACTTAAAATTTGTGACATCCCTGAATAAACACCAAAAGTATTTCCACTACTTGTGATGTCAAAAATATCATCCTTAAGTGATTCAGGAGAAATTTTAATATATTGTGTTTGTTGTTTCACTGTGGATTAACATATTCATACCAGTTTATGGGTGTGTCTGTACCGACCCTTAAGTTTGTATTTATATCATATACTTCATAAGTATAATTTTCATAATCTAATGTCACTTTATAATAGAAATAAACCGACTTATCGAAATTAAACTTATTAGGTATCATTGCCTGTGGTTGGTTTGTCATCCTAATAAATTGTCCTGTCTTTGCATTAAAGAATTTACTCGTCATATACAAAACATCCGGTTTTATTTCACTCGGATTTTTTAACCAGTATAAAAAATACCCTTGTTTGTCTCCTACATAATCTAAAAAGAAATCAGGTAACTTTATTTGTGAATCTTCAGGTGCGTTTATGGTACTAGGTTGATTTGGCTGTCCAATACCCGGTGGATTTGGATTTACAGTTCCTCCACCACCTGGCGGTAAAGGTGTTTCTGAAGGAGTGGGTGTGTTAGTGGGTGTTGGGATTTGTGTACCACTCGGTGCGGGTGTATCACAACTGTCAATAAGTGTTATTACTAAATCCTGATTGTATGGTGCGGCAACTGAAGTAAAACATAGTATTAATGTTGTGTTTGGATTTACGTATGTGTTTTGTAATACTGAGTCACAATCATAATAATTTATTTGTATAATATTATTTGTAGGATTATATATTGAGTACTCATTACATGGTAATACCGATTGGCTACTCGATACCGAAGGTGTAGGTTGTGGTGTTGGCTCAGGGCAGTCACATGGGTATGGATTTAAATCTGTCTGATTTTCAATAAATGTTCCTGAATTAAATGGTCCAAAAGAAATTGTTTGTGGATTAGTACTTACATAATCTAAGTTATAACAAGTACCATAAAGATTTTTACTAAAATTTTGATTTTGTAAATTAAAGTACCAATCATTATATAACTCTGAATCCATGTATACGTTTCCAGGAAATGGTTCTCCGTTACAATCACTAAAACTACATAGGTACCCTGTTTGTGAGCTGTGATTAAACAACGGACTATTTCCACCAACTGATATTGAGGGTGTTGGAGTTGGTGTAGGTTCTAGTCTTGATAGTCTAGTTTTTCCTTGCTCCGTGGGTAATATTATAGTTAGGTATATTTGTTGCGTCTCAGAGTTTAATGTGTCATAAAAATCAATTTTAAAAAAGCTACGTTTAAATGAGTTTACATTATAGTATATTTCTCCGTCACTAAAATCTATTCCATTATATAAAGCGTTGTCTGAAAAATTATAGTCGTTAACCCATAAATCTATATTTGCCGGTGTGGTCGATTCTATATCTGTACTCCTATCAAAAAAATTAAATTTATATTCTATACTATACTTTTCTTCGTTATCTATATTATACCATTTATTATGATTATATCTTGTTATTTCAAAATCTTCGATAGGGTTTATAACTTTTTCTACTACATCATCTTCATACTTTTCTATCAGGTCTTCTTTACCTAATAAATCAGTATTGATTTGTATAGGTATGTTAATAAACCTATCTTCTGAATTAATATTGAATCTAAACTTATTCACAGTCGTCTATAATTGGTTGGAATATTATGGTATTATTATTATTAATATTTTTTTCCATAGGTGATATTAAAAATAATATATTTCTAAATGGATAATGAGCTCCATTCATAAACGGATTATCAACACCATTACCATCAGAGTCAATAAAACCATATGGGTATATATCTCTCCATCTCCACTCTTGTGAATAATCGGATAAATAAGAATAGTCAGGTATTAAGTCTACTTCAGATTTAAGACCTTTTTCTACATAATCTGAGAATACCCTAACATCAACCTCATAATGTGGTTTATACACATACCCATTTGGTAATTGTGGTGTACTGTTATTAAATAATATCTGAGGATTGAAAGATATTTTATGACTTATTTCACTTAATTCTGTCTCTTTTTGCTCCCAATCATTAAATTCACATATTGAACCACTTAGTGTGCTTCCAGTATTTAAATCTAAATTATAATAAAAAGTTTGATTATTAATTTGATAACTTCCTGTTGGTATGGTATCTTGGTTATCTACGTTATTAACATCCCACCATCCTGAGTCAATCCCTTTTTCCATGAAATTCATGTCCCACCCAACTTGTATTGCGGTGTCATTACCTTGTGGATTATTAAACCAACCCATATAATTTTTATTTAGTATTGTAACAAATAACTTAGTTATTGGTCTTTCTAAATTGTCCCTTAGTGGTGAAATATCAATATCTCTTTCAATACTAAAACCATACGACTGTGTTCCGTCTTTTGTTGAAATCCTTTGTACGTTGTTTGGTGTGCTAGCAGAATACTCAAGTTGCCTTTTTAATGGAAATGGATTGTTTTCAAAAGCCATTTTAGTAACTTCCGCATCATTTATTGTAGAAAGTATTTTGTGTTTTCTAACATAATACTTAGAAGTAGTTTCTCCCGTATTATTTACATCAATTACACGTTTAAAATTACCTGTTTGATAATCGTTAAATAGAGGGTCTTGAAATCCATAATTAAATATTGAAAATATATTTTCTTCGTTACCTAATGCTTGGTCACCTAATTCATATACTTCAAATAGTCTTTTTCCTGCAATTTCATCTTCAGTGTATATCCAATCCCCAGGTTGTAAGTTGTGTTTAAAACCACAATAAAAGGTTATAAGTCGTTTACCTTTATCTATTCTGTTTAATATATAATAAGGCACACCCTTGTTGACCTCAAAATTATTTACTAATGAAACAGGAGAATTATTAACTATTAAATCAACTCTATTTCTAAGATTTCTATTCTCATCATTTTCAAAAGGGTATGATATGTAAACTCCCCAATTATATGTACCCGCACTTTTAGTTACAAATGGTGTATGACCAGAAATACCTTCTACACGACAAAAAGAAAACTCATTATATTGTGGATATCCACTCCAAACACCAGAACCTGGTGAAAGAAAATCATTCAAAGCAGCTTCACCAGCATTTACATAATACATAAAATTTGTGAATGGTTGATAGTTACTTCTCACTTCGACACTGTTTTCAAATATATTTGTTATTTTTCCTGAAAATCTAAACTTCGTCGATTTCTGCCTTTCGTCATCAAACCTTTCTTGTAGATTTATTAATACCGTTCTATCACCCTCAACTAAACCTTTTCTTTCACCTTCTAAATCAACATTTATAAGCAAATCATTATTAGGTGAGCCCGCAAATCTATTCTCACCTCTAACAACTCTTATTGATTTATCTTTTTGGTTATCCATTTAAATCAGGAAATATGTATTTTTTTATGTATCTATTGATAGCACTTTTACCTCTTTTTAAACCAAAGTAAAAATGAAATGGTCCTCCAACTTTATATCTATTATTATTTTGATTATCATTAGGTAGGTCTGGACTATCATCTCCGTTCACATCCGCGTTGTATATATGTCCTCTACCATAATTTGGATTAGGTCCGTTATCAGGAATCATATATGTTTGTGGGTCTCCGTTAAAAAAGTCATCTCCTTGGTATCTTGTAGATTCGACCTCATTCCACTCTGTACTCCAATTATTTTTTTGACTTCCGAATAATGTTACATTTTGTGGGTCGTCACAATTCACACTACTGTCGGTGCCTCCGGTGATTCTCCACATATAGTAAGGGATTTCTTGTGTGTTTGGATAACCAAATGTATTAGCGGGTCCTAATGGGTTAGCTGTCAATGTTTTCGTTCCATCTGTTAATATTCTTCTATCGTTAGTGTCACCGTTAAAATATATACCCATCAGACCTTTACTAATCGTAATACTATCTGTATAGTTTCCATCTATATAAGGAGTTATACCATATTCTGAATTTATAGATAACATTTGTGCGAAATCTCCATCGACCCTACCGTCAAACAATGGGTCTTCCCTAGTGAAAAACCTATTAATTCCTGTAAACAAGGTATCCTGTGGAATGGGTATGACACCCGCTAATTCAGCCAACCAACTTTTAACGGCAATTCTAGATATGACAAAAAGTGTAGTAATCGCACTATTACTTTTATAACTACTTGTCGGTATAGTATCAACAATGTAACCATCAAATTCACCACTTAGAGATAGTTGATTAGCATATTCATCTCTAGGTCCTAATTCTACAATTGTTGTCGGAAACCATATGTTACTTTCGTTTTTACCTATCGTTTTTTTCTCAGTTTTTTGACCTATAAAACCATAATTGTTAACATATGGTGTTGACCTATAGTAAAATGAATTAGTTTCGCTATTAAAATATACAGGACCTTGTTTTCGTGTATTTTTGCCACCATAATTATCTCCGCAAAACTCATATCTATCTACTTCATTAAAATTTTCTTCTGTCGGGTCGCTGAAATACAATGTCTTCCTTTGAAATGGTGGTAGGTATAGTGTCCCGTTTACCCAGTTGTTCTGAAATGATTCCGCAAATAGTCCTTGACATACCGCATACATAACTTTATACCTTTCTTTCCATTCACTTAAATATTGCCAGTCTGCAGGTATACTAACAATTAAATTTTTAACAATAAACATATAACATCCATCAACTACTCTTTCTTCTGCAGGTACTATCTGACCTAAACCAAGATTGTTGTCCTCACCGCAATCTTCTATCGGACTTGCAACACCAAAATTAGTTCCACACCCTGTATAACAAACCCAAGGTACCATTCCATCACAATCTAAAGTAGAAAGTACTGAAGCCACGCCTTCATTCATACCATCAATTATTGATTCCAAATCTCCTTCTAAACCTTCATTAACAAATGCCGGTGCACTAACTATTTGTGTCGCTTCTCCGTTATCACTATAAGTTATAAGTACTTGTTGGGTGTTTAAGTGTAGACCGTATCTTCGATATTCGGGTTTCTTATTTGTATTAAGTGTATCGAAATTATCACTTACAGGTATTCTATCTGAACGAAATACAATATATTCATAATTATTAAATGTAGTCGCCGGGTCAGAACCGTTAGGGTTTGCTGATTTATATATTGGAGATACGGTTATAACATCCTCTTTTTGATTTGCTTTTTTGTTGTTGTCTAAGACTTTCGTATACTGATACCCACACCCTTCAATTCTTTGTTGTGCGGGAATGTTTATACCGTCTTGAGGCCAGTTGCTTCCGGGGACGTTTATACCATCACCATCACTACCCATCCAACTTTCAAATGTATCGTCTCCATCAAACTGTTTATCTATAGAGACATACTTATTTGTCGCCTTTGAATTAAATGATGTCCATAAGTTAGAGTCTAACTGTAAAGTATATGATTTGTGATATAATGATTTTGTATTTACACCACCAGAGGTTCCGTTGTTATTACTGTTATTAAAGTAAATATCACCAGTTAAATCAGAGTCAGAGTCAAATACGTGGTGTGGAGTTGGTGTTAACTCGTCTTCTCTCCATATAATATTTTGTCCGTTGTCACCTCCAATATTATTAGGTTGTATAGGTATATTCATAAAGTAGTCTCCCTCCACAACAACATCTCCACTGTATCCTACTCCGTTATTAAAGAGTTCTGATAAATCATACCTAATTTTTTGTCTAGGTGTATAAACATCTACACCTCTAACACCGAAGACTATTTTTAAATTATCACTATTTGCAACATAATCAATAACATCCTGTTGTGTCCATTGACACGCCTCTTCGTTATCCGATTCCCAACACCTATATCTCATTAAAAAGTGTATAATATAGTCATATATTAATGAGTTTCCTGAGTTAAAACTAAAAGCGTCTGAAACGGTCATTGCAGTTACGGCTTGGAAGTATTCAACACCTGACTTAAATTTATAACTTGCAGTATCCGCCGTAACTACAAGGTTAGCCTGCGCGGTACCGTTTGAACCATTAGTTTTAATATATGGAACCTGAACTTGCACATAACTATTTTCGTTACTTTGTGTTGTACCGGTAATTCCTGTGTCACCGAATTGGTTTCCCTGTGGGAAAACATTAATGTTAGGGTCAGAAATATTATTAGGGTCATTAAAAGTAAAAATGTCACCCGACTCTATCTCTGTTGTGTCTTTAACTAACATAATAAAACATATGTCAGTCCATGATGTTGAATTATTATCAGTCCCAAATACATCATTTACCGTTTTTACTTGAATACTATTTTGTATTTTGTGTGTAGATGGGCAATTTCCGTTGTTGTCTACCTGTGGTATATATACACTATCCTGTCCATTATTAAAATACATACTTCTACGGTTCATCAAGTTTAATGCTTGTGACCAAGTGACTTGTGGTGATATTTTCCACCTTGTTTTTGTATTACTATCTGATTCTATAATAGGGAAAACTGGTGATTTATACCATTCTTTTTCATCTTTAGTCCCTCCTTCATCAAAAAGGTCATGATAGAAAGCTTTAGTTTGAGAGTCGTATCCACTACATAATATTAAAGGTTGATATTCGGTAATAAGAAGTTCTCCATCGTCAGACGCCGCTATGTATTCATCATAACAAATTGTATATCCTCCGTGGGCATTCATTCCATCAATACTCACATTATACGAAACCGCTGTTGATGATGGAAATAGTGGAGTGTTTCCTTGTCCTACACCCGAAGCCCATTCTCCAAAACTGTCAACTATACCTCCTGAAGTGTCTGCAGCCCTTTCAGTATCACAGTTACAGGTATCACATGAAGGGTATGACAACATAGGTAATGCTAATTGTTTAAACCAATTATTATTTCCTAAATCAGGTACTAAACCACCGTCAGGGCACCAATCCGGTTTTTGAGTAAAAATACTTATAAACGCACATATACCTGTTAAAATTACATTAACGAACGTACCAATTATTTGTATTATAAATTTTACTATCTCAAACACAACCGCTAATATGTGTATAGCGGGTATTAATGCAAATAATACTATATGTAAAAGAGGTATAATTTGTCTTGTCATCAATTGAATCATAAAATTATTATCTTTTATTGCTTCATTAACAGGAAATCTGTTATTTTCTGACTGACATGTTGTATCATTAATCCTAGTAATACCTATATGTCTATTTCTACCGTCACCGAATTTAAACCTATCGATATGAGAGGCAACACTGTATACTTTATTGTATTGAAATTTATAAAATGTGTCTTCACAATTTATTGCAGCATTTGCGTCATAATAATCGTCCCAATTCAATGAAAAGGCATAACTACTATCTTTATTTTCAGGACCAAAATATTCTTCATCATTCTCTACACTGTCTAAGTCCCATCCTCTTTCTCTTAAATTAGGAATTAAATAATTTGCCCTTTTAATATCTCCCTTCGGTCCTCCTCCGTCATCTTGCCATTTTACTTTAAATCTATATTTTGCACTTGTGGGTATTCCTAATGTCGGGTCGGGCGTTATTACTTGTTGCCCAAATTCATCAGTTGTAACATAATCCCTGTTCATTGGTAGGTCAGTTAACCATACACCATTTTCGTCAATTATGTTACCACCTTCTTCTAAAACATATTGTTCTAAAACAGGTCTATTGTCTGAATCAATTTCTATTGTTTGTCTAAGTGCTAAAATTGTACCTGGACCTGTAGTTAAACTACAAAACGAACCCATTTTTCTTTTAGGTCTACAACTAGACTTGATATAATCATCATCACTAGTTGAAAATAAAGAACCCATAAAAACAGAATGTGGTGTTATTTCGATTCCTAAATCTCTCAAATCTAAATCTACTCTTGTAATACCCACATCACATAAATCTTCTTGCCCCCAAAATGGACTGACTTCAACTTGTTTTACATCTTTAATTATCTGAGGTAGACTATCTAAATCTTCTGAAGATTTAAACATATCACCTTCAAATTGTGTTGGTACACCCATACCCATCCTTATTAAATCTGCAGGTCTTAAAGAAAATTCACCTATATTAGATAGGTCTATATCAAAAAATACTTGTTGTGAACCTAATGGTGCACCTACAATCATAAAGTCACCACTACTATTAGTCCTTACAGTAAATTTATAATACTTTTCATAAACCTCCAGTACTTCTTTTCGTGTTAATAAGTCTTCCCTATTTGGAAAAGTTCCTGTCGGTGTGTGTCCGTCATATTCTTTTACATATGGTAACAGATTATATCTATACCCATCTTCGTTTTTTTGTATTACCGTTTTATATGGATATAATGTTGATATTATTGGGTCGTTTTCATCGATTTCATCTAACGGAATAAAAACTGAAACGTTTACATTAGGCACCCCAAAACCACTATTTGCTACGACTCTACCCGCTATAACACCGTAGTCCGCACAAAATCTATCATAGATATCCTCTTGTCTTAATTTTAAAGATAGTATCTCAAGAAAATCAAAATCTTGGTCTATTTTTAACTTAACCTCTTTGTCGACACCTACTTCAGTTCTAAACCTATAACTTTTAGACATTTATTACTTTTAAGATAAATAGTTATTTACCTTAATTTTAAAACCAAAAAAATAAAAGTATATAAAAGTGTAGTTATGAGAAATCTACGTTCTTTAATGTTTTAATTCTAACTTTAATATCTTTTTCAGGAAACCTTACTTGATATATTTGATTAGGTTGGGCATAAATGGTGTCATCAATTAATCTAATCTGTTTTGTTTCTTCATCTATATAATTTTGAGAAGTTTCAGATGAGGAATACTGACCTCCAACTTTATTGAATATCTTAATTTCTGATAATGTACTTACTCCCGGTATATCTTGAACTATTCTTCTTATATCTGACACATTTACGTTTTTACCTAATAGGTTGGTTCTTGGTGACATATAAGAGTTTATGCCGTCAACAATACTAGTTATTACTTGTCCTTGATTTTCTGTTGATTGCATAGCAACCGACAATTCAAACTCTAAATCAATTACTTGAGCACTTCTGACTGAAATATAATCATTTATCATTCTATAATTTGATAAATAATTTGCAATATTTTGTTTTAAAGTGTTAGAAACATTACTTGTTAACTTACCTGTAGAATCGTAAGAAAGTATCTGTATATTGATTTTATTATCTTCTTCTGTTATCGCAGCCTTAGCGGGTGCACCGAATCTACTAGGCATAGTTCTAATTAAAGAATTATAGTCATTAACGGTTACCGCTCTTTTTTGTGCAGCAAAATTAAAGGTAACCATATTTCTAACTTCTTCTGTTGTTGGTAAATTGTCTCCTCCTATAGCCGCGGTTACATTGTTACACCTTAAACTTTGTATCACATTCTGATTTATATTCGGTGATGGTCCATTTACTGAAAAATTTACCGTTCCGACTTGAGTGATAGTATTTACACCAATATTAGAGCTTAGTCCTCCACCTATTCTATATTTAATAAACAGTGTTGTATTTGCCTTAACTGTTTTACCTAAGGCAATATTATTTTGATAATTTTCTAATCTAAGAGGTATTCCTGTTCTTGCAAACTCAGCTAACTGGTCGTCAGCAGTTGTTGTAGACGCTCCGAATGTTAATTTACAATAACCTTCAGGTGTATATTCAGAGATAAACCTGTTTTCAGTTTCTATATATCTACCTACTTTAATTCCTGGTTTATCTGAAGCTTTAGTTGGGTCTTCAACAAATACTGTATTTTCTGCTAGTGCATCAACTTCATACCATTTATCAGGTGAAGATATAAATTCACCGTATGTTGGTGGGCTTGTGAACGATGTTCCGTCTTTTTGTATAACTGAGGTTATACTAATAACATTTTGTTCAGGTAAAAAGAATTCATAAAATGGTCTTACATCATTACTATTAATTACTTTTTTAAAAACTTTACTTGTACCATTAACTACAACCTCTCTTTTAGTTATTGTGTAATTTACAATTCTATTGTTGTCATCAAAGTTTGGTATTTTAGTTCTATTTGGAAAACCTTGACTATTATATTGTGTTGAGAAATCTATATCATCTTGGTTCTCAAATACTTGTCCTGCACCTATAAATTGTGAACCCGCTCTTATCACTCCTAAATATCTACTGTCTTCTTGGTCACCAAAAGCGGGTACTGTTATAGATACATCCAATAAAGATATTGAGGGTCTATTACCCGGTATTTTTAATCCGTATGTTCTAGCAATATTATATATTGAAGACTTTTGTTGTGCATATTGTAAAACTGTCTCTTGTATACTTCTATCAATATGATAGTGTAAATTGTCTCCGATGGCGGCGTTTAAATCTAAAAATACAGAAAAAACCGAAGCGTCGTTAAAATTATCTATTAAGTCAGGATAATACTGTCTTGTAAAATTTATAAGGTCTTCTCTTAAACCTTCAAAATCTCTTTCAGTATATGATATTTTTTTATTAGCCATATATCTTAAATATTAATTATAATAAAATCTCTACTTTCAAAAGTATTACTTTTAATAGAATAGTCTATTTTTACTTTAGCGGTATAGTCTTCAACACCCTCACCAGCAGTTCTAAATATGTCAAACATCTCATATTCTGTATCCATATCTTCTTCATTTAACTGACCAACCGGAACTCTATCTTCTTCTGAATATGGTTTTATAGAAATATCATTTATTTGTAGGTTTGGTATGTATTTGTCTACCGCCACTTTTATGTCTGATTTTATAGCGTCAAATGTTGGTCCATCCATAGGCTCAAATATAAACTCGTATATTCTTGTACCAAAATCCGGTAAGTAATATCTACTACCCTTTCTGGTTAATATAAGGTGTAATAAGTCTGTTCTTATTTCTTGAGCGACAGTATCTGTAAGGGATAAGTATTTACCATCTATACTCTCCCTAAAAGGAAACTTTATACCATATGTTTTTTCAACTGCCATACAGATAAATATCTATATTTAATTTTTTTAAACTAAAAACCCGTCTATTTGACGGGTCTTAGTGTTATCCTTCACAAGCTACACATTGTAGGTCGTTTAAATTTAGTTTTTTTCTCGCAAATGCCTGTGCCGAATTCATAGAGTGTTGATAATAAAGTGTTTTCACTCCAAGACTCCAAGAATCTATTAAAAGTTTATTAACGTCTTTTGTGGGCATATCAGGTGATATCATTAAATTTAATGACTGTGATTGGTCTATATAATCTTGCCTGATAGCCGCTTGATTGATTATCGATGATTGATTTATTTCAGCAAATGTTCTAAAAATGTCTTTTTGCTCATCACTCAAGAAATCTAAGTGTTGTACAGAACCATCATTTTTCTTTATAGAATCCCAAACTTCTTTAGTGTCTTTACCTATCTCGTTTAGTAAGTTTTTAAGTATAGAATTTTTAATTGTTACTTTCATTTTAGCGACATCTTTAACGTAACAATTAGACCATATTGGTTCTATTGATTGTGACACTTGTCCAAGTATGAATGCAGATGATGTAGTGGGTGCAATCGCATTTAATGTTACATTTCTTCTACCATAACCTTTTAAATATTCAGGTTCACCATATTTTTTAGCCAATTTTTCAGAAGCTGAATATGACTTTTCTTTTATATGTTTAAAAACTTCAACATTTAATTTAGCACTGTCTTTGGTATCAAACGCTAATCCTTTAGATTGTAGTAATGAGTGCCATCCTAAAACTCCTAAACCTAAAGCTCTTTGTCTTTTTGCGAAATTATATGACTTTTCAAGATATAAAAAAGCCCTTTTACCCTCAATAGTTTTATTATCTCTTAAATCTTCAATTTTAGTTAAAAATTCAGTAACAACCGCATCCAAGAAGTATGTCATAACCTCAACTGCGTCTGTATCTTTCCAATCATCATAATGTAGTAAATTCATAGAGGATAAGACACAAACAAAAGACTCTTCCTCTGAGTTATGTAAAGCAATTTCAGAACATAAATTAGAATTATAAATTTTAGCCCCTTTGTCTCTATAAACCTCAGGTGATTTATTATTCATTGTATCTGTAAACATAATGTACGGGTAACCTATTTCTCCTCTTCGTTGAATTACTTTAGCCCATATCGCTCTTTTGTCATCGTCACCCGCAATCATTTTTTCCATAAAATCATCTGTAACTGTAACTGCATGTGTTAGGTCCTGTATTGGAAACCCTTCAGTTCCTATCTCAAGAAATTCCATAATATCTGGATGTTCTGCAGGTAAATACGGTGAGAATCTCCCTCTTCTTGTTGAGCCTTGTGATATATTATCTACTACACTTTCAAATAGATTCATGAAATGTACTGCACCCGGAGCGTGTCCATTGTCTGTAATCTCAGCTCCTCTACCTCTAATATTACCAAAGTAACCTGAAGTACCTCCACCCATTTTACTCATCTCACCAACTTCAGCTTGTGTATGTAAAATAGATTCTATATTATCTCCTATATTAGAACCAAAACAACTTACAGGTAGTCCTCTTTTTTTACCAAAATTTGCCCAAACGGGTGAAGATAACGAGTACCATCCATTACCCATATATGTGTAAAATTTTTCAGCAAAACCTTCAATACATAGTATTTTTTCGGCATGCTCTGCAATTGTTTTTATTCTTTCTAAAGGGTTTTCACCTTCACTTAAATAACCTCTATTAAGAAATGTTATTGATTCTTCATTTATCCAATCAAATGGTTTTTTTTCTTTCATTGTATATGTTTTTATTATTAAAATAAGTCGTTAGATGTGATTGATTTTGATTTTTTACTATAATTAATACTTCTTTTGTTAAAGAAATCCGTGTGTTTTGTTGTTAATATTTCATCATCAAACCATTCAGTAGTTTCTAATAAAGTATCGTTAACGTCAAATATACTGTCAATCCCTATTGAGTTTAATGATAAATTAAATCTGTTTTTTATAAACTCCATTGTTTGTTTTTTAGTTAGGAACTCTAAGTCTCCTTTCTCAAAAATCCAATTAATGATTTCAATCTCAGCCTCATAGGCTTCTTTAGTAGCTAAAATTAAATCATAAACTAACTCTTCAGTCCACCAATCCGGATTTTCTTTTTTGATTAGATTAACCAAATCAAACCCAAATTCTGCGTGTATATTTTCTTCTTTTGAGGTTGCTTCAACGGCATTACTTATACCTTTAAGTTTATTTTTATGTTTATTAAAAGACATTATAACTAAAAACTGTGAAAACAATGAAACATTTTCAACAAACATAGAGAACAAAACTATAGACTCAAAGTAGTCTTTATTTTCAACTGATTTTGAGGTTGAAATTGATTTTTCTAAGTATTTTATCCTTCTTCTAATTGCAGGTATTTCTAATAGTTTTTCGAATTGGTTGTTTAAACCTAATAACTGTACTAGGTGTGAGTACGCGTCGGCATGTCTGACTTCAGATTCTGCGAATGTTGCTCCGACATTACCAATTTCAGGTTTAGGCATTCTTTTGTAAATGTCTCCCCAAAATGTCTTTACGGCAACTTCTATCTGTGATATCGCTAACATAGCCCTTTCAACTGCAGACTTTTCTTCTGTAGTTAAATGAACTTTATAATCTTGTATATCTGAAGTAAAATTAAATTCAGTGTGAACCCAATAAGAATGTCTTATAGCGTCTACGTATTCATTTAAATTTGGGTATTCATATGGTTTTAGATTTATCCTCTTAGAGAATATATTTGGCATGTTGTTAGAACGGTAAATAATATACTCTTTAGCAACTAAATTTAACCCATTATCCATGAGTTTATTTTCCACCATATCATGTATTTCATCTACGTGTGGAACTTTATCTTTATGATTTCTAAAAATAGCCTTTGTTGTAATTCTGGCAATTTTTTCTGCCATTTCTTCATCAATATTTCCAACACTATTCATAGCCTTTAGTACCGCCTTTTCAATTTTATCGACCATATAAGGTACTTTATTTCCACTTCTTTTTACGACAAAACGCATGTCATTATCCACTTTAGTTGTTAAATTCTCCATTATTTACGATTTAAAATTATAATTTATCCTCCTTTTGTTTTCTTTTGTTAAGGAGTTCTTTAATTCTTTCCTTATTTCTTTCTTCTTTTTTTTCTTCAAGACCAAGGAACGTTACACTCTGTTCAGTATCTATCACCAACATCTCATTATCAAACTTACAATTTTCGAATACTATACCATCTTTTCCAATACGAGACTTAGTAATTGCTATTGTTGCGAGATTCATTTCTTTTTGTTGTAAAGACTTAGCTACCGATATGATTACATGACCTACTTGGGCCTTTTTAATTGAACCACCCATTTGGTCTGTAGTAACAACATCAGAGGATATAGAACTTCTATTTCCTTGTGTTGCTGTCCAACCTACTAAATTTAGTTCATGGCACATAGCTTCGAATCCTCTCATGACGGAACCTTCACTTTTCCATTCGTCACCTAAATTTTTATCGGGTACAATACAATCAATATAATCTAACACCACCATGTCTATTTTATTACCTTCAGCCATCATTTTACGAATTTGATTTTTTATCTGATTCATGGTTAACGTATCTGATGGTAATTTTTTTAGGATTAGTTTATTACTGGTGTTTTCCCTTATATCTTTAACTTTTTCTAAAACTTTGTCTTTATGTATAGACAATAAATCGGGAGCTATTTCAGTCCAAAGAGTAAAATGTTTTCTTTGTATAATTTTAGGATTATCCTCAAAAAAAACTTGAAGTATGTTATATCCCAAATTAAATGCGTGGTTAGAAATTTTAGTTAGGAGGGTAGATTTTCCAACTCCCGTAGGTGCCAAAATAACTCCTATTTCTCCTTTCGCCATACCTCCTTTCAAAAGGTTGTCAATACCTGGTATACCCATGGGTATTGGATGTCTAAAATCTTCTTCTAAAACATCGTCTAAGTTAGCAAACACATCTGCAGTTCCGGTGTCTATCTCACCAACTTGTAATGCTTCTCTAACCATTTCCTCCAAATGGTCATAAGATTCAAAGTCACCTTTATCAATAATTTTTTGTGCTCTTCCCATGACTTTTTGAAGTTCCTGTTGTTTACAGAACTTTAAAGCCTTCTCTTGTACAAAAGTATTCCCTTCTTCAGGTGATTCTTTAATCTGTTCAACAGTATCTAAAGTCATTTTTTGAGCCATCGGTGAGGTCAACTCGGACTTAATTAACTGTTCTAGTGTGTTATATGAAGGTGTGTGTTCATACTTTTGATAGTACTCTTTGATTATTTGCATAATCAACTTAAAGTACTGATTATCAAAGTATTTAGATTCAATAACATCTACAATAGAAGAAGCAAAATCTTTGTATACAATAATATTATTAATAAGTTGTATCTGAAATGTATTACCTAAATACCCAAAATTTTTTTCCTTCGACATATTTTATAATTATAATAGAGTGTCTAAATAAATATACTCAATTTAGTGTATATTCTTGATAATCGTATGTCAATTTGTCATTTGAAAAAGCGTCACTTAAACTCTTTAAAACTGACTTTAGATGAGGTCTAACATCTACAGTATATCTTATTTTAGGTGGGTACAATTTACCATCCCAAATCCTATGATATAAAACATTATCATCTTTCTTTATAAAGATGTTAAAATACTCATCACCGTCAGTCATAGAAGTTTCAAGTATACCTGAATCTTCATATATCTGAAACTTATTGTCTAACATGTAAACAAGAGTTTTCATTTTTAAGTCATGGTGAATATCTATTTCTATGTTTTTTACAACATCTGTAAGTTCTAAACTTTTGTGAGCTTGTTCATTATAATTTTTTACATTAAAAAATCTCTGTACTATAATGTTGTCATTCAATGTCAACAAGAATTCCATCTTTGTCATGTCTATCCTATCTTTCTTCATAATTTAATTTTTAAAGTTATTTTTTTGTTTTTTTAAATCTTCTTTTTTCTTTTCTTGTTAGTTTCATAAAGGGTGTTAGAAAATACACCCAAGCGTTATCTGTTTTTGGTAAATATTTGAATAATCCATCATCTATCATCATTCTCATTAGGTTTTGATATCCCCTTCCCTCAGGGTCTATATCTTCTTCATAGTAAAGTTGGACAAGTTCCTTTGCTTCTTCTGTTAATAAGGGTTGTGAGAGGTCTACGAGTTGTTTGTTAATATCATAAAACTCTTCCCCATATACCCCTCTCTTTGTCTTTCCTGATAGTAAGTTTTGTAATGCTCTGTTGTCTTTATCATTCTCGTGTAATTTTTCACCTTTTTGTAAAATATCGTTAACAGAAACTACAGAGTCAATTATCTCAGGGAAAAGTTTTAAGAAAGTCTTTTCACCAAAGTAATAGATACCATCAATATTATCTGATTTATCTCCAGATATAATCTTAAAGGTACTAACATTTTGGTGAGGGATATAGATGTCCTTTAATTTAACTTTATCTCCAAACTTAATCATTTCTTTCTGAGACGGAGAGTAGACCTGCACAGACTCTGAAATGAGTTGTGTGAGGTCTTTATCCGCAGAGAATATGGTTTTGTGTTCGTCTAAAGAGATTTGACAATAGTAGGCAATCATATCATCAGACTCGTTACCATCTACCACCACCTGACGAATAAACATCTCCTCAAGGTATTGTTTAACTCTACCCATCTGCCAATCATATGATTGTTTTTGAATATCATTCAATCTGTTATACCTTCGGTTTTCTTTATACTCAGCAAATATTCTTTTTCTCTGTATAGAATTATTCTCACCGTCCCAAAAAACAATAACCTTATCGTAATTGTAGTCATCAATGAATCTACGAATAGTATTCATAAAGTGGTATATACCACCAATGTGATTACCTTTGTGGTAATACTCCCGAACTCCATGATACCCAATCTTGAAAAGGTTATTCCCGTCTACTAATAAAGTTTTGGTCACACCATAAAATTAAAAGGTTACACTATCTTCTTCTAACTTAAAATCACTACCCGTACCGATAATATCTTTCCAATACTCCGAGTTTTCCGATTTGTATTGTTCAATAGATTTTTTTTCCTCCGTAGAATCTTTTCCTGATAAGAATCCGTGAGCGGTAACAAGAATTCTACCATCTTCATATCCTAACCCATTAATGTGGTTTTTCATAACTGACACTCTGGTACGAGTCGCAAACTTTACTTTTCTTTTGTCTTTTACCGCGGTAATCTTTGTGGTTCCAGCCCCTTTTTGATTCCCAAACAAAAAAACCAAAGATGAGTTTAACCAAATAGCTTCCCCACCTTTTGCTTTAATTTTCGGTTGACCGAAGGGGTTGTCAGGGAGTTCCACCCACGGTTGGTTGACAATAACCAAGGTGTTTTCATGTTTAGAATCCGACCTACGTGAACCTGAAATTCTTTGATTAATTCCCATACCTATCTTATCAGCAAGAACTGCTGCGTTGTGTTGTTTACCTCCCTTACCATCATAAGTCATTTTACAAGGTACAGAGCCAACAGAATCCCACAAGAACAGTAGGTCGTAATCTAAATCCCCTTTACTTTGTGCGTCCAACAATTCATTAATAAAGTCAGTAATCTGTTCAATATATTCAAAATTGTTGTTAAATAGGAAGAATCCGTCCCAGTCTAATTCTCCTGTTTCTTCATCAACCACTTCTTCACACTCAAAACCCATAAGTTTTGCGTGGTCAAATGACCATTTTTGTTCTGTAATGATAAACACAGGAAGGATACCCTTTTTTTGAGCATCAACCGCAGCTTTAACAAGTGCAGTAGTTTTGCCTGTGTCCGAGTGACCCAAGAACATATTCAAATGTCCCATAGCCGGACCGGGTACACCAACCGCATCCAAAAATTCAGTTCCCAAGTCGTAAAATCTTTGGGGTTTGAATTTTGCTGAAGAAGAAAATTTCTTCTTTATATCTTTAAAGTTTTTTTTCTTAATTGCCATAATTTAAAATATAAAAGATGGGGGGATAGTAACGTCCCCCCATCTGTAATTTTGGTTTGTTAGAAAGGAAGGTCTTCGTCAACCTTCATCTTAGATTGTGTATCTTCAACAGTTTCAGTAACCACTTCTTTCTTTGAACCTCCTCCGATTGTTTCGGTTTCATCCCCATCACCATATACAAACTTTTTAAGTTCAGAGTCCCATACAGGTGTTTCACCACGAGCAACTGCTTCAAGGTACTCTACAGGTCTTTGTGCATAAACATCAGACCATGTCATCTCATCTTCTATCCATTCCTTCATTTGGTCATTGTCTTCACTTAGTGGAGTTGGGTCGTCATACATAATAGTTTGAACAACTGTGTACTCAATACCTGAATTAGTCTTAGACTTAGACAATTCAATAATTAAATCTCGACCTTCACTATCATCGGTAATATCTCCCTTTGCCCTCCAAATAGGAATGATTTTATCCAAAATACCTTCTTGCTTATAGTTGTCTTTAAATCTCCAAAACTTAACACCGTCTTCTTCATTGTCTCGGTCAACAACTTTTACAATGTAAAACTTACGAGGACGATATTGCATTGCGAGTTTCTTATCTGACTCCTTACCTGTGGATATTAATTCTTCATAAACTTCAGTTAAAGGTGAACGTTCACCGTCATTTTTACCTGGGTCATACAATTTAACCCACTTACCGTCGACTTGAACTTCGTGGAACCATACTTCTTTAAAAGGTGATGAACCGTCAGATGTTGGTAGAATACGAATTTTTGATTGTCCCGATTTTGTTCCTTTAGGGAGATACGTTGTAAAGTACTTCTTTAAACGTTGCTCTTGTGTCATTCCGTCTCCGTTACCGCGAGACTCTGTGTTTTTTTCGTACTGTGATAGTACTGCGTCGAGTGCATTTGCCATTTTTTGTTTTTCTTTTATTCGTTAAATTTATCTGTTACTCAAAATAAATAATAACGAAGAAAAACACTAAGTCAAATAAAAATTTTAGAATTCTTCGTCTTTAAAAGGTGCGTCAAATGATTTTTTAATGTCACTTTCAGAGTAGTTTTCTACATTTTCATCCGTTAAAACGTATTCATTTTTTCCTGTCTGTTCAAACTCACCCTGTTTATCCGTGAAAAAATCTGTGAGTTTTTGATTATAAGGATAACTATCTAAACTTCTTAATTGTAATTTTTCTTCAGGAGTCTTTTGTCTGTATTTTTCTACCTTAGTTTCTAAATCATTAATTTTATTTAATATATTGTCCATTTCTCCTAATTTAGAAGTTAAATCTTCTAACTTACTAAACATAGTCTCCATATATTCATCTTGTTTTTCTGAAATATCTTTTTGAGTTGTAACTAATTCAGTAACATCCAATTCTTCAGTTCCTGTTTCTCCCATACCTAAATCTTCTGTACTATCAATACCTTCATCATCTACAACCTCGACATCAGGGTCTGTTTCAATATCTATAGGTTCAGGAACTTTATCTACTCCTGTATCTCCTTCTTCAGTTCCTTCATCAGGTAATAGTGGTAACTCATCACCTACCTCAGCATCTTCTTCTGGTGTTGGTAGTTCAGGTTCTTCTTGTTCTAAAATATAGTTATTTATATTTTTATATCTTTCTATTTCAGATATTATTTTTTTATCTACAGACATGTTGTTAAATTTTAACCGTTTAATAAAGTTTTTACCCCATGTTTAGTTTCAACTTTCATGGTTTTATTTACTCTCATAGTGTTATCAACTCTTTCTATTAAACCATCTCTCATTCTAACAGTGTAACAATCTCCTGTGTCTAAATCACATACTTCTTTATAACCATTTCCGTTATCTTTTTCTGTTATTCTACTGTCTTTATTCAAGTAATCGTCTAATAATTTTTTAATATTCATTTTTACACTTTTTATATAAATATATCACAACGTAGAAAATAACCCTAATTATGATACTTTGTTTATTACTGATTCGAAGATAACAACCCACCTATCAAATTCTTTTTTGTACTCAGTGTTGTCATTGACTTTAGTATTTACTATTTCATAAACTTGAGGTGCTGATAAATTAGTCATTGGGATTCTATCATATATTTGTGCCATATATAACGTAGCTAGACTTTTAGGTGTTGGGTCTGTCGTAGTTGTCTGAGCAATTCTATCTTTTAGTTGTCGTATCCAAGAACCTCCATATCTTTCAAATGTCGCGACCATATAATCTAAACACTGTCCGATACTATCAAATGATGCTAAAGCATATATTTTACCATCACTATCTACACATGTTTGTGAACCAAAATAATCTGACCTATTTTCAGGTGTTATTTTTTTATTAGTTGGTAATGCGATTAAATTGTTATTATAACAATTCTGTCTAACATCGGTATTAAGTGTTGATATACCATATAAAAATACTTTAATGTCTATATCTGTGTTTGGACTGCTATTTAAATAAGTTATAACATCATTAGCCCTTATCGGTGTTTGAAGTAAATCTGTAAATGGTTTGTCTCCATAGGCTGTTAATGATTTACATTTTTCTTCACCCGCCTTTAATGTTTTATCAGGATTAGATAAAATCATAGCATTTATACTACTCCCTGTTATTCCATTTGTTGATTGTTGTTTTAACTTCTTTTCAAGTTTTAATAATATATCTCTATTTATACTTGCAACTAACTTATCAGGCATTTGTAACGAATTTTTTGGAATCCTAACACCATCAAAATTTGTAGTAAATCCTCTATTTGAAATGTTGTGACTCACATTCATTATTAAATATGGTCCATAAAATAACGGTACGTTAGTTAAGTTAAAATACATTGTAGGTTGAATCATGGCATTTCCTAATGATTGTATCTGGCACGTGTAACTTCTTGTTTTATAAAACTGATAAAATGATTGTGATTGTTGTGCAACTTTTTGTCCTGAAGCTTGTGAACCCAAATCTTCAAGTACCAAAAAGGTAGGTCCAATATTTTTGTGTTGGTTCATATCAACCGATATAGAGCTAAATATCCCTTGATTTCTTTTACCAAAATCTACTTGGAATCCAACACAAGCATTACTATCTGAATAGTTTGTTTTGTTTTGTTGATTTTCTTTTAATGGACAGGTTGATGGTATAGTAATATCGAATGAGTCGTCTCCTTTTCTACTATTATTATTGTTATTCATATTTAAACTAGAAGATGGTTCTCCCACATAAACACCTAACATTCTAGGTCTACTATCTCTTGTGTCTACCTCCATAAATGTACCAAACAAATCATTAGGTATGTCTTGTGGTATCGGTTCCCCTTCTTTTACACGTTCATTTCTACCATAAAAATTAGTGTAAGCTGGAGTTGGTATAAATACAAAGTTATTTTCTTCGTATATGTCACCTAATAATGAATATAGTGAAGTTACTTTTCTTCTGTTTTTAATAAAACTTATTAAACTTGTTATATCAATAATAATCTTATCACCAACAGGTCTGTTAGCCCTATCTAAAAATAAAAAATCTTCAAATATAGTCCTTGTTTTAAAGTCTTGCCCTGCAACCCATTTATCATTCATTGCTTGGAAAGTTTTCCAAAGTTCTAATTTTACTACATTACCGTCTAATTTAGATGAATAACTTGTTTCTTCTGTTATAGCGACTGACTTTAGTTTCCTATTAGCATTAATAAAAATATGGTTTAACATATTAGTTTGAAACTCTTGTTGTTCGTTTAAAAACTGATTTATGTTATTTATAAATTCTTGTTTTGCTATATTAATGTTGTTTTTCTTTTGTCCCGCATAAATTTTTATTAATGGTGCTAATAACTCAACATTACCTTCACTAAACTCAAATTCCATATCGACAAAAAAATCAGTCAAGTATGAACCATTATCTGAATACATAATATTTTCTTCAGAAAAATCTCCAACATACTCATACATCGCTCTCCAAGCGTCGGGATATGTATTTATACTATCTTGTAAGGTCGTTGTTCCTCCACTAGTTGGTAAGGAATTGATTATATAGTTACCAAAATTTATAGGGTCTATTACTTTATATTCATCGTTGTCGGTTAGTGAACCATATATTCTTGTATCAAATTTACCAGGGTTTCCTATTTTTAAAACGACTTCGTCTTTTAAATAAATTTCCTGATGTTTAAACTTAAATTTATTAAATTGATTTTTACTTATATTTTTTATATCTGTATCAAAATCACCTGTTAAGTTTGGTTTATCTGTTATTAATATTGATTGTATAATTTTATGTAAATTAATTTCAGTCTTTACATCAATACTACTATATGGGTTTTGTTGACCCTGATAAATAGCCCTAAGTGAGTTATATTCTGAACTAGGTATCTCCCCGTTTGGATACTGTCCTTTTACTTCGTCACTTTCTAAAAACTCTTCAAACGTTGTTTGTCCTCTATTAATAAAATTAATATCAAATTTAGATGGTACTTCACAAAAGTTTAAAAATATCTCTTCGAAGTTATCTAACATTTCTTTAGTAAAAACTCCGAATATATCTTCGATTGAAGAGTATGTTACCGATGTGTTATTTCCTAAATTAAATGACTGTTTATTTGTTGTTGTAGGGTCTATATATTTCAAGTATTGTTCAGGTGTAGGTCTGTCAACTAACTCATTCGAAAAATACCCGTAATTACTAGCCGACCATAACGACCTAACCCCTCCATTATATACCGAACTATTTTGTACTAAATCTTGTGTTAGTTTTCCACTTTCTGTTATTGTTTCAAATTTAGATTGATTAAATTTAACATCACCGAATGAAGGTATTATTAATACTTTATCATTCTCACTATCTTGAAAATCTGTGTTATTTTTTGTTTCAATAAATTGTGTCCAACTACACATTGTATATTTTTCAAGGTCTCTTTCAGCCTCAAATGTTCCTTTAGTCGTTCTTCCAATTTTTAGATTTTTTTCAGATTGTGCGGTTTGTATATCAATAGAAGTGTACCCCGTAAGTAAATCTACTTTATTAACATAATAATAGACATCGTTTATTACTTTAGGGTAAAAACCATTTTGCATTAAATCCTGTGTTTCTGTTACCGTCTGAAATAATGGGACTGGAGGTATAAATTCTTGTCCTAAATCTATCTGATATTGTTGTATAGTATTTTTGTGTTGTTGTATTTCAACATCCGTATTATCATAATTTTTAAAATTATATTTTTTTGTTACATTTTGTGTGTTTGGGTCGTAGGCGTTTACATAATCAAAGTCTTCCCATATACCATCTAAAATGTCTATATTATCATTTTTATGCCTTTTGTATCTGTGCCATATTGCACCGTATTTTGCAATCCATAGTGTTGGTAGTTTATGTATTGAGGCGTATTTGTTTAATGTTGCAAAAATATAATTTAAGTTAGTTTCAGCCCCATTGGTGAAGTTTTTAAATTTTTCTCTGAGTGTTGATAGTGGTAATGAGTTTAAGTAAATGTACCCTAAACCAACATATGGATTTACAACATTATTCTTTTCATTTTCAACTCCTTTTAAAATTGAGTTTATGAAATATGGTGTGTTTATAAGTGAAGTGGTTTGTTTACTTGTTAGATTATTTACTGTTGTATTATAGTTTCTTCCGTAATCAATAAAAGACTCTGTTAACATCATTTTATCATCAGTTTTATTTTCATAATAATTGATGATAATTGTATTTGTTTCAAAATTTACTGTTTGATTATTTTGGATATTATTTTCTAAGTTTGGGTTGTCTTGTGCCGGTGATTCTGAATTTTCGTTTGTCCATCCAAAATATGTAAAAGGTTTTTTTGCGTATTCTAAATCACTATCCGAAGGTTCACCAAATGAAGCGATAGTTTTTTTATCTTCATTAAACGTAAACATCTTAGATGTGTCATTACTTTTTACTACAGAAGATAATGTACTTCCTTCTGAGAGATTTTTCTTTACCCAATCTAAATTATCATAGGGATAACTATCCAAAAATGTTAATTGGTCTGATTGATTACTTTTTAGGTAGTCTATTAATTTTGTCTTTGTGTTTGTGTCTGAGTTGACTTTGATTGATGTTGTATTTAAATAACTGTTGTTGTAAACACCAAAACTTTTTTCTACTAAATTTCTAATATATGGTGTTGCGAATATACCTCTTATGTGTTGATTCCAATATGCACCTTCTCCATTGTTAGAGATACTTCTCATATATCTCAAAATATTTTCGTAACTAAATGCAAAGTTTTTAAATAATTCAAGTAATTCTGGTGAAGTAACTATAGAATTATTTATGTTGTTAAATTCAAAATCACCAAAGACTGAGTATAATTCTTTTCCATAACCTCCGCTTCTATACATTTTTGTATAGTTTGAGTTTAGATAGGTCCTTTCAAATAATTCATATATGTAAGATATTATATTTAAATCTGAGTACGGTCTTTGTTGTAATGGAAACTCAATAGCGTTACATCCAATAAATGGATTATCTTTTAACTCATTTTCATAGTCGTAATTTAAAAGAACAGTATCTTTTTGAGTTACTCCTTTAATATACTCTTCGACAAACCTAATTTCAGGCCAAACTTCTGACCTCCATCCTTGTACTTGTGATATTACAGACGGGTCACCAGGGTATCTATCTTCAAATTCAACATTACCATCAGCGTCAACAGATTCTACATAATATTGAGGCCAAGGATAAACTGTAGGTTTATTTTCACCATCAACACTATATGTTGACAATCCCGATAATAGCGATTGTACCATTGTGTTTTCACTACTTTGTGATTTTTCCGGAGTTAATACTGCGCCTATCCTTACCGGATTTTTTCTTTGTTCCCACGCATCTTCGTGAACTTTATCCATAAGTCGTAAAAATGCATCAGCACTAGCACAAATTATCGCCATAACATTTTTTATAGTAGGATTAAATCCTAATCCAACATCGTCAGATTTAATTTTTTCGGATAATGATTTACTTAAAGCATCCTCTACTATTAATTTTCTTTCTTCAAACTTACCTTCTAATTCTTGTAGTTTTTTTAAAAAACTATTTTCAGAAAAACTATTTTTGTTTACATAATCACCAAAAATAATATATGTTTTTGATAATTCGTTTTCAATGATTTCTAAAGTATCGGATTTTATTAATATTTTTTCAATTTCAAAATTTGTTAAAAAACTTGATTTAAAAGATTCTAATTGTATTTCGGTCGGTGATTTTTTATTTTTTACTGTATAAGTTTCTTCAAAATTTACTTGTTCAGATGGATTACTAAGTACAAATAAAAAATCTTTTATATTAATATTCGAAGTTAAACTATTTGTTATTACCTCCCCTCCTATTTCACATTCCCCTTCAGTACCAAAAGTTTCGTTACTATTAAGTTCGTTATTATATTTTTCTATTATTGATTTTAACTCGTTTATTGCGTTTTGTGTTCCTTCAACTCTCTTATTTTCACCCCCTAAATCTTTTTTAAACTCATATAACATAGGTTTTCCATTAGCAATAACTTTATCATCTAAAAACTTTTTTTGCCAATTTTCTCTTATGTTACCATATATTGCCCTACGAAACTCTTGTATTTTTTTATAATAGTCTCTCATATTATTTAATATGGTAAAATCTTCTTTACCATAAGCCTCCATAACAAATCTATCAAAGTTTTCTAACTTCATAATCATTTGATTTAAAGTTAGTTCGGGAAAATCTTCGTCTATTAAACCTTTTTGTTTATAGGTACTATAAACATTTTTTATCATGTCATAACCTCTTGTTGAGTTTATAACTCTATTTTGTTGTGTTTGTCCTAATACAGTTGATTGATTTGTCGTTTCTTCAGGTCCAAACTCTGTGGTTGTTTGATACATGTGTGGCAACGCATACAAAGAATCTAAAGTAATATCAGACAATAATGCATATGTTCTTGATATATAATTTGTCGTTATTTTATAGTTTCCACTCGCAGGGTCGAATTTTGCGTTAAAATCTTTTAACATCAATTCATATTGTATGGCTTTACCATAATAACCTTTAACGGTTAATGTAAACAATGGATATGGGAATTGAAAAAATGCACTGTATGGTGAGTTTTCTCCTTGTTCAAATAGAACCTTACCCTGTACATCTTCCATTTCAATTGTAACCAAAGCAGCAAATGAAGTGTTTATCTTTATTGAAATGTTTGTTATTCCTAATAGTTGTGAATCGACGTCTCCATTTCTTGTTCTACCTAAAGTTAGATTATCCGTCCAAGAAGTATCAAAAAAATTTTCTTCTACTATTTCCCCACTTTTATTTTTAGGTTGAGTTTTCATAAAGTTGATGACTTGATTCCTGTCGTTCTCAACGGCACCTACTCTAATATTTTTAATTGTATCGTCAAAGTTGTCTCCAACAACTAACTTACTTCTCGGTATCACTTTAGCTTCCAAACTAGCGTACATTACCAACTCCTCTTGGTTAACCAATCTTTCGGATACGGTTTTATCACTGTTTACCACTTTATTAGGGTCAACAATGATAATATTATCGTATGACGTTTCTACATAAACGTCTTGATTATTAAAGAATTTGTTATCTGCCATAGTAGAAGAAGTGTGTATCTATTGCTTTCTTATAATCTTGTAAAGAATTTACTAAAGGAAAGGGTATTATTAAAACCGCACCATCTTCTATATTGTTTTCAAGTCCACCATACTTAGGGTTTGCCGCTAGTATTAACCAACCAAAATATGGTGTGTTATAAAACTCAAAACTAATTTTATCAAGTCTACTTCTACTAACTCTATAAATGAATTTTTTATCAGTAGGTTTAGACGGCACCTCAACAAAAGGAACTACAGTTTGATTTCCATTTACTAAAAAGTCTTGATATCTATTATAATACCTCATCAATTAAATGTATATTTTAAATTAAATTTATTTAACTCACCTGAGTTTTGTCCAGGGAATGTTGTCTCAAAAAAGTATGGCTTTTGTGTCGGACCGACTATAGAGTCTTGGTCTTCTTGTAAATACGTGAATTTCCTCTCTTTATCAGGGTTAAATGGGTTATATAGTGTGAACTTTTTGACATTGTTATTTTCGGTAAACGCTTTAAAATCATCAATACTATTTTGTTCTAATACTTTATATACATCTAATAGTCCCGGTTGAGCCGGTAATATAGGTTTGTTCATACCTTCAGAACCTAGAATATCCGGTAGGTTGTTTGGTATCTCAGTCGTCCCATATACAATTTTATTAACATATCTAACCCAGTTATCTTTTTGTGATAGCTCCTCTCCTAAAATTCTTTCTATTACATACTCAGGGTCTTCTATCATTATTGAATATGCAACTGTACAAAATCTTGTTTGTGGTTCTGTGTCGAAGTTTGTACTTAAAAATCCTTCGTATAAATTATTTTTTTCAGGTAATAATCCGTTAGTTTCAAATATTTCATCATAAAACGCTTGTAGGTCAAAACCTACAGTTTGTAAATCGGATATCAACTCTTCTTGTGTGTTAGATTGTGTTGAAGAAACATCAACATCTGTTGTTGCAGAAAGTGATAATATTATCATATTTCCTGATTTTTTTCTATACCCATCAGTTAATGTTTGTACTAAATTTAATTTATCTATAATTCTTACAAGTTCTGTTTGACCTTCGATTAAATCAGACATAACATTACCAAATGTGGATTGGTAAAATCCGATAAACTCATTAATAAATGATTTTAAATTTTTCTTAAACTTTCTTATTTCGCTATTCTTAAAATTTTCTAAGAATATTGTACTTAAAAATGGATTAGAATTATTATCAATATCTTCAATTAGTCTATTTTCTAATTCATTAACTCTATCATTTACTTCTGAGGGTTTTCCGAAAATATTCAAGGATAATTCATCACTATTTTCTAAAGTACCTGTCATGTAACCATCTAAATATTTTCTTGTTTGTGTAAAATAGTATAAAGCTATTTTTGATTGGTCTTTATTTATAGTTTCAATACTATTAATTACATTAATAGCATAATTTTGTGATTTTTGTACCAACTCATTTACTGACGCCTTATAATTTATATCACCAATAATATCATTTACATCAAATCTAGTGTCAGTTATTTCTCCTATCGTATTTCCCGCCTCTTCTGTTCTTTGTATAGTATCACCTGTTAAATTTAAATCAACAATATTTCCAACTTCCTCCATAACCCTTCGGTTTATATTATCTCTTGATTCAATATCTGTAGTTTCTGCTCTGTCATCATATACTTCTGTATTACCATAATAATTAAATGATAAAGCGTTTTGTAATCTAGCCACCGGCTCTTTTAGTCCTTGTCCTCCAATAAAATAAAAACTCATATTAATACCCGCAATCATAGGTTGTACTCCAATACCTTCAGGATTTAAATCGTACACCAATGGTTCATATTGTATAGAAATTTGTTGTATTGCAATTTTACTATGATAAAAATCACCTATTCTTAAAACGCATATTGGTGGTGCACCAAAAGCCGTATTTTGTATATTTCCTTCTCTTGGTTTACCATCCTCACCTATTACGGGTATTGTGTCTCCGGGTCTTAAACATTGTTGTAAGAAAGTTAACCTACTGTTGAGTCCTTCAGGTGTTATTGAATGGAAAACAGGATTAAAATATTTAATTTTTTCTTGTATCCCTTGGTAGATAAATGGAGCTTCTTCATTCATCGCATTAAAATAATCACACTCAGTAAGTAGTTTTTTAACTACAAGTTTTGCAACTTCCTTTTTCTGTTGTACTGTTTCAACTTCGTTAGTTACCGTTCTACTTGCCTGATATAACTCATCGGTCGGTGTTATTATTTTTTCAAACTCAGGTGGTTCGGGTGGACCTTCAAAAGGTGGTGGTGCAGTTTCTTTTATTTTCATACTAACTGCTCGACACGCCATAGCCTGTACTGAATAAATGTTTTGGTTACCCGGTAAATCTTCTCCACAGGTTACGGTTTCTCCACCAGGTCCTGTTACCTGAGTATCTTCTCCTCTAGGGTCCCCATTAAAGGTAATTTTATCTTCATATTTACTTAATTCAGAAAAACTTAAAATATATTTTTTTACCGCGTCTATTCTTCTTTTTGATAAAGATAAATTATATTCGTTAGTTGCGGGTGCTGAGGCACTACCAACTAAATCTATACTTATTTCAGCACCTTCATCAATTGCACTTTTAATCTTAACACATAGTTCTTTAGTTTTTTGTTCAGTTGTCGATATAAAATCATTAAAGAATGAGGTTATTGGTTCTTTTTGTGTACTATCAGCATTTGTTTCATAACTTGATTGCTCCGATAAATAACTTGATAGTGTTGAAGAGTACGGTGTCTCTGTAGTTACCGCAGACGCCGTTTTAGGTGGTGGTTCATCATTATCAAAATAAAAACTATAATCAAAATCAGAATCTGATAACTTGTTAGTGTACTCTTCGATAACAGGCTCTATTGGTACATATTCAACTTTATCTATTGACCTTGTGGCGTCGTAGTATTCTGTTACGTTTTCAGTTTTAGTAATTATATCATATAGGTCTGAGTAATTAAATTGTGGAAATCTTGTTGCTAATTCATATATGTCATATTTTCTACATCCCGCGAAAAATGAATCAACTATAGCATTAACCCTTTCTGAAGACTCATTAGATAATTCTTTATCTACAATTGCATTAAGTATCGATGGGTGGTCTACCACAATTTTCCAACTTAAATTACCCTGTCTTGTAGTATTATTATATGTAAAAATTGGTTCGGGTCTTCCTAAAAATTCGTTAGTTGTCCAATTGGCACTATTTTGTTCTGAAACGTTTAAATCGTATGGTGGAAACCACATTATTCTACCTCCGTTGGGTCCTCTTTCACACATAGCCAAATCTTGGTAGGTAAACCCTGGTTTACTTCCTGTCCTCCATGCTAAATTTTCAATAGAAAACATATATTTTTTTACGTTTTCTTGTTCTGTCATATTGGTTGACTCGTTACCTCTTAAGGGTGCGATATTTAAATTATATGTGTTATCTAACACAGAATAAGAAAACCTTCTATTACTGTTTGTTATTCCTTCTGACTTTTGTAATGCAGAAACATTATTATATGGTATATCCTTAGTGAAAACTCTACAGTATTCCGTACCTTCAATAGCTCCTGTAGTAGTATTTTCATAGTTTATTACCATAGAACCCTTTGTCATTTCTCTTGTTCCATCATTAAAAACTTTAGACACTTGGTTTATTGCATTACCTACGTGTTGTAATTTTTTATCTCCCCCTAATTCATCTGCAGCCTCAACCAATTTTTGAGTATCATCTAAGATTGACCCTTCTCTAAAATTATATGTGTTCGACTTTGGTGTTTCGTCAAAACCATTTTTTAAGTCTATTTCTCCAGCTGAACCTCCACCAACGGTAGGCTTTCTTTTAGAAGCTCCTTCGGTTTTTGTAGATAACCATACAAAACCACCTTGTAGTCGTTTAGCTTCATATGTACTATTAGTAAATAATCCATTAAATAATTTACTTCCGTTTAAACCAAATGCAAAAACATTTTCTTTTTTCTCATATGATTTTGCTAATTCACCATAACCTCTTACAGGTGTCTGTACTTTATTTCCGTCTTGGTCTATTGGTAGTTGGTCTTGTGGGAAAAGTATTTGAGATGGTTCTTCAGTTCGACTTCCGATATAATAATTTCCTTTTGGTGCACGTAAATTTAAGTTATTTATAAAATTTGTTTTATAGTCAGGTCTATATCTACTAAATTCTAAGGTTTTAAATAACCTATTTCTTTGTCCTCGACCTGTATTAGCGAGGAATATATCGGACGCTTTTTTGTTTTCAGGTAATAATGGAGTTCCTCTATCACCAAATAAACTTCCTACCGCATTTACTGCTTGGTTTATAAATGATTTTTTTTCCTCAGTTGCAAAATAATCTCCAGGTATCCAAGAGTATGGAGAGTAAACTCCTGTTATTCTACTAATAAAATCCAATCCTTTACCAACCACATTATCAGGTACTGATATTTGCCAACTACTTTCAATTACTTGTTCATTACCTGTTGCAATTGCAAGTGCATCAAAAGGGTCTGATAACGCATCAATAACATTTATTCTACCTAACGTTTCTTGTCTTATTTCTTCACCTATACGATATTCAAATTCTGTTTTAAGTTGTTGTCCCGCAATTTGTGCCAGGGCAGAATCTTGACTTAAACTACCATTATTACCAAAAGGATTTAAACTTGTTAAAAGGTTGAAAGAATTATATGTTGATGAGACAAAAGTATAGTACCTTTCTCTTTTTTCTATTAATTTTTCAACATCTCTTATATCGATAAAATTTTTGTACCCTCCTTCGGGTCCGTATTGATTTTGTATAAAAGCCTTTTTTTGTCTTTCTTGGTTTACACCTGATTCTTCAACAGATGGTGAATTAGCGACACCTATATCATTCATACTAAATTCTGTATTTCCTGGTGTATCTCCAGTTCTAAAACTTTCATCATAAGGTCTTAAATTCCTTATTAAAAGTTTTTTTCTAAAGTTTTCTGTTGCTTCAAATGTTAATTCACTTGGCATAAAATCTATTTTTATATAAATAGATTAATATCTAATTTTTACGCACCATATGTGTTATTGGCATCATTAAGTGCCGATTCTATCGCAGGAATAAAGTCAGGGTTGTTCATTATCATTGCGGTTAGCACTTCTTCATTTATTACAGAATTTAACCCATTTAAATTAAGGTTTATTTCACCCGCAACCGCCATCTCCATTGGGTCAATATTTACACTACTGACACCCGCGGTTGGTCCGTCACTTCCCGATGTATCAGGTGTATTAGGTGTTATTGTCGATACATCTTCAGTACTTGGTCCTGTATCTCTTACCTGTTCTAAATGTTCTATAACCGCACTTTCAATAGATAAATTAGGCATACCTATTAACGCACTTAAAACATCTGTAAAACCTCTATCTCTAAATATATTGTCTTCAGACACTTCTCTTTTTATCGCACCTTCAGTGTCAACGTCTCTATTAAAGTTACTAATCATTTCTCCATACGTTACAAACGCATCCGTTAACGATTGCTTTGAAAGTCCATCTTCAATTGCTGTTGATAACACATTACCCATTTGTTCATTCTTAGCACCAAATTCATCAATAAATTCTCTATTATATTCTTCTGCACCAATACCACCAGCTTCTATTGCATCTCTTGTTGTCGTATTATTCACACCTGTAACTATTGCCAACTGTGAACTTATTTCACTTAAGAATTTGACTTGTTTATCTAAAAATGATGATTGGTCTAATGCGATTTCTTTATCACTTTTACCCATCTCTTTTTGATAATCCTCTAACTTTGTTAATTCTTCAGTAGTAAGTTGTGAAAAATCTGTAATTTCTTCAAATCCAGGTATATCAAAAGTAACTTTACCTTGGTCTAAATCGGATAGGTTGGATAGCATTTCTTTTTGTTCTTCGGTAAATCCGAGTCCCTCCATCATGTCGACCTTAGTTGTTCTTTCAGCCGATTTTATTGCAGTTGAAGCTAACTCAGTATATTCCATACCTGTTAATTTAGCCGCTTCCCTTAAACGATACATTTCTGTAACAGGTATATCAAACTCCCCTGTCTTTTCGTTGAATACAACCGCACTTTCGGCCATTCCAATAATAGCATCTTGAAGTCCTCCGACATCATTTTGTGCCATATGTAATAATTTAAACGGGTCACCTAAATCACCAACAGCGCCTCCTAACATCTGAAATCCAGCCGCGGTTTCAATTGCTTTTTCTGGCGATAATAAATCTTCCGATAACCTTACAGAGGCGTTTATATCCATTCTTAACGATTGAGCTCTTGCGACCATTTTAGAAAGTCCTTCAACTCCATTTTTAAAATTATATCCTGATAATAATTTAATATTACCTGAAATATTTTTCATAAACTGACCTACGTTAAGTCCGTAAGTTCTGGCTTGTTTTTCTAAACCTGAAATTTTATCTAGAGCGTCTTGCATTCCAACACCAATACTATCAAAACCTCCAACCATTTCTGCAATTTCTGTGTTTGTTACACCCGCGTTTCTCGCTAAAAGACCCATTTGTATACTTTCTTCTTCAGTAAGTATAGTATTTCTTTGCATAACTTCATTAATTGCTTTTTGTGTTTCAAAATGGTCGTCTAATGTTAATCCGTATTGTGTAGATTCAAAAGCGGCGTTAGCTATATTATCCATCATAGCTTCACCGAATATTTTTGTTTGTCCCATACTTTCTCGAACAAGTTCATAAGAAAGTTGTTGTAATTGCATAGTTCTCCTTATTACTGTTGTAGGAACCATACTACTAACCATGTCTTTACCTATACCTTTTAAAGTATCTCTATCAATATCTGTAGCTCTTCCTAAACCCGTTGGTTTAGCTGCTCCACTATCAGTGCCTACTTCACCTAATATAGAATCCTCAAAAAACATAATTTATATTTTATTATAAATAGTTATCTTTTGTTTTTTCTTTTTTCATATTCTTGAGCCCTTTTATCGAATTCCTCAGATAATTTATTTACAAAATACCTCCTTTCATAGGTAGGCATTGTCATAACATCTTGATAATTAAAGTTTACATACTTACACAAGTAGTAAATCTCATCAAGCAGTATTATCCTATATTCAGAAGAAAGGCCGAAAAAACTCCGCCCCAAAAGTGATTCTCACATTCACTTTTTCTCCTGACGGGGCGGTAACTTCGTGACGTAAGTTTAATTGTGGTTCACAGTCACTGATTGTGTTTCTTAATAGTTTAGAATCGGAAATTGGTAGGTTTATAACAAATTTAGAGATATACTCTCTGTCTGTATTTCCGTCTATTGAAACTATTTGTTTTTCTAGTTTATTAGTGACTATTGGAGCAACTATACCTTGAGGGTATTTTTCGGCAACCTTATTGAGTTCCTCAATTTCACCTACAGTAAGTATTTTACATAGTACTTTAACATTACTTTTTGGTAACTCAATTTCAAAAAGACCTTCATTGTTTGGTGTTATTTTTGGTTCGGTAATATCTAATCTATCTAAGTTAATACTTTTTTCAAAAGACTTATTAGTTTTAGGGTCTTTTAATGTAAAGTTATATTCAGTACCAAATGATGTATTACGTAAAAATATAAGTATTGCTTCTAAGTCACTTTCTATTAAATCCTCAACTCTAAAGTCAGGTTCATATACTTTGTTTTTTACTAAAGTATGTATAACGTTAATATCCTTATTTACCGACGCTAATACATTTTCGTCTTGAGCTGTGAGGTATCCAACCTTTACTGATTTACGTTTGTTTTTATAAAACAAACCATTAGATGGTAAAGCTAAAACATCATGAGGTAGATTAAAATCTTGTTGTCCGTATTGTCTTGTGTTATCTTCCATATTAAATAAAAAAACCATAGGGATAATACCCTATGGTTAAATATATTAATTATTGTTTTTTTATCAATAGTATTAGTAAACCAAAATACATCTATCAGGACGTAATGTTGCAGTTATTGTTGCCAAATTATCGTCAGAGTAACCTAAACTATCAAAATTAACGTCAGTTAAGAATGTACCTTGTAGAATCCATTTTTCAACGGCAACCCCTGTTGGGTCTAACATTTCAAGGTCTAAGTCTTTTTTATAACCAGCAGCATAACCCATACGTCCAGTTACCGATTCCGCGGTTAATCTTACCCATTCCATAAGCGCTTGTGATGCTGAAGGACCAATAGGGTCTCTAAACGTAACGTTAATAGTTCCCCATGTAAATCTACCTGCAACATATGTTGAGGTATTTAAAAATGGTATTTCTGTTGGGTTTATTGATACTTGCGGTCTTGATGTCGATTCAACATACCACGAATTTATACCTAATGAAGACGGAAAAGTAAGAACGAATCTATTCTTTCTTTTTGGTTCATACGGTACGGGCATTTTCATTAATAAATCAGCCATTGTATTTTGG
>Ga0055584_100000355_pt1 | contig 43327 bp, 61 predicted proteins | sample OSDHelmetaG_FD_58716 | JGI IMG/M metagenome (GOLD analysis project Ga0055584, IMG submission 58716) | Pelagic marine sediment microbial communities from the LTER site Helgoland, North Sea, for post-phytoplankton bloom and carbon turnover... | ecosystem: Environmental > Aquatic > Marine >...
TACTTGCCTGATGATGTGATGCTTGATAATGAGGTTTATCTTCGGGAGTTCATCTCTTCTGACTTGAAGGCTGGTATGTTTAAGAAGGCTCTTGAATATATCTTCTTCATGAAGGAATTTTGGTCAAACTATACTAGCCGAAACGATTGCAATTGGACTAATAAGTATTACATGAGAATGGTAGACTCTGATCAATTGGGGTCTACTCCGCTAAACGATGCTTTGATTTTGGCTTCTGGTCTAATCAATGATTTTCGTGATAAGACTGGTGTTCAGATTTGCAACCTTGTTATTCTGAGCGACGGAGATTCTAACCCTCTGTACTATCGTGCTGCCTTTAGTGAAGATGGTGGTCTGGTTCCAGCTTCTCTTGGTTCTTATGGTGCTGAATTTCAGTATCTTTATGATGAACTGACACGCAAAACGATGAAACTTTCGGGTCGTCGTTATGGTCGCTCTGATCAGACTGCGTTCATTCTTGATGGTATGAAGGCACGCACCGATGTTCGTATCGTTGGGTTCTATGTCCTTCCTTCAAATGGTCGCAATGCCAAGAACGAATTGAGGAGGATCGTTAATGATCATGAAGTGGCTGATGAATCCTATGCTGTCTTGAAACGGGATGGCGCAGTCGTGACTGGTTGTGATGGTTACGATGTTAGGTTCGCTATTCAGGGTGGTTCTTCTCTGAATACTGATGACAGCAATCCTCTCGATTCGGTTGCTCATGGTGCGAAGGTTGGGCAGATTCGCTCGGCATTCAAAAAGGGTTCCAAGGGCAAGATCAAGTCCCGAGTCCTGCTCAAGAAGTTTATTGAGACTATCTCTTAGTAAACTTTGTTTCACTTAATGTTAGTTTGTATTTCAATAAAAAAAGGTAATGTATAATATGTCTAATCGTCAAGGTCGTGCTACTATCGCTGATAAGAATGCTTTCATCGCTGTTGCGACGAAAGAGTTTGGATCGACGATCACACGAGCGCAAGTTATGTCGCTCTGCGAGGATAACGATCTTCCTATTCCGACTTGGTTGATGGGTGGCAAGTTTGCTGCTGGTCGCGGACTTTATTCGGTCCCGGCTCAATTTGAGGGTGGTTCTTCTGCTCCTGCTGTTAAGCGGGTAGCCAAGAAGAAGGTATCCAAGAAAGTAGTTGCTACTCCGGTTGCTGATGCAGATGATTCTGCTGACGGTACTTCTTCGGTTCGGTCCCAGTTGCTTGATGGTCTGGTTCCGGCGAAGTCGAAGAACTTCGTTCCCTTTGGTTCTTTCGCTGATTGGCATACGATCATTTCTTCGGAAATGTTCTACCCGATGTTCATCACTGGTCTTTCCGGTAACGGTAAGACGTTCGGTGTTGAGCAGGCATGTGCCAAGGCTGGTCGTGAATGCATTCGCGTCAACCTTACCATCGAAACCGATGAGGATGATTTGATCGGTGGCTTCCGATTGATTGACGGACAGACCGTTTATCAGAAGGGTCCGGTGACGGAAGCAATGGAGCGTGGTGCTGTTTTGCTTCTCGACGAAATTGATCTTGCTTCTAATAAGATCATGTGTCTCCAGCCGGTGCTTGAAGGCAAGCCTCTCTTTCTCAAGAAGATTGGTGAAGTGGTTGAGCCTGCTCCGGGTTTCAACATTGTTGCTACTGCAAACACTAAGGGTAAGGGTGATGAGGCTGGTCGCTTCATCGGAACTAACGTACTGAACGAAGCGTTCCTTGAGCGGTTCCCGATTACGTTTGAACAATCCTATCCTTCGATGACTGTTGAGAAGAAGATCGTTGCGAAGGAACTCAAGATTCTCGGTGTCGAGGATAATGAGTTTGCTGGTCTGCTTGTTAGTTGGGCAGACACCATTCGTAAGACGTTCTTCGATGGTGGGGTTGACGAGATCATTGCGACTCGTCGATTGATTCACATTGCCAAGGCGTTCTCGATCTTCGGTGATCGTCTCAAGGCAGTCGAGCTTTGTGTTGCTCGGTTCGATGAGGAAACGAAGGAATCGTTTGTTGATCTTTATAAGAAGATTGATGCCGATGCTAACGCTCCGACTGAAGTGGTTGCTGATTCTGATGCTCCTGCTGAATCGACTGCGAGTGTTGACATTGCTCCCTTCTAGTTCATCGGTTCTGCCGCTACTATCACGCATAACATCTTTGGAGATTTGATTATATGTCTGCTGCTTCTGCTTTTATTGAAACGGATTATGATGGAATTTCCGTCACTCGTCCTTTTTACACCAATCTCGGTGACACACCTAGAAAATCGCTTCCAATGTACGAGACTGGTGATCGCCGGAACTTGTTTTTGAAATTTCTTTCGGTGAACTCTACGAGACAGGGATACAGCGTATTTAAGTTTGTTGATGAGGGCAACAATCTTTTCATTAGTTTCTCTGATGACATTAAACACGGGGATGATCCCCTTGAAGTTGATTGTTGTTATATCGTAAAGGCTACGATTAAACGACACTCTCACAATGATTACGAAAACCATGACGAGAATCATATTAATAGACTTCGGGTTCTCAACAAGATCGGTATTAAGAAGGAGAATGAGTAAAATGAATGTCCCCAATATTCGATATATAGTAGAGAATTCAATCAATAGGATTGAATCAGAACTATCCATTTTCAGGGATGAGATTGTAGACCCTGAATCGGATTCTGTTTTACATACTGCACACATTATCGTTGCCTCTCTGCTAGAAGATATGAATCGAGAGCTTGAGGATATCGGAGGATACCCAGAATGAAGACTGCTATTATTGAAGAACTTCTAGATCCAGTGCTTGTGGTTCTTGAAAATCTTTCTGATCCAGATGATATTTCTCACTTGAAGTTAGCACTTAATAGAGTTCGATTGGATATGAGTGAATTTTTCGGTGAAGTTTTCGATCATGAAGATCCTTATGATGATGATGATGAAAGTTGGATGAAGGGTCCGTCATGAATGAATGTTGGTGTGGAGATTGTGATGAATGGCAAGACACACGAGATGTAGAATTTGTTGATGTTCAAGAAAATGCACATGGTGAAGATAGCTTTAGTTTTGTTTGTCCATTATGTGATTCGGATCAAACCTCTTTAGTGAGGAAGATCTACTAATACGCACCCGTAGCTCAGATGGATAGAGCAACTGCCTTCTAAGCAGTAGGTCATAGGTTCAAGTCCTATCGGGTGTGCCATGTGGACCCCTAGCTCAATTGGTAGAGCAAAAGGCTTTTAACCTTTAGGTTCTGAGTTCGAGTCTCAGGGGGTTCACCATTTTTTAATTTAATATGGAGATGATTGATGAAAACTGGAATAATTGCTTCGTGTTGGGACTTACTTCATCCGGGTCATGTGTGTGCTTTGAGATATGCGAGCGAGCGGTGTGATCATTTGATCGCTGCCTTTCACACATTTCCAGCACATAAGAACGTGGTCGTACAATTGGTTTCCGAAAGATTTTTACAATTGCAAGCCTGCAAGTATGTAGATGAAATTGTAGTATATCAACATGAGCATGAACTTGAAACATTGTTAATAGCTCTAGCGCCGAGTGTTCGTTTCTTAGGCGAAGACTATAAAGATCGAAATGATTTTACGGGTAGCGATTTGGATATTGATATTGAAATTATTCCAAGGGGTCATGGGTGGAGTAGTTCTGAATTGAAACATCGAATATCTAAGTTCAATAGCTAACATGATTATCGGAGGGATACCGAAGCGGTTAAACGGGGCAGACTGTAAATCTGCTGGCATAATGCCTACGGAGGTTCAAATCCTCCTCCCTCCACCATTTTTAATGCCTTCTTAGCTCAGTGGTAGAGCAGCTCACTTGTAATGAGCAGGTCATCCGTTCAAGTCGGATAGAAGGCTCCATTTTTTAATTTGATAAGGATAATGATTATGAGAAAAAAGCTGGTAGCGAAGAAGAATGCTAATTATAACAGAGGTCAATCAGCAGAACGGATTTCTTGGCGAGACGATACTTGGAATAATCTTTTGCCCGAGGATCTCATATATCTAAATCGTCAAGAGCGTAGATATGTGGTGGCGAAAAAACGGAAGGAAGATCGAAAGAATAAATGAATATGTTATGTCGGATTGGCGGAATTGGTATACGCAGGAGACTTAAAATCTCCCGACCTAATGGTCTTGCGGGTTCGAGTCCCGCATCCGACACCACGGGGCATAGCTCAGTCTGGTAGAGTGTCTGCTTTGGGAGCAGAAAGCCGCAGGTTCGAGTCCTGCTGCCCCGACCATTTTTTAAAAGGACATTAATGTCACTAAGCAAAGAAAATAAAAAAGCCAGAAGATATATTCGTTCTCTGGTTGAGCAGGCAGATTGGATGGGGCATGTTGCCTGTTATCCAATTAAGGTCGTGTTCCTTCCCGAAGAAAAAATGGAAGACTGTTATGCGACTACTGAATTAAAAGGCAAGGGAAACAAAAAATATATTGAGATTGCTTTTGATCAAGAATATTTAAATTCGTCTCATGGTCGAGATTTGTGTCGAGTCAATATGATTCACGAACTCGCTCATGCATTTACATGGGTGGGTGATTCAATAGTCGAGGAAGGTAGAACTTGTAAGTATGGTGTACATGGTCCTGACTTTGGAATTGTATATGCCCAACTTTGGACTGATTTGATAGAAGGTCGCGACGATTGATGAAAACACGATCTCCTAAATAGTTTTGTGAGGCTGGAGGAGGTTTTGTTTGGGACGCAAAAACAGAAGACTCAAAGTTAAGGAAGCTGAACATCTGCAACTAGTAGAGGAGAATGCCCACTTGAAAAAGCGTCGTGTTATGGAAGTAACTATAACACCTCGTAATCTTAAACAGAGATATTTGCTAAGTCTTTTGGAGAATCCAAATAAACACATCAATTTTGCAATAGGACCAGCGGGTACGGGAAAGACCCTGATCAGCACGCTCTATGCAATTAAAAAATTTCAAGAAGGTGAAATTAAAAAAATAGTTATCACAAGACCGGCAGTGAGTGTTGATGAACAACATGGATTCTTGCCGGGAACATTGGTAGAAAAGATGGGTCCGTGGACACGACCAATGTTCGATATATTTGAGGAGTATTATGCTCCATATCAAATAGAAAAAATGATTAAAGATAACGTAATAGAAATCGCTCCGCTCGCATATATGCGTGGACGAACTTTCAAAAATGCTTTGATCATTGCCGACGAAATGCAGAATGCAACTGACAGTCAAATGAAAATGCTCTTGACAAGAGTCGGCGACTGTAGTAAACTTGTGGTCACAGGAGATTTGGAACAGCACGATAGAGGATATCAGGATAACGGATTGAAAATGTTTACTGATAGGCTTACTCAATATCATAGTGACATGATTGGAGTTGTTGAATTTTCTTCAGATGAAGTTGAGCGACACCCTGTTGTTTCGGAGGTCTTAAATATTTACGCTAATTACTAATGAATAACCCGTTAGAACGGGAGGAATTTTATTATGATTATTATTGAATGGTTGGTTAAGTTTTTAACAGACTCTCCAGCCCCACTCGTTCTAACGGGTCTTTTGTATGCTGGGCAGATGATTGCCTATTTACGACAGAATGAAGTGGGGATGGCAATCACCTTTGGTGCATATGCAATTGCCAATATTGGATTTGTTATTGACTTTGCAAAGAGGTTTAATTAAAATGAATTGTGATATGTGCGGAGAGATTGTGAGTCATAAAGAAGATGCTACCATTTTGGAGTCTCTTGTATACAAAAGACCATCAACCATTTTTCTCGCATCAGCGCGGCACATTCGATGCAGTCCATCACGCGCACAATATATTGTGCATGAAAAGTTTGATTCTATTATTGATCACCGGGAGGCGTATGATAAGAGATGCCTTCCTGCTCCCATGAGAGAAGCCGGAGAAACTCTTTGGACGGCAGCGTGGGAGAAGTTGCAAGAAGATTGTGAAGATTATGGAGAATGATTTTGGGAATTGATATTTTGAAGTTTTATCGTATGAATGATTATGTAACTCTCCCGAAAATGGCAACCCCCGATTCAGCATGTTTTGATTTTCATGCTAACTTTCGAGGTGTTGCGATGGTGAGTTGTCGAAGTGAACAGAATGAACCCTATGAAGTAGATCCTATGCTGTCTTCTACTGATACCAATAATAGCTTCATTCTCAGACCAAATCACAGAGCATTAATTCCGACAGGATTGATTGCCGATATTCCAAGTGGGTATTCCATTAGAATTCATCCACGTTCGGGTCTTTCGTTTAAGAGTGGTGTTGCGTTGGGTAATCAAGAGGGTATTGTGGATGCGGACTACAAAGAACAAATTTTTATTTCTATGATTAATTTTTCTTTGGTTCCCAAACGGATTATACATAATGATAGGATTGCTCAAGGGGAGCTTGTTACGTTATCTAATTATTGGATTCGTGAAATTGATGAAGCTCCTTCCAGAACCACCGATAGGGTAGGTGGGTTTGGTTCAACTGGACAATAAAATAATGACTATTTTTTGGAGGTATTGATGTGAAGTTAGAAGTGACTATGGAGGAGATGCGAAAGAAGAAAATTTTTATCGGCACTCCGATGTATGGTGGGCAGTGTCATGGTATGTATGCAAAGTCTTGTAATGACCTTTCTGCGATGTGTGCCAACATGGGAATCGAGCTTCGATTCTTTTATTTGTTTAATGAGAGTTTGATTACACGGGCACGGAATTATATTTGTGACGAGTTTATTAGATCAGGATTTTCTCATCTGGTTTTTTTGGATAGTGATATTGGTTTTAACCCGCACGATGTTTTGGCGATGGTAGCACTTGCAGACGAGGATTCCGATAAGGATATTGTCTGTGGTCCGTATCCCAAGAAGTGTATTGCATGGGAACGCATTGCGGCTGCTGTTGAATATGGTATTCCGCCAGATGGCAATCCTGCTTCACTTGAGCAGTATGTTGGAGACTTTGTATTCAACCCTGTTGGTGGCGCACAAAAGATGGCAATTGGCGAACCTGTAGAGGTGCTTGAAGGTGGCACTGGGTTTATGTGTATTCAACGACATGTGTTTGAAAAGTATGCCGAAGAGTATAAAGAAATTGCTAGTTATCTTCCTGATCACAATCGTTCGGAACACTTCGATGGGTCGCGTGAGATCACAGCATTCTTCGATACAATCATTGATCCTCAGTCTAAGCGTTATCTTTCAGAGGACTACATGTTCTGTCAGTGGTCGCGAAAGATTGGCTTCAAGGTTTGGATGTGTCCGTGGATGCAACTACAGCATATCGGTTCTTATGTCTTTGCGGGAAACCTTCCTGCAATCGCACAACTTCCTAACGCATCGCATGGTGGTGTCGTAGATAAGCCTGTTGCGAAGATGGCTGGATCTGGTAAACCGTTTGAAATTAAGGCTCCCCAGATTGAACCTCCACAGCCCGCAATCCCATTTCCAAAGGTGAGTGAAGAGCAACTCGCGACCCGTGCAGAACGTCGTCGCAAGGAAGCCGAAGAGCGTCGTAAAAAAAGAAAGGCGAAGAAAAAGAGTAATTCATAATGTGGAAATATAGTGAACTGGATAATCTGGATGAAGTGAAGGATTATATTGCGAAGACATATTCTTCACACTATGTTGGAAAAGACGAGGATGGAATTCAGATTCAGGATTTGTTGGATTCAATTGGTGTGGCAGAAAAGTTTTGCCAAGGAAATGCGATGAAATACATTGCACGATATGGTAGAAAAAATGGGAAGAACAAAATGGATTTGCTCAAGGCAATCCATTACACGCTTTTGATGATGCATTTTAGTGAAAAAAATAATGGAGAATTTGATAATGAAGATTAGTGAAGACACTCTTTCTATTCTTAGTAATTTTGCTTCCATCCAAAACTCGATTGTTGTGGATAGTGGTTCTGGCTTGAAGACTATTTCTGAAGACCAAACCATCATGGCTCATGCGGTGGTGGATGAAACCTTTCCTAAGAAGTTTGGGCTTTATGACTTGACTGAGTTCTTGAGCGCAACATCTCTTCTAGAAGATAGTCCGGTTTTTGAGTTTGATGATAAGTTTATTTTCGTCGAGTCTTCTGATTCAAATCGAAAGATTCGTCTTGAATATTCTGATCCAATCCTTTTGCAAAGTTGCGTTCCCGGAGGAACAATTTCTCTTCCTGATGACCCAGACTTCAAGTTTATCTTGACGAATGATAACATCAAGACGATTAAGAAGTCTGCTGGTGTTCTCAATCTTCCACATGTTTGTTTTAATATGAAGAACGGTAGCATCGTTGCTTCGGTGGCAGACAAATCCAAAAAGACTCTCAATGGTTTCGATGTGAAAATTGCTGATGTTGAGATTGCTGGAGATTCTGATTTTTACACGACGCTGAATGTCGATACTGTAAAACTTTTTCCGGGTGATTATGTAGTAAGTCTTTATCGTACTGGAGTGTGTCACTTCTTTAATAAGAATCTTGATTTGGAATACTTCATCGCACCACAAATAAACTATTCTGTGGTGTCTGAATAAGGGAATGTATTATGAACGTTCGTGATGATTTTGTTTGGTGTCAGAAGTATCGACCCCAAACGATTGATGATTGCATCCTCCCTAAATCTTTGAAGGATACCTTTAAGGACTTTCTTTCCAATGGGGATATCCCAAACCTGCTGTTTTCGGGTTCCGCTGGAACGGGAAAGACTACTGTAGCAAGAGCGTTATGCCAAGAACTTGGTGTTGATTATATCATCATCAATGGGAGTGAAAGTGGAAACATTGACACTCTTCGCAATGACATTCGCAACTTCGCTTCTGGTGTTTCTTTTACCAACAGCGGAAAGCGAAAGATTGTCATTCTCGACGAGGCTGATTATCTAAACCCGTCTTCAACTCAACCTGCTCTCCGTGGGTTTATTGAAGAGTTTTCTCAGAACTGTGGATTTATTCTTACTTGCAATTTCAAGAATCGAATCATTGAACCGATTCATAGTCGGTGCAGTGTAATTGATTTTCGATTTGGTAAACAAGATAGTCCAAAACTGGCACTTCAATTCCTGAAGAGGACCATTGAGATTCTGGAAAAGGAGAATGTTAAGTATAGTGAGAAGGTTCTTGTTGAACTTATCATGAAGCATTTTCCTGACTTCAGAAGAATTCTGAATGAGCTTCAGCGGTATTCTGTTTCAGGTGAGATTGATGCTGGTATTCTTACAAACATTAGTGACAAGTCTATCAAGGATTTGATGCTACTTCTAAAGGAAAAGAATTGGAAGGATATGAGAAAGTGGGTTGTCCAAAATTTGGATTCTGATCCATCTCGTATTTTCCGTCTTATCTATGATGGATTGTTTGGTTCCGTGAAACCTCAAAGTGTTCCGAAGGCAGTTTTAACCTTGGCTGATTATCAGTATAAGGCTGCTTTTGTGGCTGATGCGGAATTGAATATGGTTGCTTGTTTAACTGAACTGATGGTAGAATTGGAGTATAAGTGATAATGGAAGAATATTATTCGATTGTGAAAAGACCTTCCGGTTTTTTTATTGTAGACTTTGAGCCTGTTGAGGAAGATCTGGAAACCGCTGTTAAAGTGTTCGGTCCTTTTTCTGAGGAAAAGGGTGCTGAGTTTTTTATAGACAAGTTCCTGTCTTCTGGTTATGGTGGAGAGGGTCTTTTATTTTTCAAGACAGATGATGACGAGGATGACGATTAATGGCTAAACTTGGGGATTTTCTAACTGCTATTAACCTTAGCAAGAAAAATTTGATGGAAGATGATCCATTAAGTGAAAATGAGTATCCTCCATTCGTGATAAATCGTTCATTGTCTTATTTTCAGGATACTGTTCTTTATGCAAACGAAATGAACCTTCGACCCCACATCGAAACCCGTCTTCAGAATGACTATTACCTAAATAGTGTTAGGAAAAAGAAACGGTTTTCGAGATGGTTGAAGCCTGATCAGGATGATGACATTGATGTTATCAAGGAGTATTATTCTTGTAGTGAAATGAAGGCACGCGAGGTACTTAGTATCTTGACTGACAATCAACTATCTCTTATTCACCAAAGGTTGCAGAGAGGTGGGATTAAGAATGGAAAGAGATCAAAAATGTGATTCGCAAAATGTTCCAGTTGATTTAGACACGTTAGTTGAAATTGAATTGAATGATGATGAGGATTTTTTGAAAATAAGAGAAACCCTTACTAGAATTGGGATTGCGAGCCGCAAGGACCAAACCCTATTTCAATCATGTCACATTCTACATAAACGTGGAAGATATTATATCGTTCACTTCAAAGAGCTTTTCGCTTTGGATGGCAAAGTTTCTAATTTTAGTGAAAATGATATTGGAAGAAGAAACACAATAGTGAATCTCTTGGCTGAGTGGGGGCTGTTGAGTTTGGTAACTCCACAAAAAAGTGCCGAACCAATAGTCCCTCTTGGACAGATTAAAATTATCGCACACAAAGACAAGAATAATTGGGACTTGGTTGCTAAGTACAATATAGGCAATAAAACAAAATAAGGAGTTCGTCTTGGAACTTTTAGAAGCTAGTCTTAATAGAATTTATCAAAAAACGAAGAACCATGCTGTTGGTGCGGTCACTGCTTTTCGGGGTGACAAAACCAAGGCAGAAAATAAGTCAAATAACAAAAAGGTTCTCGCGTATTTAATGAATGCTGGCTACTCGGTCATTAAGGTGAAGGGTAGTTATTGGGAAAACTTTCAAAAGCCAACCCAGAGAGAGGTAGGCGAAGAATCCTTTTTCGTCGCAAACTACAAGATCGACGGCGATGATGGTGGTCAGCTTGAACGTGATTTGATTAAGCTGGGTCGCCTTTATGATCAAGACAGTATATTGAGTGTTCCGTTTGAAAAGAAGGGATACCTTTACGGAACATCAAAACGAGACGACGCTTTTCCTGATTATAGTCAAAAGGTAGTTGTTGGTAAACCTGTCTTTGGTGATGCCAAGGGTGAATTCTTCTCTCGCGTAAAGGGGAGAAAGTTTGCTTTTGAATCATACGAAGAGGTTTCAAAGCCCATGACATATAACGGAAAGTGGGCTATTTCGCTTTACGCGAAAGAAATTCGAGAAGAGTTGAAAAAACTTGAAGATTAGGGTTGACAGATAAGGATTCCGTGCTTATCTTTAGGGTTGAACAAATGCCAAATTGGGTTTGTTTAATTTAAATATAACTTGCTTAATTAAGGAGAACATAGAATGACTAGACTAGTACCAACTAATATTTTTAACGAACTTAGGAACGATCCGTTTCTTGTAGGGTTTGATCAAATTTTTGATCGGATTGTTTCGACAGGCGCAGCGACAGCGCAATCTCCATCGTACCCGCCTTACAATATTGTAAGGAATGATAATTCCGATAGCTTTGCTATTGAGATTGCCCTTGCTGGATTTACAGAAAGCGAAATTAAGGTTGCGGTGAAGGAAGATGTTCTTACCGTCGAATCCGAGAAGGATCATAGTGCCGATTCTGCTGTGTATGTTCATCAAGGAATTGCAGCACGAAATTTCAAACGTGCGTGGACACTTAGTCCCACAGTTAAGGTTATTGGAGCCGAGTTTACGAATGGTCTTCTCGTAATTTCGTTGAAGAACGAGATCCCCGAAGAGGCAAAGCCCATCACGATTAAAATCAATAATGGGAACTGATGATGATTTTGTGGAAGGTCCACATGTATTGAACGGGTAGAACGTCCGTTCATTGGGGGGAGCTTTTGCTCCCCCCTTTTTTATGCTAGGAGATATTTTATGTTTATTTTTAATAAGCCCGTTAGGGAAGTTGATCGTGTTTTTATTCACTGCTCTGCGTCAAGTTTAAAAGCGCATGACGATGTTGGAGTGATTCGTGGCTGGCACCTCAATAATGGTTGGAGTGACATTGGTTATACCTATTACATCACTTTTGACGGAACGGTTCATCGAGGAAGGGATGTTGAAATTACTCCAGCAGCACAGAGAGGTCACAATACAGGAACGATTGCAATTTGTCTTTCGGGTCTTGCGGTAGACGACTTTACTCAAGAACAGTTTGAGTCGTTAAAAGATTTGTGTGAACAAATTGATGATAAAATTGCTGATGTAACTTTCCACGGTCATTGTGAAGTTTCTGATAAGGAATGCCCTGTCTTTGATTACAATGAAATTCTAAATCTAACTGATTTGGGGGTGATGCAGAGGACATCTTCTTTGTATGCTTATGCTGATGAAGTTGTTAAACTCAATGCTGGAATTGTTGAATCCAAAAAAGAATTTATTAAATTGTTTGAGGAATTGATGGGTATCGAAGAAGGTGTGAATGATTTAATTGTTCGCACTCGTAAATTGGGAGATGAAATCGAAAAATTATAGGATTATATTATGGCATTTTATACAAACGTAAGAGCTGTTGGAAATCATATTTTCCTTCGTGGCGTGGATGATCTAGGAGAACGATTCTCTAAGAAGGTTCGATACAGTCCAACACTATTTACTCCTTCAAAGGAAATTACGGAGTACACTACCATTGATGGTATACCCGTTTCACCTATAAACTTTGATACTATGGCTGAAGCTCGAAATTTTATTGAAGGATACAAAGACGTATCTAACTTTTCTTATTACGGCTATGATCGGTTTGATACTACTTTCGTTGGCGACACATATCCTGAAAAGATTGAATACGATTTCAAAAAGATTATGATTGCTAATATTGATATTGAGGTCGAGTCGGATGATGGGTTCCCTTTCCCAGAATCCGCAGCAAAACCTGTTATTTCAATTTCAGTTAAGTTCAATGATGCGTTTTATGTATTCGGATTTGGGGAACCTGAAGGGTGTCCAATCAAAGAAACTCTCTCGGCTAGAGACATTATCTATGTTTCCTGTCATGACGAGCGTGATCTTTTGGAAAGTTTCCTTCATACTTGGAATGAGTATTCTCCTGATATTATCACTGGGTGGAACGTAAATGGTTTTGATATTCCATATCTTTACAATCGTCTCACTCGGTTGTGGGATGAGAAGAAGGCGCGAATGCTTTCTCCTTGGAAATATTCTACCACCAGAACATTCAGGGGTGTTTATGGTAAAGACCAAACTAATATCTTCTTGACTGGGGTTTGTGTTCTTGATTACCTTGAGCTTTATAAAAAGTTTACATATGTTAATCGAGAGAGTTATCGTTTAGACTATATTGCGAACGTTGAGTTGGGAGAGAAAAAACTTTCTTATTCCGAGTTTGGCAGCTTGCATACATTATATAAGAAGGATTATCATAAGTTTATTGAATATAATGTGAAGGATGTTGAGCTTGTTGCTCGTTTAGAGGATAAGATGAAGCTGATTGAATTGGCAGTTGCTTTGTCCTATTCTGCAAAAGTCAATTATGATGATGTGTTCTCTCAAGTGAGAATGTGGGAGAATCTTTGTTATCATCATCTCAATAAAACCAAAAGGGTGTTCCCTTCGCGAAAAGATTCAACAAAGACTGTTCAGTTTGAGGGTGCCTATGTTAAGGAGCCTCAAGTTGGAGCCCATAACTGGGTGGTGTCTTTTGATCTAAATTCACTTTACCCTCATTTGATGATGCAATATAATCTTAGCCCAGAGAAATTGGTTCCAGAGGATATGGCAAATGATGATCTTGTCGCTTCATTGAAACGTGGTCCTTGGGACACCATTAGCAGTTATGATAAAATTATTGAAAAGGAGTTCGACACTTCACTTTTAAAGCGGGATGATCTTACGGTGACTCCAAACATTATGTTTTTTAAGCGAGACTCTCGTGGGTTTCTTCCTGAGATTCTAGAGGATCTATATAATAGTAGATCAACATCAAAGAGGAAGATGATCGAATGTCAGAAGTTGGCAGAAAATTCAACTGGAAAGGAAAAGCAATATTATCTGAATTTGATTTCTGAGCATAATAACGATCAGCTTGCCCGTAAGGTTCAGTTGAATAGTGCGTATGGTGCCTTGGGAAATCAATACTTTAGATTCTATGATCTTCGTATCGCGGAAGCTGTGACCAAAGCCGGTCAGCTTTCAATTCGTTGGATAGAGAGTAAAATTAATAAATATTTGAATACTCTCTTGGGGACGACCGATGAAGATTTTGTGGTGGCTTCTGATACCGACAGCATATATCTTACTCTTGATTCACTTGTTAGTTTGGCTTTTGGAGCTGGAGTTGGAGAAGTTAAAACAGAAAAGGTGGTGGATTTTCTTGACAAGGTTTGTTCGGAAAAGCTAGAGCCTTATATTGATGAGTGCTATGATGAGCTTGCCGATTATATGAATGCATATGATCAGAAGATGGTGATGAAACGAGAAGCCATTGCATCCAAGGGTTTGTGGACAGCCAAGAAACGATATGTTCTTAGTGTCTATAATAACGAGGGGGTAAGTTATAGTGAACCCAAATTAAAGGTTATGGGTCTTGAGGCAGTCAAGTCTTCTACTCCAGAAGTTTGTAGGCAGAAGATTAAGGATGCTTTGGATATCATCATGAACGGTAAAGAGGAGGATGCCCAAAGGTTTATTGAGTCATTCAAGTCTGAGTTTTATTCACTTCCAGTTGAGGACATTGCCTTTCCGCGTGGAGTGAATGGTATCAATAAGTATGAAGATAATGACGCATACATAAAGGGTACTCCGATTCATGTGAAGGGGTCTATTATTTACAATCGGCTAATTAAAAGTCATGATTTGAATTTGGCGTATCAGCTTATTGGAAATGGTGATAAAATTAAGTTTTTGTATCTGAAAAAACCCAATCCTTGCGGCGAGTCTGTGATTTCAATTCAGAATAATTTGCCCAACGAGTTTGGTTTGCAGCAATATGTCGATTATGATATACAATTTGTCAAGGCATTTCTTGACCCAGTTAAAGTGTTGTTGGATTGCATAGGATGGAAATCTGAAAAATCTAATACACTAGAGAGGTTTTTTAAATGAATATGGAAAATGTAAATGATGAAAATCAAGATGCTTTGGAGTTAACTAACAATGCGACAACAGATGTTCTCGGTGCTTTGTTTGGTGGAGATGGTGATGGATTGGACAAGGCTGGCGTATACATGTTGATGGATGATATTAAGAACGATTCGGTTCGACCAGTGATTGAGTGGATACTGAGAAATAACCTTTCCCCATCTCAGCCAGAAAATCTTACACTCATTGTAAATTCGGGTGGTGGTAGTGTCACAGATGCATTCGCGCTTATTGATACTATGCGAGGTTCTGGTATTCCTGTTCATACAATTGGTTTGGGTGAGGTGTCTAGTGCAGCTTTGATGATCTTTATGGCAGGAGCAACGGGTCATCGAACATTGACTCCAAACACTGCCATTCTATCTCATCAATACTCATGGGGTAAATGGGGTAAGGAGCATGAGCTTTTGACTGCAAAGAAAGCATTTGATCTGACTGCAAAAATGATTCTTACTCATTATAAGAAATGTACGGGAATGACCGAAAAGAAGATTAGGGAGGTATTGCTTCCAGCTCATGATGTTTGGCTTGGTGCTTCAGAAGCAAAGAAGTTTGGTATTTGTGATCAGGTTAAGGATCTTTACTGATGTACACAATTATTACGAAAGATAATTGTAAGTGGTGTGTTCTGGCAAAGAAGGAATTCAAAAAGAGGAATCTCTCATACAATGAGAGAAATATCCCAGAGGATCTTTCTAAAGAAGAATTTCAACATATAACTGAACAACATAATGCAAAGTTAACCGTCCCTAAAATTTTTAGGGACTCTGTTTTGATTGGTGGTTATGAAGATCTTATTGAACACTTTGAAAATGAACAAGGTGGTTTTGGAGAAGGTGGATTATGAGCGGAACATTTGATTTTCTTGGTGATTTGAGTAAGGTGAATCCCTTTGTTGATCAGTATGCAGATGTAACATCATATACTGATACGGGTTCTTATATTTTGAATGGTCTTATTTCGGGTTCGATTTACAAAGGTCTTCCGGGGAATAAGATTACTGCCCTTGCTGGTGAGTCTGCAACGGGCAAGACATTCTTTTTGATGGGAATGATTCGCCAATTTCTTAATGATCACAAAGACGGTGGAGTTATTTTCTTTGAAAGTGAATCTGCCATTACGCATGATATGTTTGATGAACGTGGCATTGATAGCCAGCGAGTAACAATGCTTCCGGTGTCTACTGTTGAAGAGTTTCGTACACAGGCAATGAATATTCTGAAGAGAGTTCAGGAGACACCCGAAAGTAGTCGTCACCCTCTTCTATTTTGCTTGGATAGTCTGGGTCAGTTGTCAACAAGCAAGGAAGTTGCTGATGTTGAGTCTGGTTCTGAAAAGAGAGACATGACTCGCGCTCCTATGATTAAGGGTGCGTTTCGTGTGTTGACGATTCAGTTAGGTAAGCTGGGAATCCCAATGGTTGTCACTAATCATACATACGACAGCATCGGGAGTCTGTATCCAACAAAGGAACTTGCTGGTGGTAGTGGCTTGAAGTATTCTGCTGATAATATTATATTTCTTACTAAGCGAAAGGAAAAGGTTGGGACAGATGTTGTTGGTAATGTTATTCATTGTAGAAACTACAAGTCTCGTTTAACGGTAGAGAACAAGATGGTTGATGTTCTTCTTCGTTATGATACAGGACTGGATAGGTATTATGGTTTAATTGAACTTGCTGTGGCTCATGAAATTTTCAAGAAGGTTTCTAATAAGATTGAGTTGCCGGATGGAAACAAACACTATGCAAGCCACATTATAAAAAACGCAGAGAAGATTTTTACAAAAGATATTTTAGATAAGATTGATAAGGCATGTGGGGTCGAGTTTAAATATGGAACCACGCAGGCTACAATGAGTGAAGATATTGAGGAGGTGAGTGATGTGGGAGACGAGTGAAAATAATATTAAGGACTACTATCGTTTAGTTTCCAATCCAGAAAATAATAGTGAGGGTGCGGTTGAATTGACAACGGGTCCATTTTCGGGATTGGTGTATAAGTATGGCGATTTTCGCTTTGGTAAGCCCAGTGAGCTTGATGAGAATTTGAAGGTGGAGTATCAGTTTGAGGTTCTTCATATCCCAGAGGAAATTCGAGATGTGGACTACCCCGAAGATATGAAGGATAGTTTTGATCAATTGCTCTTAAATGTTTTGGTAGATATGGTCCAAGACGAAGCGGATAAGGAAGTGAGAAATCGACATGGCAACACGGAAGACGGAATTGATAATACTGACGAGTCTCATGAAGGACCAGTCCTTCATGAAAAGCGCAGTTCCGTTTCTGAAGAGTGAGTATTTTCATGATAATGCGGATCGGATTATTTTCGATGCTATTGTTAAGTATGTCAACAAGTATAATACCAATCCTTCCGTAGAATCTTTGCGTGTAGAGATCGACGACGCCAATGTCGGAGGCGGAAACGGGCAAGATTATGAATCTGTTATTGAAACTATTGATGAGATTGAGAAGTCTGATCCTAATAACGAAGAGCAGTGGTTGATTGATACGACCGAAAAGTTTTGTCAAGACAAGGCAATCTATAATTCAATCATGGAGTCTATTCAGATTCTTGATGGAAATACTAAAAAGGACAAAGGTGCTATTCCAACTCTTTTGACAGAGGCTCTTTCCGTTTCGTTTGACTCTCATATTGGTCATGACTACATTGAGGATTCTGCTGAACGATTTGCCTTTTATAACAGAAAGGAAGAACACATTCCCTTTGATATTTCTCTTTTTAACGAGATTACTGAAGGCGGGTTGATTAAAAAGACGTTAAACGTTTTGATGGCATCTCCGGGTGCTGGTAAAACTTTGGCAATGTGTCATATGGCTGCAAGTGCAATGTCCAGTGGATACAATGTTTTGTACATTACTCTTGAAATGGCAGAAGAAAAAATCTCTGAAAGAATAGATGCGAACCTGATGAATGTTTCGATGTCAGACTTAAAGGGTCTTGCCAAATCAATTTATGACAACAAGATCAGTGATCTGCGACAAAAGACTACGGGCAAACTTATTGTAAAGGAATATCCAACAGTTCAAGCTGGAGCAGGTCATTTTCGGCATCTTGCAAAAGAACTTGCCATGAAGAAAAATTTTGTTCCTGATCTTGTTTTCATTGACTACATCAATCTTTGTCAGTCGATGGTTTACAGAGGAGCAAACGTAAATAGTTATGAGAAAATTAAAAGTATCGCAGAAGAGCTTCGTGGACTGGCTGTTGAACTCGCTGTTCCCATTGTTACTGCGACTCAGATTAATCGTTCTGGATCATCTAGTAGTGATGTTTCGATGGAAGATGTTGCAGAGAGTTTTGGACTTCCTGCGACGGCTGATCTTTTTCTGGCGTTGATTCGTACAGATGAATTGGATGAGATGAACCAGATTATGATTAAGCAATTAAAAAATCGGTATTCTGATATGACTTCTAAACGCAGGTTTGTGATTGGAGTTGATCGTAATAAAATGCGATTGTTTGATTGTGAAGATGATGCTCAGAGTGATCTTATGCAGGATAGCAGCTTGTCTTCTAATAAGAATAACTCAACTGCCCCCAAGGGTGTGAGCAAGTTTTCGGATTTCATTGTGGACTAAATACATATGTCAGTTGTGATAAACATAAAAAGGAGAATGAATTATGACTACGGAATTTATGGTTAGTATTGTGGATATTCTCGTTCATATTGTTGGAGTTGCTGCGGTTGTTGCGACGTTGACGCCGAACGAGAGTGATAACAAAGCGGTTGATTTTATTTTAAATCTGATCAACATGCTTGGTGGCAATTTAGGTCGGGCGTCGAACGACCCTGATGCCTAATTGTTTGGGAAGTGTTTACATTAACCCAGAGTTTAGGTTATATGACCCAAATTCTGGGTTTTTGTATTTTGTTATGGAAAAAGAAAAGATACTGGAGACGCTTGCAGATCAGGATGGCGCAGGAAACCCTTGCCTCTTATAAATAATATTGTATTGTTTTAAGGGGATTATCTGTGGAAATTACTCAATCAACTCAACCACTATCTGGTACTACTGGATTAAAGATCGAAAAATATGCACCATCTGTTGCAGATATGTTTGCTGCTGGAAAATTTAAGGTTAGTTCCACGAAGATGGTTGGATCAAAAGACAAAAAAGCATTAGATAAGTTTTTGAAATTAGTAAATTCTGGACAAAATAGAGAAGCCGTGAATTTGACCTTTTTGGGTGATGATGGAAAGGTATATACATTCGGTCAAATACGCAAACCAAAAGTTACTGCAAATATGGGGGACACTGCCGAGGGTGTGTTTGCTGCTGCGATTTTTTGTCGATTCACAAATAGAAATACAGATGTTAAGGTGACTGATGTATTTAAAGTTTTGAATGGTATAAGAAAAACCGAAACAGTAAAAGGTGGTGCCAAAGTTGAGAAAAATGTAAAAGCCGATAATGAAGGTATTTCATTAAAGGATGATGTAAAGTTATACATATCTTTGGCAAAGGCTAATTTAAATTTTTTGATTGATAAAAAAAGCAAAGCAGCACTAAATGGTTATGCACAATCTTCGGTAGCATATGCAAATAATATAAATGTAAAAAAATGGGCAAAGATCATATATGAAAATAGAAGATATGACCAAATAGAAATAATATCAGATGGTGTTGGTAGTTTGCCCGGAATGGGACAGACCACCACCAAGGTTGATACTTTTGTTACTATTACAGATGATAAAGGTAAACCGCAGGACGTTGATATTAAGGTGTCCTTAAAGGTTGATGACGTTAAACAGTTTGGTCAAAAGGGTGGTGTTAATTTTGACCGCCAAAAAAATGCACAAGGCAAAATGGTTGATGGTTATGTAGAACTTTTTGATAAGTTGTTTGGTATTAATATTAAATCAAAGAAGAATGTGTATAATAGAAAGCTGCATAAAGAAAAAGACACTTCTGGTGCAATTAATTACATATATGATCACGTTGCGAGTGAGTTAACAAGTCGAATGAGAACTAAACGACAAAGAGCTGATGTGTTTAAGAATCTGGGAGACGCCATAGATGATTTTGCTACTCTCGGCGAAGAACATGTAACTCTTGTACAATTGGCTAAAGGTGAAGCGAAAATATATAATTTTCGTGGTTTGAATAATGTTTTAGCTGAGTATGATTTTGATGTTGATTATGTTAAGGGAATAAATAAAACCACTGGTGAACCTCTTCCGAGTGTAATTATCGTGGAAAAAACTTCTCGCGCACAACTGCTTATAGTGAGGGTAAAAAGAGAATCTGTTGGTGGCGGTTACTATCGTAATTTGATAGAAAAGGGGAAATTTATGGGTGATCTAATTGCGGAGTATGCATAATGCAATCATTTAATCAATTTTTGACAGAAGACGCAACCAAGAACTTGCACCTTGAACATCTTGAGGATCTTGTATTCTTTTATGGTATTGATGGTATGCGCTCTGGTATCAACTTCCTTCGTTCTATTCGGGACATGCTTTCCGGCAAGTCTACGAAGAAGGTTGATCTACATGTGAAGTGGGATGGAGCCCCTGCTGTCTTTGCAGGAACCGATCCAGAAGATGGGAAGTTTTTTGTTGGAACCAAAGGTGTGTTTGCCAAGAATGCCAAGCTGGTCAAGTCGAATGCCGATCTAAAGAAGTATGGTTATTCTGGTGGTCTTGCAGATAAGTTAAAGATTGCGCTCAAGGAACTGCCCAAGCTGGGAATCAATGGAGTCATTCAGGGTGACATGATGTTCACCAAGAGTGACCTTTCTGATGAAACGATTGATGGAATTGATTACGTTACATTTCAACCCAATACAATCGTCTATGCAGTAGATACGACATCAGCACTTGCCAAGCAAATTAAAGCAGCAAAGATTGGTGTCGTGTGGCACACAACATATACTGGTGATACTCTTCCTGATATGTCTGCATCTATTGGTGTAAACATTGCGGGCATGAAAAAACCAAAGAGTGTGTGGTATGACGACGCCTACTATCACGATCTTTCGGGTAATGTGTTATTCACCCCCAAGGAAATCAAAGAACTTAATCGCCATCTTTCGCGGGCTGGTAAGGCATTCCGAAAGGTTAAGTCAAAAGATTTAGATTTGTTTATTGATATGCAGAATAAGATTCCTTCGGCTGCGGTGGGGTCTTCCTATAAGACCTATTGCAACACGAAGGTTCGTGCAGGAGAGGCAATTACTAATCCTCGCAAACATGCCGTTGAGTATTATAATTATTTTACTCAGTGGTGGGATACTCATATTGCTGGTCTGAAAATGCAAAAGACAAAGGATATCAAAGAACGAACAAAGCAAGAGCATCTCAAAGTATATCGAAAAGTTAAACCTACGTTGATTGCGTTTGCAGAGTATCAGACACATGTGGTCAATGCAAAGAATGTGATTGTGGAAAAGCTCGGAAGTGGTGCAAATCAGTATAGAACCTTTGTTAAGACCAATACAGGATACCGAGTCACAGGAGACGAGGGTTTTGTTGCAGTGGATCGTGACGGAAAGACAATCAAATTAGTTGATCGTCTTGAGTTTTCACATCAGAATTTCACTGCTATCAAAAACTGGGATTCCTAAATATAATATATTTGGAGAATAAAATGAACGAAGTTTGGTCAATGCAAAGACGCCGAAAGCAAGGGCAGATGATGAAGCGAAAAGCTAACGTCATTGCACGCGCTCGCAAGCGAAAACTTTCTAAGTTTGCTGATGCCAAATCACTAAAGAGACGAGCCCAAAAGGCAGCGAGAGAAATTCTATTCAAGAAGCTGACTTCTGGAAAAACTAAGGGTGAGATTGAATCTAAGCAAATGTTGATTTCAATCGAGAAGAGACTAGAAAAGCACAAGGCAAAGATCAATAAGTTGGCAGTCAAGATACTGCCAAAGATCAAGAAGAAGGAAGCCGAAAGATTTAAGCAGATGAAGTCATCTGCTCCAAAAAGCTGAATAGTATGTTACAGCAGTTAGGCTAAGGGAAACCTGCTATGAAAAGAAAAATTGTATTTGCGTGGGGAAGATTTAATCCTCCCACGACAGGACATAAGGTCGTCATGGACCGCGTTGCAAAAGAAGCAAAGTCGCGAAAAGCGGAGTATGCTATATTTGCATCTAAATCCAATGACCCCAAGAAGAATCCACTCACCTTCCGCACGAAGGTCAAGTTTCTCAAGCAGTCCTTTCCTACACATTCAAATAACATTAATGCTTCTCCGAGTATCAAGACCGTTCTTGATGTTATGAAATTTCTTGATAAGAAGTATCAAGAGGTGTCTCTTGTTGTGGGTTCCGACAGAGCCCAAGAGTTTAAGAGACTGCTTAATCAGTATAATGGAAAAGAATATGATTTTGATAAAATTGAGATCATCTCGGCAGGAGAAAGAGATCCTGATGCCGAAGATGTGACCGGAATGTCTGCATCCAAGATGCGGAAGTTTGCAGTTGATGGTAATTATAAAGAGTTCAAGAAGGGTTCTCCGATGAAGAATCCCAAGGCACTTTATGATGCTATCCGGCGTGGAATGCAGATCACGGAACATATCTATGAATCAATTGAAGACACTCACGTTGTAGGTGATAAGAGTGTGACGGGAAGGCGTTTCAATACACTTCTTCGCTTTGGTTTGGTTCCGATGAAAGACCTTCCAATCACAAAGAGAACATTCAAAGATCTTGAGAAGTCCGGTTCAAATCCAGAGTTGCGAAAACATATTATCGCTGTTGTAGATAAAGTTCTTGAGTATGTTATGGCAGATGATTTGCTCTACAGGAGAATGCTTCTTCTCCTGCATGATGATTTCTTAATGAAAGAAGATCATCGCGATGCTCTTGTTAAAAAATCAGAGAAGAGTGGAATTGCTTATCAGTCTTTGCTTGAGGTATTTTTGAGGGGATTAGCCTCAAGTCCAATTTACGGAGATAAGACAGCACATCAATATGCATTTGATCGGGTCAACTCCTTTGTCTCTGGTGGTAATTCAAGAAGAAGCGTAGACTCTGATATTTGGGAGAGTTTTCAAAAGAAGTCTGATAGGAGATATGGCATGAAGAAGTTTAAAGATTTGGTGCAGGATACTACTCCTGCTGAGTGGGGAACGAAGGAACTGGCAAGTCGTTACAGTAAAGAGGTTCCGGGTCAGCCTGATGATGTTGAAGACATTGAGCCGCTTATTGATTTTCATGAAGTCGCTCCTCCGAGTGCAGGTGCAGAGAGATTCATCAAAGCCAATAAAGCCAAGTTTAAGAAGCAGTATGGTGAAAAGAACGGAGAAAAGGTTCTTTATGCAACTGCATGGAAACTTTTTGGCAATAAGGATTGAATATTTTTTAATGGGATTTATGTATTACTAAATAGTAATATAACTTTAGGGTTTAAGGGAGATACAAAATGTCTACTTGGCATAAACAAATTTCAGATAGTCTTGCTGATGCGGTTTCTGGTGTACTGCAAGAAAAAAAATCTAATGGAACACGTCTTGACCCTGTGGGAAAAGAAGATGGTGACATTGATAACGATGGGGATACAGATTCTTCTGATCAGTATCTTAAAAATCGACGAAAGGCTATCAGTAAAGCTATTCGCAAGCCATCTAAACGAGGGAAGAAATTAGATCTTTCTGGAAAAAAAGAGCAGATTACCATCAATCCCGATGTGAATGAAGATTTTCGAGACGAACGATCCGCGATGCTTGAGAATCTTGAGGCTTCTTTTGATTCGGTATTTTCTTATTCAAACAAAGAGGAAGAATCTTTCCGAAATGATTGGATGAATAAATTTGATTCGCTCGTTTCATCAAAAGAGCCAAGCGCATATCTTGATCCGTTGCAGCGGCGAGTTGCGTACATTGAGGGACTTACTCCCGAACAAGCAGCAAACCGATATCTTTCCCATGCAACTGCGAATGATAAATTTTCTGGTGGGGAAAATAAGGCATCTTCTCGTGGAGGAGATAAGTATGGCAGCGCGCAGCATCAGGCGGTTGGTCACACAGAGCCGGTGCATCAACCAAAGTATAGGAGCAACTATCGAATTAAGTAATTAGTGCTAATTATTATGAATATTTCTTCTTTGAATGAAAAAACTATTGATTCCTATATGATTATGTCGTATAATAATCCTCAGTGTGTAGACCTTGAGGAATTTCATGACGACGTTAAAATACCTAAGTATATCAAAAGATTGATTAATCGGTATTTGAGTTCTGGTGAATTGAAAGAGCGGCTGATTCTAAATCATATTATAATGTTCTATAATGTATTTGAGTTTGAAGCTGCAACTCGAATATTATTTTTCAAAATGGAACCTGATGATTATTCTGTATTAAAAACGTTTTTGACATATTTAAATTTTATGCCAGACATTGTTGTAAATATAAAAGGTAAAGATATCATCGGTTCTGATATACCCACATGTACCGATGTTGTGGATAGGTTGAGGGAGATATGAAATGCTAAAAACATATACAGATCTTATTGAATCTCTTCGTGATTTTGAAGAATCTGAAGCTCCTGCTACAACTGTTGGTTCAGTTGGTGGTGGAATGGTCGGCGAACCTCCGGGTCCAAAAAAGAAGAAGAAAAAAAAGCAAGAGATCTTTGCTGGGACAAATGTGTATGAAGTTTCTTCCGAGGTTTTTGCTAAGTGTAAGGGTGAGAAATCAAGATATGATCGTTATGTAAAACATGTTGGTGGTGATGAATGTGGTCAAAATATTCGCGAATATGGTTTGAAGAATCCAAAAAAAGGTATTATCATTAAGGATTCTACCTATGGCATGATGATGTATCTTAGAAGGGGTAAGCGGTGATGGTTGGTTTTCTTATTTCTGCAATAAAAATTGCCCTGAATGCGATTGTTACTTTTTTTAGTGGAATTGTTGGTGAGTGGATGAGGATTCAGAGTTCTCGAAAACGCGGAAAAGCCGAGGCACAAAATGAGGCACATGAAGAGAATGCAAAGAGGAGAAAAAAAGCAGATGATATTTTACAGAAACCTATCAAGACTGGCAAGAGTCTTACCGATAATATTCGTAAGCGTTCTAAGTCTAAGTCTTCTGGGAAGTAGTTGTAAAACGATTCCAGTGGTCACGCCTCCTGCGTGTCCTGTTTGGTCCGAAGAGGCTATTTCTGAATTAGAATTTCTTTATGTATTACAGGAGCTTGGTGAGATAGACATGGAATCTTTGTATTATCAGTTGGGAGAGAATCAGAGGCATTGCGAGGCTCTGGATGTTTATTTAGAAGGTACATAAAGAAGGTGTAATGTAATGGAAGATGTTTTTCGGCAGGTATCAGTTGGTGTATTAATTTCAGCGATGTGTGGTTTATGGGTATTTGCTGCTACTCGGGCTTCTTCTGAATCGGTAAACGACGTAAGAGAAGAAGTTAAACATCTCGAAAATAAATTTGATGAAGATATTGATCGGATTAGATCCAACACGGATGAAATTAAAGACACCTTTCATCGTGCGATGATTGAGCAGACTGAGTTTCGCGCTCAGGTCCGAGAGAAGCTAGAAATATCAAAAAATAACTAAATCATTTACCCGTGAGAATATATTATGAAGCATGTAGACGTGAAGTACGTTGGGCTATTGTCGTCCAGATTACAACAGTTCAAGAAAAAAACCAATAATCTCTATAATTTCCGTTGTCCGCTTTGTGGAGATTCTGAAAAGAATCGTTATAAAGCTCGTGGATACCTATATCCAAGCAAGGATCGAGACAGTTTTGTGTTTAAGTGTCACAATTGTGGTGATACTAGATCCTTCGGCAATCTAATTAAGCATGTCGATAATATGATGTATAAGAATTATATGCTTGAGGGTTTTGGTAAGAATACGCAACGTGAGGAAAAACGAGAAACGCCTAAGCGAAAGAGGAGGGTGCGTGATGTACGTTTCCTTGAAGATTTGGGGGCAGAAAGAGTTGATCGTATTCCAAGGAATCATGTGGTCCATCGCTTTATCAATGATCGAAGAATTCCCGATTCATCTTTAAACCGATTGTATTACATCCACGATGATAATGCTTTGGAGAAGGTAGATCCTATCTACAAAAATCGAATTCGGGGAAATCAGCCTAGAGTTATTCTTCCATTTATTAATAGGGATGGGGAGCTTGTTGGAATTGCTGCGAGAGCAATTCACAGCTCTACGAAAATGCGTTATCTTGCATTCCGTCTTAATAATAATGCGCCGATGATATTTGGTCTTGATCAAACCAAAAGAAATTCTAGAGATTCTATTTATGTTGTTGAGGGTCCGATTGATTCTTTATTTCTAGACAACGCAATTGCAGTGGGTGGTGCTGATTTTTCCAAACTAGAATCGGAAGTTAGGAAAGATAAGTGTGTTATCGTATTTGATAATGAGCCCAGAAATAAAGAAATTGTTAAAAAAATTAAAAAAATTATTGACGATGATTATCGTGTTTGCATCTGGCCTGAAAACATTAAGGAAAAAGACATTAATGATATGATTCTTGCAGGAACCCCCGCGAGCAAAATCGAAGAAATGATAAATAAAAACACCTATTCTGGTTTGCAGGCATTGGTGGCATTTAACGCATGGAAGAAGGTACTTATATAATGGAACGGTTGACCCCGAGTGAAGTAAGGTTGGTTGATTGCATGGGAAGCGACTTGACAGTCGTTAATGCAGCCAGAGTGAGTTTTAATAAAAATGTAGAGCATTTTTCGAGTGGAGATGAAAAGCTGATTAAGTTTCTTGCGGAAAATAATCACTGGACTCCGTTTGGACATTGCTCTTTGCAGTTTAGGATAAAGGCTCCCATTTTCGTTGCGAGACAATTGGTTAAGCATCAAGTGGGTTTAACTTGGAACGAAGTATCGCGGAGATATATTCAAACAGAACCAGAACTTTTTAGACCAGAGAGTTGGCGAGCCAATCCTGAGAATAAAAAGCAAGGTTCTTCTGAAACTGAAGAAGTTTTGTGGCTTTTGATTAATGAACTTTCGGTTGATGATGCAGTTGAGAAAATGGGTAAGAAATGTGTGAACCTATATAATCAACTGATTGACGCGGGTGTCTGTGCGGAACAGGCTCGTATGGTTCTTCCTCAAAGTCTTATGACAGAGTGGTATTGGACAGGCTCTCTATATGCATTTGCAAGAGTTTGTAATTTACGATGTGCAAAAGACACTCAAAGAGAGACGAGAGAAATCGCTGACTTAATTAGTTTCAGTATGAAAGAAAGATTCCCGGTATCTTGGAAATATCTGGTAGGAGAAAATTAAAAATGACAACCCCTAAGATGACCGTTCTACAACAATACATTCACTCTTCTCGATATGCTCGATGGCTTCCTGAGAAGAGTCGTCGAGAAACATGGGATGAAACTGTTGACCGATTTGTGAACTTCTTTGATGAACATCTCAAAAATACCACGAAGGGTTCGATTGAAGATGTGAAAGATGATATCCGTCAAGCGATTTTCAACATGGAAGTTATGCCTTCTATGCGATCTATGATGACAGCGGGTACTGCATTGGAACGTGAAAATATTGCAGGATATAATTGTTCCTTTGTTGCTGTTGACTCTCCGCGCGCATTTGATGAATCTCTTTATATTCTTATGAATGGTACGGGTGTTGGATTTTCTGTGGAAACCCAGCATATCGAAAAACTTCCTAACGTTGCCGAAGAATTTCACGAAACAGACAGTACGATTGTTGTTGCCGATAGCAAGTTGGGTTGGGCAAAGGCTCTAAAAGAACTTGTTGCAATGCTTTACACAGGACAAATTCCAAACATTGACACCTCAAATGTTCGTCCCTCTGGCGCACCTTTAAAAGTTTTTGGTGGTCGAGCATCTGGACCAGAACCGTTGGTCAAAACATTTATATCCTTCATCAATACATTCCGACAGGCTTCTGGTAGAAAGCTGACTTCTCTTGAGTGTCATGATCTTATGTGCCATGTGGCATCTTGTGTTGTGGTTGGTGGTGTTCGTCGCGCGGCTTTGATTTCTCTTTCCGATTTGACTGATGAGCGAATGCGACATGCCAAGACGGGTCAGTGGTATACGACAGAACAACATCGTTCGTTTTCAAATAACTCTGCGGTATATAAAGAAAAGCCTGACATTGGTGTGTTTATGGCAGAGTGGCTTTCACTTTATAACTCCAAGAGTGGTGAACGTGGTATTGTCAATCGTCAAGCTCTTAAAGAAAAAGCAGCAGAAAACGGAAGACGAGATATTGATTATGAGTTTGGCGTAAATCCATGTTCTGAAATTATTCTTCGTCCAAATGGATTCTGTAATCTTTCTGAGGTAGTTGTCCGCGAATCAGATACTCTTGCAGATCTTGAACGAAAGGTTGAGATTGCAACGATTATTGGAACTATGCAGTCTACTCTGACCAAGTTTAAGTATCTTCGTGCAGACTGGAAAAAGAATGCTGAAGAGGAGCGACTGTTGGGTGTCAGCCTAACTGGTATCATGGATAACAAGTTGACTAATGGCAAGAGAAATAATCTCGCCGAGATCCTTACCATTCTCAAGGGAGTTGCGATTGAAACTAATTTGGTATGGTCAAAGGTTTTTGGTATTCCGCAATCAACTGCGATTACGACAGTCAAACCTTCTGGAACGGTTTCCGTCCTAGTTGATTCTGCGAGTGGTATTCATTCAAGGTTTTCGCCATACTATATTCGGACGGTTCGTGCCGACAAAAAAGATCCGGCAAGTCAATTCATGATTGATCGGGGAGTTCCTGTTGAGGATGATATTATTGCTCCAGACCACAATCATGTATTTTCTTTTCCGGTTTCTGCTCCAAAGGACTCTGTTGTCACTACTGATCTTTCTGCCATTGAACAGTTGGAGAGATGGTTGGCTTATAAGCAACATTGGTGTGAACACAATCCATCATGTACAGTAACCGTAAAAGAACATGAATGGGTTGAGGTTGGTGCATGGGTATATGAACACTTCGATGAATTAACTGGTGTTTCGTTTCTGCCCCATACAGATCATATATATAAACAAGCTCCTTTCATGGAGATTGACAAGGGGAAATATGTTGAATTAAACAAAAACATGCCACAGAGTTTGGATTGGACCGAGCTTGGAAAGTATGAGGAATCAGACCAAACAATTGGTTCGCAGACGATGGCATGTACAAGCGGAGAATGTGAGATCATTTAATGTCTATTCCATTTGACGAAGAATACGAAAAAGAGGTTGTCGAAATCAACTTAGAGTGTGCAGAGTGTCGTACCGAATATAGCGTTTTTACAAATACGCACGGTTTTTTGGAACAGGCTCGATATTGCCCGTTCTGCGGCGTCTACAACGTTGATTATGATAGGGTAGAAGAGGAACTAGAATAATGCCTGTTTTGGCGGGTATTGACTATTCTTTAACTTCCCCAGCTATTTGTGTTTACGATACAGAAAAGGGTGACTTTTCTTACCAACGCACAGAAATGTATTTTCGTTCAAATTTGGCTAGATTCGATACATTTAGTGAAGGGAATCTTCACGGAAGTAATCATGGACCTTGGGATTCTGAAATAGATAGATATAACGACATTTCATCATGGGCTGTGAAGGTCTTGACTAAACATCAAGTGACTCAGGTTTATTTGGAGGGATACTCGTTTGGTTCGACAGGTCGTGTTTTCAATATAGCGGAAAATACTGGTATATTGAAATATAAATTATGGGATGCTTTAATTCATTGTGATATTCTTGCTCCTACCACAGTCAAGAAATTTGCAACAGGTTCGGGAAGAGCATCAAAGGTTGATATGTATAATCAATTTGTTGAGGAGAACGGTGAATCTAATTTGAAAGATTCTTTGACGCCTCGCTCGGACAATATAATTAGTCCATTAAATGATGTTGTGGATGCCTATTATATTTTAAAGTGTGGTATATTCAACTAATAAAAAAAATGCAAAAAAATGCATTTTTCTATTGACTTTGAATCTCAGTGGTGTATAATATGGGTCTACTTTAAGAGGAGCTACATATATGAGCGGGGTTAAGACGAGACGAAGCGGTGAAAATGATCATCGCTTTTGGTATGAAGCGGGAACTGATAATAAGTTGACTCGAATCCTTCGCGTAGATAATGGTAAGCGATCTTGGTTTTGGGGCTTCAGAGAAGGTGATTCATACCGTGAGATTCCGAAGGACAAGACGATTCTTCGATAAAGATTTTTAAACCGTTTTGTAGATTGGGTCGGCGTTTCTACAAAACTTTTTTGAAGCCGACAATAAGAGGAAATAAAAATATGGCATTTGCAGCTAATTCTAAGACACGAAAGATTGTTGACTATCTCAGCGAGGGTCGTACCCTTACTGCGGCACAGGCTCGCGCACGCTTTGGCGTGCAGAACTTTAGTGCTACGATGTCAACTATCCGTAAGACTGTTGAGGCTTATGGTAATTGGGAAGTTACCAAGGATGTTGCCGCTAACGGATCTACGAAGTATGGTATTCACCGACTATCGTAGTCTTATATAAATTCAGTCTTCTCTAGTCTAGATTGAATTAAATCGAGGGGGTAGAACGATTAAGTAAGTCCAGAGAGACTCATCGTTCTGCCCCCTCTTTTTTTGCCTATATACTACCATACATGATGAATTGATGAGGAGCATATAATATCATGCCAACAGATAGTTTCGAGTTTCAGATTAATCAGGAATCATCTACACCTATGGGTGGTACGGAGCTGATTTATAATCGAGTTTTAGACCGTATTGATGATGATCTAAAGGATGAATTTCTTATAGTACCGCAACGAGTTCGCGAAGAACATGTTGGGGATTCTCGCAAAAAGATTCTTTGGCTTCATGATCTTGCGGAAGACCCTGAATCTGAACATCTCAAATACGAAGAGAATCGTGATATGTTTGAACGATTCGTTTTTCCTAGTAATTGGGCATTGTGGGAGTTTCATCAGAAGCTCGGCGTCCCTTACGAAAAGTCTGTTGTCATTCCGAATTGCATTAATCCCATTGAGGAACACGAGAAGCCCAAGGACGGAAAGGCACGAATTGTCTATTTCTCCACCCCCCATCGCGGTCTTAATATCCTAGAGTCTGTTGCTCGCGTGATGCAGGATGCTAGAAATGATTTTGAAATTGATGTATATTCCAGCTTCAAGTTATACGGTAGAGATGAGCAAGATGAGCATCCCGAATTTAAGGAACTCTATGAACGTCTTGAAGAGCTGAAGTGTGTTAATTATCACGGGACAGTTTCAAACGATGAGATTCGTAAGGCATTGTTGAAGACACACATCCTCGCATACCCCTCCACATACCTTGAAACTTCGTGTCTTGTTGCAATTGAATCAATGGCAGCAGGATGTATGGCAGTGGTTCCAAACTATGGTGCGTTGCCGGAAACGTGTAAGGACTTTGCTCACATGTATCCGTGGAGTCCTGACATTCAGCAACACGCTGCCACTCACTACCACTATCTGACCAACGCGCTTAACACCTTCTGGACAGATCGTGTTCAGGCATCGTTGACCATGCAGGCTACATACTATAATTATTTCTATAGTATGGATATGTGTGTTGGTAAATGGAATGGTCTTTTGAGGGGATTATTATAATGATTGAGAAGTTGGCAGTATACATTCTTGTAACAGATAATGACAATAAAAATAAAATTGAGCGGTGTCTCTGGTCTATTGATAATCAGCCTACAAGTGTTGAATTTGATGTCGTTGTAAATTGCCAAACCGAAGATTCTGATTTTTATGAATTAGTAAAGAATGCAGTTCCCGAAGAGTATGTTGTATTCAATACGAAGGGTGATGGTTTCTTTGGTAATGGAATCAATTCTTGTTTGAAACATTATGCGGATCATCGTGGTGATTGTGAGTGGTCCCATATTTCGATCATCAAAACCTCCGATTACTTTTATCCAATGTCATTTGATCTGTTGAATGAGATTCATGAGAAGTCTGGTTTTGATTATTTGAGTGGTATGGCTCATCATGTAGACTCCATTCGACCAATTCCCCCACATCGAGAAGATCCAAGAAAAGTTTATCCATATCAACCAAAGCGTTGGTTGTGGTCTTTCATTGATAATCGTCTTCCCGTTTTTCCGTTTCTATTTTGGGATGGTGAGAATATGAATGGAGAAGATTTTCCTCTATGTGCTTCGTCGAAGGCAGTTGAAGTTGGATTGAAAACATTGGAGGGAAATCACGATATTGCGGGATACTTCCTTACTCTTGATGCAATTACTCATCACTTGAACAAAGAGCTTACATTTGTCAGTACAGACTGTAATGAAATATATGTTCAGGATTATACCGAAGAGACTAAGTTTGATTCTGAAAAATATGATGAAGAGAAAGGTTATCCTTTTGATGTTAACGGTTTAGTTTACTCGGAAATGAACGCCGAAGAGTATCAAAAGCTCGCTGGAATTACTCGTCAATTTTTTCCATATGTGACAATGCCGCAAGTTTGGTCGCATAGGGAAAAGTGTGAGTTTGCTGCGAGGAATGAACTTCCATGAAAAATGTTTGTGTTATGCCGTTGGCTTCTCCTTCTGTTTCCATTTCTCATTTGGAAAGGTGTGTCTGGTCTATTGAGGCTCAAGATTCAGTTGAGTTTGATCATGATATTGTGGTCGTCGTGAACTCTCTTGATGATGAATACACTTCCCAAGTCAAAGCTACTTTCAGTGAGTATGATGTATTTGATACAGCATCTAATGGGAAGAGTGGTAAGGGTCATAATGCTCGTTATGATGTATATCGAGATATTTACAAAGACCGTGATTATACTCATGTGATGGGTATCGACGGAGACGATTATTATTATCCGATGGCATTGGATTGTGTCAAGAAAATACATGATGAATCCAATTTCGATTATCTCAGTGGCACCTGTCCATTCGTTGATACTGTACGCCGAAATCCTCCAGCCGATCTGGACCCAAGAATTAATTTTCAAATAGCTGATGGAATATACATTCATTCTTTTTTTGATCAGCGATTCGGATTACCCTCAAAAATTCTTTGGGACGGGCAAACATGCCCCGGTGGAGAGCCTCCTCTTTGTCTGTCTAATAAAGCAGTAGAATGTGAACTGCGTTATTTGGATGATATTGGATTGGCTGATGACTATCCATTTTTATGTCAGGGTGTTGCTGCTCATCTTAGAGATGAGATGAAATTTGTGGGCACAGATTGTAATGATATATATGTGTATGATTGTTTAGATGATCAGTCGTCGTCGCGACAAGAACATTCTCTGGACCCGAACAAAGGGTGGCCCTTTGACGTTGACGGGTTTTTGGAGAAGGAAATACAAAAAGAAATCTATCAGATTTTGTCTGGTGTGAAAATTTCTGATTTGCCTTTTGTTTCACTTCCACAGATTTGGGATGGTCAGAAAAAGGGTGAATATGTTTTGGAGAATATGATATGAAGTTGTTGGTAAAGTTTCCGACTCGCGGAAGACATGACACATTTTTTAATGTGTTGGATCAGTTTGTTAATTCACAGTCTGGGGACCATGATTGTCATTATCTAATTTCGTGTGACAATGATGACGAGACTATGAATACTCCCGAAACAATTAAGCGCCTTGAATCATATGACAATCTTTCGTATTTTTTCGATGAACGTGCTGGAAAGATTGGTTCTGTAAATCGGGATATTGAAAAGGTTTCTTCGGATTACGATATTCTAATGCAGCCTTCTGATGACTGGGAAGTCTTACAGAAAGGTTGGGATGACGTAATCGTTCAGGAACTTGATGTTTGTTATGATGACGGAGATGGGGTGCTTTGGTTTTATGATGGATACAACAATAGGACCGATACAATGTGTATCATGGGAAAGCCCTATTATGAACGATTCAACTACATCTATTATCCAGAATACATTACCTTTTGGTGCGACAATGAGTTTACAGAAGTTGCTGATCGTCTTGATAAATTAGCATTTATCCCTGAACCAATATTCAAGCATCAGCACCCAGACTGGACACACTCAAATGGATATGATGGGGCAAAGAGTGGGTATGATCAGTTATACATAGATAATGATAATGATGAGGATCGTATTCATGATGAGAAGTTGTTCTACGAACGCAAGGCAAACAACTTTGGGTTAGGGGTTTGATTGTGGTTGATCTTATATCTGAAGTTGGAATTGTGAATTGGGTTAAGAATCAGAAAGATTGTATTGTTCACACCAGAGATTTTAGTAATATTAATGATATTGATTTTCATGAATTAACTGGAACTGTTTTTGTGTGCTTAACTGGTTATCAGAATATTTTGAACTTCTTTTTTAGCGAATGTGTCAATAAAATAAATGTTCCGTTCGTATTAATTATTATCGAGTCTGATGAATATTTTTTGGATTTTGGGGTTTTGCAAAACCCAAATCTCAGGCACATTTTTGCATGGAATATCCCTGAAGGGGGTCATGATAAAATTTCAGCAATTCCTATCGGTTTAAATCATTATGGGCAAAAAAATTCTTTGAGTAATTATCTTTTAGATCATAAAATTGATTTTCATAATAGAGATCACTGGGTTGGTGTTAATTTTTTGGACCACACCCCCACCAGATCAAATTTATATAATAATTCTAATAATGAATGGAGTTCCTTTTGTCATAATTTTCCATATACTGCCCCATTAAATGAGTATTGGAAAACTTCAAATGTCGATGGAAAAATAAAAATTTCTGAAACATCACCCTTTGTTTACGATGAAATGATTAACTGTAAATATATCATGTCTCCTCCCGGTGCCGGGGTAGATTGTCACAGGACTTGGGAGGCATTATATCTCGATTGTATTCCAATTGTAGAAAAATCCCCTATATCGGAATTGTATCAAGATTTGCCCATTTTGGCTGTAAAGGATTGGGATGATTTGAATTTTGAGTATTTACAATTAGAATATGAAAAAATTTCAAAGCGAAAGATTCAAAATGATTATGATATGAATAAGATTAAATTGTCTTATTGGACTCATAAAATGGGCTATTTTTTGGAGAGTTGTTGATGAAAGTTTTAGTGACAGGATGTGCTGGTCTATTGGGAGGTCATTTTTCAAAATATCTTTTAGACAATGGTATTGGTGTTGTTGGTATAGATAATTTGTCTGGAGGATACCGATCTTTTGTAGATCCAAGACTCCATTTCTATGAAATTGATTTGTGTGATCGGGATTCCTTAGAGGAGATATTTTTGAATGAAAACATTGATTATGTTTTTCATTTTGCTGCATATGCAGCAGAAGGTCTTTCTCATTGGATTCGCAATTTCAACTACACTAATAATGTTTTGTGTTCTGTGAATGTGATAAACCTGTGCGTGAAGTATCAGGTTAAAAAGATAATCTTCACATCTTCTATGGCAGTTTATGGTGGTCAAAATCCACCATTCACGGAAGACATGAAACCGGAACCGGAAGATCCGTATGGAATTGCAAAGTTTGCCGTTGAACATGATTTGAAGTCTGCATTTGATCATTTTGGACTTAGGTATTCTATCGTAAGACCACACAATGTAATTGGAGTGAAGCAAAATATCTGGGACAGATACCGAAACGTAATAGGTATTTGGATTAGAAAACTGCTTGCGGGGGAAGACATTACGGTTTTCGGTGATGGTTTGCAAGAGAGATCATTCTCAGACATTCGATATTACATGAAGCCTTTTTATGATTTGATGTTTTATCATGATTCTGAAATATTCAATATTGGTGCAGATGAAAAAATTACAATTTTGGATGCAGCAAAAATGATTCAGAGAATTGGGCGTGACTATGGATACGATTCAAAAATTGTCCATCATGAACCTAGAAATGAAGTTAAGTTTGCATATTCTGATCAAACAAAAGCAAAAAATCTTTTATCGTTTAGAGATGAAACGGATTTAGAATCTACATTTAGAGAAATGTTTATTTGGGCTATGGATCAGCCTGAGAGAGAAGTTAAAAATGTTGATTATGAATTAGAAACAAAAATGTATTCTTTTTGGAGAAAGTGATACTAAGGAGCTTCTTTGAATATGAAAAGAATTCTGGTTAATTATGCAACAGAAGATTATAAAAAAACACAACACATAAATTCTGAGTCTGCTTTAGAGACAGGTAATTTTGATGATGTTTTTGAATACGATCCTAGTCTTATAGACGAAACTTTTTTACAAGAGTATCATAATATATTGAGTAGTAAACGTGGTGCTGGTTATTGGTTGTGGAAACCTTATATAATTTTAGATGCTCTTGAAGAGGTCGAATGTGGTGATGTTGTTGTATATGCGGATAGTGCTTCCGTTTTTATAAATTCATTTGATCCTATTTTTGATAAGTGTGTCAATGAAAGCAGAGGAATAGTTGGATTTCAACTTGAAGATTTTCATAAAAATTCCAGATGGACTAAGGGTGATTGCTTTTACAACTTGAACGTGAATAAATATGCAGACCTTCCTCAAGTAATGGCTAGTTTTATTGCGATTTGTAAAAATGACTTTTCGCTTGATTTTATAAATCAGTGGTTAAGTGCGTGTTGTGTTGAGTCTTCGATTACGGATTCGGAAAATGTCTATCAAGAAAACTTTTCTGACTTTGAAGATCATAGACACGATCAGTCAATCTTTAGTTTATTATGCAGAAAGTATGACGCATATATATACTCAGATATTACTCAATGGGGATTTAAGTCTGGAGTGATATTAGAAAATGAGCAGTTGATATATCACCATAGGAGTAAATTGTTATGAATATGTCTGGAGTTATTGATATTAATCGCAAGACATTAGAATCTGTAGAATCCTTTATAACTGATGAAGATTATCACGCCAGTTCTGATAATTATGGATTGCCTCCACAGGTTAGGAATTTAATTGATTTGTCTATAGATCGTGAGATTACTTATGTTGATTTGATGTTGTATTTGCAGACATATTTTGAAACCAAAGAAATTAATTATGTAGAGGTAGGGGTTTCTGTTTTGAAAACATTCTATCAAGTTTCTAATTTTTTGAACCACTCAAATCTGTATGCCTTTGATATTAACAAAATTAATCCAACAATAGAATCTAAATTTACTAAAGTAAAATCCTCAGACCAAATAAATCAATATGAACACAACACAAATAAGATTACGCATTTTAGAGGAGATGTATACAATGATGATGATTTTGATAAATTTAAAAACCATATAAATTCTAAGGTGAATGTAATTTTTTCTGATGCGTGCCATAGTAAAGCTGGTTTAGAATCAGAGTATGAGTATTTTATAAAGGATGTTTTGGCTGATGAGTTTATCTTATACTATGATGATCTCGACCATTCTGAAATGAGGGAAGTCTTTTTTGATGTGGCATCTGAGCTTGAATTAAAAAATCCTAATGTTAATGCAGCACTTTTGCGGGCAAATGGTTGGCTGGGGCAGCATGAGTTTGCTCATTTGAATGGTATCATTACAACATTAGATATTGAATCAATACTTAGTGATAATAATATTTATATTCCCATAGAATATAGGTGAGGAACTATAATGAATATTGTTCTATCTGTAAATGATGATCCTACTTATTTCTCTTTCTTAGAGAAGGCTGCTTCTTTTTATATAGAGTTGGGGCATAAGGTCTATGTTTCGTATGTGACAGACAAAGATACGCATCCTTGGAGCCATTTGAATATAGAAAAAGTAGAGATTTTTCCACTTCTTGATGGATTTGCTTCTGGAATTCAGGCTAAATTAGGAAGAAGTTTTTTGGTTTCTCAGTTAGATGATGAAGAATCTCTTTTTACACTTATGGATATTGACCAATTTCTTATTAATTTTGATTGGTTAAATTCCTGCATTAAAGAAGATTATTTAATTGACAATGATCTTATAGCCATTGGAGCAAATGGATACATTGGAAGACCATATGGTATTGATGGGAAATTTCCAATGTATTTTACTACAGCATATTCTCAAGGATTTAGGAAATTGTTTGGAATTAATAAAGGAATGTCCTTTGATGATTTTATTAATAAATTTTCTAATATTAATAATCCCCGAGACGGTAAAGAAAGTACCAAACATATATTTGATGAGTTTTCAGATGAATCATTATTTGCTTGGTTAATTCGAGAAAATAAAATTAAATGTAAGCATATAGATCATCCAGATTTTGTTCTTCAGCGCAGCCTGCGAAGAATAGATCGTACCGCAAGTATTATGGTTCAGATGGGAATTCCAAATTTTAATTATGATTTTTGGTTTCAGAAAAAATTAACTCCCGAACAAAAACAAATGATCCTTGATGGGTTTTTTATAGATGTATTTCCGGCTCGTCCTTATGAAGATCATAAGTATATTATAGATGACATTGTAAAGACTATTATAGAAAAGGAAAAGTCGTTGTGAAATTTTTTAGATTTAATGATCTATCCAAATTGGATAATAACAAGAATATTTTTTTCAGAAAATATGAATTTGTTTTATCTTTATTTGAGCAGGCAAAATATCGTGATGACCCATTTATTTTAATCTCTGGTAACAGTGATTATCCGGTTACTGATGAATTATTGTCAATGGCTCCACCTAGCCTTAAAAAATGGTTTTGTCAAGTTGTTCAGGTAGATAGCCCATTGGTTGTTCCTGTTCCTTTTGGATTAGAGAATACAGAAGAATGTGCTGTAGAAATGCAGGGTTCTGTTCCGGGCCCGTGGAGGACGTTAAAGAAAGAAACTTTGGAAACTCCCCCCCAAAGAGATCCTACAAAAGAAGTATATGCCAATTTCAATTTTGGTAATTATTTCGGTCGGAATCGTGTTGCACAAATTTGCCAAAATCTCCCTCATATAACTTGTCATATTTACAACAAACCACAAGATCATGCTCCCTTATCTTTTTACGATTATGCTTTGAATATTTTGGACCATAAGATGGTGGTGTGTCCTAGAGGAAATGCTCCCGCTGATACTCATAGACTTTGGGAGGTTATTCGGTTTGGTCGGGTTCCGATTGTTAAGAGCAAGTTTCCTTTGGAATCTTTTTTGGAGGCACCGATCATTGCTCTGTCTGATTGGAATCAATTATCTGATTTAGATTTTTTGAATTCGGAATATGAAAGAGTTAAAAATAACCCAAAAGATTTGGCATATTCTATATATTGGGAGAATTTGATAACGGGTTGGGCTAATAAGATATTATGACTTCTGGATTTGTGATAACGTACTACCATGATGAAAACCATCGACCTACTGGAAGGCGTATGCTGGAAAGGTTGGTGCGTTCTATAAGAAATTCTATCACTTCGGATTATAAGATTTTTGTTATCGACAATTCGTCTACCTTAGACTTTGAATTTGTGGATGGTGTATCTGATGATATGATTTATTATAAAATAACTGATCAAAAAATTGGTGGTTTGACATACGCATGGAATGTTGGCGTTAATTATGCATTTGATTATGGGTGTGATGTTATTTGTAATCTAAATGATGATTTGGTAGTGGATGATGGGATTAATTCATTTGTAGATGTTATTAGGAATTCTGATTGTAAACCTGATGGTTTGTATGGTCCGGTTTCAAATAAACATGGTGTGCCCGGATGTACACCCCAAATTAGAAATGATCGTGGAAGTGATGTGATCGAAGTGACTAATTATGTTTGGGGCAACCATTCAGGATTTCCTTTAAATGGTTTTTTTCTGGGATTTCATTCTGAATTTATAAAAAAGTATAGAGATCGTCATTGGCTTTTTTCTACAAGAGAATATGAAATGTGGGGTGGTCAAGAAGAATATATGTTTTATCATAACACACCAAAGGGGATGAGGAGTTTTGTGGTAGAATCGTGTTTTATAAAACACGATAAACTTAGGACATGGTTTGATGCTAAAAAGAGATTCGGTGGAAAAAATATGAATCAAATGGATTTGAGTATGAGATATTCTGATGAACGCGAGGAGTAATATTAGAATGACGACAAAAGAGCAAATAATAAATCACATGATACAGGTTAAAGATTATTCCAGCTATTTAGAGATTGGCATTCACGCCGGTCATTGTTTTATGCAAATTGCGTGTGATAATAAAACTGGGGTTGATCCATCGCCGCAATATACATCTCCAAATATTTTTGTGATGACTTCGGACGAATACTTCAATACTATTCCAGAAGATGATAAATATGATTTAATTTTTATTGACGGTTTACATTTAGAGGAACAGGTAGATCGTGACATAAAAAATTCTTTAGATCATATTTCGGATAGTGGGTTAATTGTTTTACATGATTGTTGTCCTGTTACTGTGCATGATATTAGAGAAGATTATTATGATTTTACTACACCATCTAAAACTCATTGGAATGGAACTGTATATAAATCGTTGATTAAGTTGAGATACACTAATTCAAATATTGAGGTGTATACTGTTGATACTGATGAGGGGTGTGGAATTATAAACCCGAGAGGAAAGCAAGAACTTTATACTAATGAAATTTTTTCTTGTGAAGATGTTCTGGATGATTTTGATTTGTTTTGTTTATACAAAAAAGATTTATTGAATTTAATATCTTTTGAAGAGTTTAAAAATATGGAGTTAGTATGAAAAAAATCTTAAACGTGAGGAGATTTGAAATGAAGAGAGCATTAGTATGTGGAGCAGGCGGGTTCATCGGAGCCCATCTTGTTAAGAAGTTGAAGCGTGAAGGTTATTGGGTTCGTGGTGCGGATCTCAAACATCCTCCGTATGCAGAAACGGAAGCTGATGAGTTTATCATTGGCGATCTTTCCAAGCGAGAGGTGTGTGAAGTTGTTTTGGATGATACGATAGACGAGGTTTATCAGTTGGCTGCTGACATGGGTGGCATGGGATTTATTGATTCCGCTGAGACTGATATCATGACAAACAGCGCATTGATCAATATTCATATGGTCAATGTTGCATCTGAAAGAAAGGTGAGTCGTTATTTTTATTCTTCTTCTGCTTGTGTATATGCTGATCAAGAATTGGGTTCGCGTTGGATTAGTGAAGATGAAGTTTATCCTGCATTTCCTGATAATGAATATGGATGGGAAAAATTATACGCAGAAAGAATGGCACTTGCCTTTGCTAGAAATACAGGGCTAGAAGTTCGCATCGCACGTTTCCAAAATTGCTTCGGTCCCGAAGGAACATGGGATGGTGGTAGGGAAAAGGCTCCCGCAGCTATTTGTCGAAAGATTGCGATGCTTCCACAAGAGGGTGGTGAGATTGAAGTTTGGGGTGATGGTACGGCTGAAAGAAATTTCATCTATGTTGATGATCTTTGTAATGCAATCTATACACTTACTCAGTCTGATATTCACGAACCCCTTAATATCGGAACTACAGAAATTGTTACAGTCAATGAGTTGGTTGATATGGTTTCTGATGTTTCAGGCAAGGGTGTTTCCCGAAAACACATTGATGGTCCCGTTGGAGTTTTGGGTCGATACCAAACAGTCGATAAGATTGCTGCTCTTGGATGGGCTCCGAAATATACGATGCGAGACGGGATGAAACTTACCTATGATTGGATTGAAGAGCAAGTTAAACAAAAATAAATATATTTAAGTATCTTCTACATATATGTCCAATTTCAATATAATCAGAGATGAAAACTTTTTTTCGATTATTTTTGGATTGGGTGTTGACACCACACCTCAGAGTGCTATACTCTAGAGACACTGGGAAGAACACCCCGAACTGAAAGGTATAATCAAATGGCACGCAAGGCATCGAAGATTCCGAAGGCATATGAGCTTCAGGGATCGGAGCCCGACTGGGACGATCAGTACGACCTTAAAGATGAGGATCTGAACTCCCGTTTCGGCAATGCTCTCAACTGGTACAATTACAACTACTCCAATAATAATGCTCAGGACTTTCTGGCAAAGTATGTTAGTTCAAAGAATGATGCTGCTGCGATCTCTGCGCTCGACGCATCTTCTATCAAGACGACTTATGGTTTTGTTGCGAAGATGGCATCGAACGGTCTTGAGTTTCCCTCTGTCCTTGAGCGATACAAGATCAAGTTGGATGAATATGTTGCCAAGTTGATTGTCGATGGCAATGAGGCTCTTGGAAAGAAGCAGGCAAAGAAGCAGGCAAAAAGTTCTGCTCCTGTTGTTTCTATTCAAGAACGCACACGCAATGCTGCGAGTGAACACATTGGTCACATCGAAGGTGAGCTTGATGATTTCATTGAGTCGAACTGCAAGAGCAAGTTCAGCACTTTTGATTATCTTCAGCAGGCTGAAATTAAGGGTGGTTATATGAAGTATTTCATTGACCACTTTCAGCCGATCTACGAAGAATTGCAGGAAGCACTTCGTGGAGAGGATGAGCAATTGGTTGAAGGTTATGCTTTTCTGACCAAGCCTCGTAAGCGTAAGCTGATTGCTTTTCTTGCGAACATCATCAACGATTGTCGCGAATGGCAGAAGCAGAGTCGAGGAAAGCGCAAGGCTCGCAAGCGCAAGGTCAAGTCACCGAAGGATCTTGTGAAGTCATTGAACTTCAAGAAGTCTGACGAAGACTTTGGTATTGAGAGTGTTAAGTCTTCTGATATCATTGGTGCAACTCAGGTCTGGGTGTTTGATACCAAAACGCGATTCATGCACAAGTATATTTCTGATATTGGTATGTCTGTGAAGGGAAGCACACTCAAAGAGTTTGATGCTGATCAGTCATTCAAGAAGAAGATTCGTGAATCGTATTGCAAGAAGGTTCTTGATGACGTTGTGAAAGGTGGTAAGGTTAAGTTGAAAAAGTCCCTTGTGAATATTGCAGCCAAGGAGGTTGCAGTCACCGGACGCATTGGTAAGGAAATGGTAATTGTGAGGATTGTGAAATGATTGAATGGATTGTAATTATGTTTGTTCCGATTCTGTTTTGGATCGGTAATAGTTTGGCGAATATCGCCATTGGCATCAAGGTTCTGGAAACCCGAGTAAAGGATCTCAAGTGAACATCTTTTATCTAGACTCTGATCCATACGTTGCTGCTGAAATGAGTTGCGACAAACATGTGGTCAAGATGATTCTTGAAAGCGCGCAGATGCTCTGCACCGCTCATCGAGAGTTGGACAATGATGATGTGCCTCAAAACTTTTACAAGAAAGCACATCTGAATCATCCAAGCACGATCTGGACACGATCAAGTGCAGCCAACTATTCTTGGCTATACGATCATTTTGTGGGTCTTTGTTATGAGTATACTCATCGCTATGGCAAAACTCATATGTCCGATTCAAAGCTGCGTGATGCTCTTGGCTGGCTTCCAAAAAACATTAAGACAGGCAAGTATACTCAACCTCCTCAGTGTATGCC